>Ga0315338_1002109_pt1 | contig 21015 bp, 15 predicted proteins | sample ASW8metaG_FD_204518 | JGI IMG/M metagenome (GOLD analysis project Ga0315338, IMG submission 204518) | Ammonia-oxidizing marine archaeal communities from Monterey Bay, California, United States - ASW #8 | ecosystem: Environmental > Aquatic > Marine > Coastal | place: USA: California | collected... | reverse complement strand
GGTTCGCAGGGTCGGCGGAGTCTTGCTGGTTTCCCCGTCCCCCTTCCCAAAGAATATCGATCACACTGTCGCTCGCATGCACACTGCCGAAATTGATGGTCGGGGAGGTCAGGACCGCAACCGGGTGGGCGGCGTCGTGAGCTCTGTTGCCATTGGCCTGAGCGGGCTCAATGCCGTTGCCATCATTAGCGAAATGACCAGCTGTCACCGTCCATCCTTGGTTGGTGCCATCTCCGTTATTTCCGAAGTTCCAAGTCTGCACTGTCGCACCGTTCGCGGATACAGACAGAAGAGCAATGGTTCCCGCCGCGAGGGCGATGCCTTTTGTAAGTGGGTTCTTAATCATTTCTTTGGGTAACGTTGGGTCGGTGCATTCAAGCGGTGACGCGCCTTTTTTAAAGCGGGAGGGGTTCCAGACAAGATTTTTCTTACGAGAATTTCAGTCCACCGCCATGCCTTGGTATCTAGATGTTCTTTTGAACAGTATTCTGCCCCCTCATTTTGAATGAATTTGCGGTGCATCCCATACACAGAGAGACTGGAAAACGGCTTTCCACTCCTGATTTATTGGAAGCCCAGGGGCGAGACCAAGCCATCCACCCGAACAAGGGGAAAGGAACCAGTCCTCTCATCGCTTTTCCCGGAACTGAGGATTCGGCTTCATGGCCTCCGCCCCCACCCTCCGCTTCCACCCTTGCAGGACTTCGTTCAACTCGTTCACCAGCTTCGTCTCCTTCGCCGCCAGGTTCCTTTTCTCCCCGATATCATCTTCCAGGTCATACAACTCAAAATCTTCGCGTTCGAGAAACTCGATGAGCTTCCACTTTCCTCTCCGCACGATCGACACTGGAGCACTCTGGGGATGCTTGTTGTAGTGCGGGTAGTGCCAAAACAGCTCCTTGCGCCTGATATTTCCGGAACCCTTGACAATTGATGCCAAGCTGACTCCGTCCACGTGCTGGTGCGGGCGGGCAGGCAGTCCCAGCATCTCGAGAATGGTCGGATAGAGATCATTCGTGATCACTGGCACCTCACTCACCCTTCCTTCCCCCTTCACCCCCGCACCCGTTACGATCAGGGGCACGCGGATTCCCCCCTCGTAGTGCGATCCCTTGTTGGCCCGCAACGGGTCATGCCTCGTGGCCCCCGCAAACCCCCCATTATCGGAGGTGAAGATCACGAGGGTATTCCCCGCCAGTTTCAGTTCCTCCAACTTCTCCATCACCCGTCCCACGCTCTCATCCACGCTTGCCACCATGGCGGCATAGACCGCACTGCCCTGCCGCTCATTCTTGGGAACCTTGTTGAAGCGGGCAATCAATTCCCTTTTGGCCTGCAGAGGCGTGTGAACGGCATAGTAGGGAAAGTAGAGAAAGAACGGTTGATCCCTGTTCTTCTCGATCAGCGCCAGGGCCTCGGCAGTCAGGCGGTCGGTGAGGTATTCCCCCTCCCTGCCATCCGGCAGGGTGATTTTCTCCACCCGTTGCCCCGTGGTCGGGATCTTCCAGCTCCCCTTGTAGGGATAAAAATAATGCCCGGGCGCCCCGTGTTCACTTCCGCCCACATTCACCTCAAACCCGTGGTGGGCTGGCAACGAAAAGGGCGGACCTCCCAGATGCCATTTCCCCACATGCAACGTCCGGTAGCCGGCCTCGCGCAGGGCCTCGGCCAGGGTCACCTCCTCCAGCGGCAGGCTGCGCAGGAAACGGCCTTCGCGCATCCGGTGTCCGCTTGCACTCCAACGACCAGCCGGCAGCCACTGGGTCATCAGGTTCCGGGCCGGATACTTTCCCGTCATGATACTGGCCCGCGTGGGCGTACACACCGCGCAGGCCGCGTAGGCGTCGGTGAACCGGATGCCACGGGCCGCGAGTCGGTCGATATTGGGGGTGTGATAGTAGGTGCTCCCCTGGCATCCCAGGTCCCTCCAGCCGAGATCATCGACCAGAAAGAGGATCACGTTCGCCCTCTCAGCCGCCATTACGGCCGCTGGCTGCAGAAACAGACAGACGGCAACAAAGAGAACTGCACGCGCCATCACCTCGCAGCCTGCACGGTTCCTACCCTCTTGCCACTCCAAAGGATCCAACTCTCCGCCTACCAGTCGCGCAACAGTCTCCAGCAATACCACTGCATCCGGGGGAGGTGAAACGGCCCCTTGAAATGATTGCCTTTGGCCGGGTTGGAAATCCTTCCGTCGCGGTGCACATAACCGAACCACTCCCCGTGTTCGCGATCGGCAAAGGTCCGGTGAGCATAGTCATGCACCAGACGATGCCACTCAGCATAACGATCTTCTCCCGTCATCTGGTAAGCCAGCAGGGTGGCAGTGATGGCCTCGCAGTGCGGCCACCAGAACTTCATGTCGTGCCAGTATTCCTGGACCGGCTTGCCATGCACATCAACGAAGTAGAACAGCCCGCCGTGTTCCTCGTCCCATCCCCGCTTCCACATGTAATCAAGCATGCGGCAACCGAGGGCCGTGAGCACTGCGTCTCCTCCCCGCCGCTTCGCCTCGTGCAGGATGAACCAGGCCGCCTCGATGGCGTGCCCGGGATTGAGGGTCCGGCCGTCCACATGATCGCTCAATGAACCATCCGGCCCGACCTGCTCGAAAACGCACTCGAGATCATCATTCACGAAGAGACGGATCTCCCCGATGAACTCGTCGATCACTTTCTCGGCCAACTCATCACCCACGGTCTCCACCAATTGCTGGGCAACATGCAGGAAAATCATGGGAACCCCGAGCGAGCGGGTCGAGCGCTCCTCCGTCCACTTTGCTTCCCCGGTCGGCAGATGCCCCTCGATATACTCCAGGCACAGGCGGAACAACTGCCGGGCCTGCTCCGTCGAGTCCCCGCAACCCGCGGCCGCCCCGTAGGAAGCCAGGGCCATCACCGCGAAGGCCTCGGAAAAAAAATAACGCCTTTTGCGGAGCGGCTTTCCCTCCCGCGTGACCAGGAAATACATGCGGTCATCCTCGTCAAAACAATGATCGCGCAGGAAATCGACTCCGCTCCGGGCCCCCTCCAACCACTCCGACCGGGGCTCCACCGTCCGATGCAGCGTCGACAGCAGCCAGGAGAAGCGACCCTGGAACCAGACCGGCTTGTCATCATCAAGCAGGACCCCGTCCCGGTCCCGCATGGTCAGGTAGCCCCCGTGCGTGGTGTCCAGCGCCCGGGGCAACCAGAACGGCAGGGTGTCCTCCAGCAGGCTCGTTCGATAGAACGCCCCGAGCTCGCTTAGTTCCTCCTCTTGATATCCCCTCATCACTTCTTGGGATCCTGAGTGGCCGGGACGCAGGAATACCCCTTCCCACCTATCCTTCGGTTCTCTCCCCGTGAACGGAAAGTTCCTCACCCTGCCCCGTTCCCCCTCCCGTCGCCAGACTCACGAGATAACCCACCACCAGGCAGGAAGTGAAACCGATGAAGGCATTCAGGATTCCTGCAACCTGAATCTTCTCCCCTACCAGGCCCAGTTTGTCTGCGAACTTGATGAAGGCAACGATGCTGATTCCGACCACCGCCCCGACCATCGCTCCCATTCCATTCCCTCGCTTCGTAAAGATCCCCAGCGCAAATATTCCGCCCAACGACCCAGTCGCTAATCCGATGATTCCCATGAAGGTATCAAAGGCGTTCTGGATGTTGGCTGCTGCCACCAGCGCCGCTCCCCCGATTCCCAGGAGACCCACGATGATGACGACCCACTTCGCGGACTTGAGATAATCCTCGTCGCTGGCGTCCGGACGGATCAGGCGACCGTCTACATCCTTGGTCCAGGCCGTGGCGATACTGTTGAGGGAGCTCGAGATCGATGACTGGGAGGCCGCAAAGACCGCCGCAATGATGAGGCCCGCCACCCCCACCGGGAGCTGCTGCATGATGAAGAAGGGGAGAATCCCGTCGTTCCGCTCCATCGCCGGATCCAGCAGGGCTGGTTGGGTCTTGTAGAAAGCGTAGAGGGCGGTCCCCAGCAGGAAGAAGACGATCGAAAAGCAGACCGACATCCACATCGTGGTCCAGAGCGACTTCCTCGCCCCTCCGATATCCTTCGTGGTGACATAGCGCTGCACCACATCCTGGCCCGAGGTGTACTGGATCAACGAGTTGAACCCGAAGGCGAGGAAGATCACCAGGCCAGCCTTGGTTCCATCCTTGATGTCCCACTCCAGGGTCAGGTTCTGCAGCAACTTGGAATCACTGTTCGCAATCGAGAACAATTCCCCGAATCCCCCCTCGAGCCGGGTCACCACCAGGATGAAACAGAGGATCGCCCCACCCAGCAGGACCACCGCCTGGATGGCATCGGTCCACACCACCGCCTCGATCCCTCCCATCACGGTGTAGACCACGCACAGCAACCCGATGATGATGATGGCAGCGTAGATATCGATATTGGAAACCGCGGACAGGGCCACTGCCGGCAGGTAGAGCACAATCGCAATCCGTCCGATATGCGCGAAGATGAAGGAAAAGCTACCGAAGAGGCGCACTGCCAGGTTAAAACGCCTCTCAAGATAAAGGTAGGCACTGGTGAGATCGAGCTTCCGGAAGAAGGGCAGGTAGAAGAAGACCACCACCGGGATGAGGATCAGCATCGCCAGTTGACCGATGTACCAGGTGATATCCGTTCCGTAGGCCCGCGCCGGGATGCTCATGAAGGTGATCGAACTGAGGACCGTCGCGAAGATCGAGAGGCCGGCCACCAGGAAGGGAATCTTCTGCCCTCCGCGGAAGTAGGCCTCCGTGGTAGCGGCCGCCTTGCGTCTCATGAACCAGTAACCGATCCCCACCATCCCCGCGAGATAGACCCCCACCACGATCCAGTTCACCAACCCCAGCCTGGAATCAAGCTTCTGGACCTGGGCCATGATTACCTGAGGAGAGCGGATCCCCGGCTTGATCTCGCCGGTGGGAACGATGAACTTCCCCTTCCACTCCACCACCGGGGTAGTCACCGGAACTGAGATCGGAAGCTCCCCCGCCACTTCCGGCAGGTTGCCGGTAGCAGCCCAACTGTCCGTAATCGCATCGTAAGCCCAGAGCGTACGTTCAAACCCGGGATGCTCTTCCCCGGCCCCATTCAGTTCCGGGCGATCCTCGAACTGTTGCCGCCAGTAGTCCGCCGAGACACCCCCCAGCATGAGCAGGTGCGAGACTCCGATCGGAAGGGCGGCCGAAGGTGCCGCACTCATGCCCTTTGGCAAATCCGCCAAACGTTTCCAAACCGGCACCTCCTCCTTCATGCTGAGCGCGTAGCAGTCGGCCAGGATATCGAGCTTTGCCTGATGCACCCTCCCCGGGGCGGGCTCTGCCGAGTCGGCATAGTCGCGCCCCCCGAACATGTAAAGCAGGTCGGACCGCACTCCCGCAACCGCATAAGCGCGCCCCCGGGCCATCTCTCCTTCACCGGACTGCGGCCAGGGAAGCGGTTCCCACTTCCACTCGCCTTCCTTCCTGCTGGTGTCGAGCATGTAGGCCTCCTGCACGCTCCTGAATCCGCCGCCCTCCTTGCTGGTCACTCCCCCCACCACGATCACCTTCTCCCCCACCAGTCCGGCCACCCCCTCCACGATGGGGAGGGGATACTTCACTCGTGGGCTGAAGGTCAGTTCGCCCGCCTGGTCGGCGGACACCTCCCATACCGCATCCGTAGCACCGCTCTCCTTGCCCCCGATGAAAAGGGCCGAACCCCGCCTGGGAAGAGTCACCGACATCCCGTAGGCCACCCGCTGTCCGAGGGGTGCCTCCAGCTTCTCCCAGGACCCTTGCTCATCGGAACCCAGTTCCAGCTTGAAAGCCACGTCGTAGTAGACCTTCTGCGGGTTCTTCTCCTTCTCCCACGGCCGCCCTTCCGGAAAGTTGGCCCCCCCGGCCACCACCAAGTAGTCCTTCTTTGTCTCCTTGCTGGTCACGATCCCGGCAAAGGTCCCCGCGAATCCCTCTTTGTCGGGAAGGGGGGGCAGGTGATCCCAGGACAGCGGACCCTCCCCCATCTCCTTGGCGAGAAGGAAAGGACCGGTCAGGGCCGCAGACAGGGCGAGGACAGGAATGAATGACTTCATGAGACTTTACTAGCTTCCAGGTTGACCCACTCAAACCAGCCCATTGCCTCGAGTCGGCGACGGAGTTCGGAAAGTTGCTCACTGGTGGCGGGTTCCACGGGGCGACGGGCGGGACCGCAATCGATTCCCACCATCGACATCATCGCCTTCAGGCTGGCACGCCCACAGGTCCCCAGCATCGCTTCCAGCATTTCGAGGGCCCGGGCCTGCCAGAGCCGCGCCCCGGAAAGATCCCCCGCCTCGAAGGCGGCCCGCACCTGGTGATAGAGCGGGGCGGCGTAGTTGTAGGTGCTGCCCACCGCTCCCTCATATCCCTGTGCCAGGGCCTGCAGGTAGGCCTCGTCGGTTCCGCTCAGGAACTCAAGGCCCGGCCCCGCTTTCTGGAGAGCGGACAGGTTATAGGAGGTTCCCGCGTCGGTGTACTTGATTCCGCAGAAGGTCGGGATCGCCTCCACTGCCAGCTCCGTGAAGCGCATTGGATTCATGGAGGCCCCGGAGAGAGCCGGGATGTGATAATAATAAAACGGGGTGGCCGGGGCCCCTTCCGCGATGGCAGCCATGAACTCCACCAGTCCACGCTCCCCCTCGGCCTGGAAGTAGCCGGTAGGGGTCGCCGAGATGGCATCGGCTCCGCTGGCTTGCGCGTGGGCCGCCAGCGCAGCCGCCGCCTTCATGCTGTTGTGCCCCACCTGTACCACCGCCTGCATCCGTCCCTTGCAATGCTGGAGATAGGCTTCCGCCACCGCCATCCGTTCCTCATCGGCCAGGGACATCCCTTCCCCCGTGCTCCCCGCGATATAGACCCCGGCGATTCGGTTGCGTTCCAGGTGGCCGACGATCTCGGGCACCAACCCCAGGTTGAGTTCCCCGTCATCGGTCATCGGGGTCACCACCGCGGCCACCAGGCCCTGCATTCCAAGAGGCTTCATTCCAGGTTCGTCACTTGCGGAAAGAGCGAGCTTGGCGGGGTGAGGAAACATTTCAAGTCATTCGACCGCCCCCTTCATCCGGGAGGACCGCACAAGGATGATCCTTCTTTCTCGGCAGGCGAACCCCATGCCCCCTACAGTGACTCCCACCATGAAACGACGCACCTTCTGCCAGTTCGCCGGGGCCACCGCCCTGGCCGGACCAGTGCGAGCCGCCAGAGAGGAGCAACCCTTCAAGCTCAACTATCTCGTCTCCTCCGCCATGTACGGGACCACCGCCCTCGACAAGGTCCTGCCCGAGATCCGGAAGGCCGGGACCAACTTCATTGACATCTGGCCCCGGCCGCACGCCAACCATCGCGAACAGGTCGCCATGATGGGTCTCAAGGCCTTCGAGGAACTCCTCGCCAGACATGAGGTCAAACTGGGGGTCCTCACCCAGTATAAACTCGGACCCTTCGGGCTCGCACCCGAACTGGCGGTGGCCCGGCGCTTCGGTTGCCGGATCATTGTGTGCGGGGCAAGCGGCAACCGCAAGGCCACCGGCCCGGCCCTCAAGGCCGAGGTGAAGAAATTCACCGAGGAGATGAAATCCCATGCCGATGCCGCCGCCGAGCACGGCGTCACCATCGCGGTGGAAAACCACAGCGGACAGATCCTCGCCACTCCCGATGGCATCAAGTGGTTTGCCGAACTGGCCACCCACCCTCATCTCGCTCTCGCTTTCGCCCCCCACCATCTTCCCCAGGATGGCGAACTGCAGGGCGACCTCCTTGCCGGTCTCGGCAGCAAGGTGGCCTTCTTCTACGGGCAACAGCACGGGACCGGATCCACCCGGAAGCAACCGCGCGAAAAGGAGCTGCTGCAGATGCCCGGCCGCGGCCCTCTCGACTTCACCCCTCTCCTGCGTGGACTGAAGAAGATCAACTTCACCGGCTTCACCGAGCCCTTCATGCACCCCTTTCCCCGCGGCATTCCCATCCACGACTCCACCGCCGGGGTAACGACCGAGATCAACCGCTCCCGGGTTTATCTTGAGAAGTGCCTGCACAACCTTTGATCCCGGCAACATGATCGCATCCCGCGCTTTACACCCGTTGGTGAAGTGATCCACTAGTCTCCACCCACTCCACCATGTCCCAGGTCCTCCTCATCGTCGGTGACGCCACCGAAACCGTCGACACCCTCTACCCCTACTACCGCCTCATCGAGGGCGGCTTCCAACCGGTGGTAGCCGCCCCGGAAAAACGCCGCTACCAGATGGTCCTGCACGAGGTCCAGCCGGGCTGGACCATCACCCGCGAATGGGAAGGCTACTCCATCGAGGCCGACGTGGCCTTCAGCGAAATCGACCCCGCTGACTACCTCGGCATCTTCTTCAGTGGAGGCCGGGCCCCGGAATACATCCGCTACGACGAGGACCTCGTTCGCATCACCCGGCACTTCTTCGAGGAAAACAAACCGGTCGCCTCCGTCTGCCACGGGGTTGAGATCCCCGCCTTTGCCGACTGCGTCCGGGACCGCCGGATGGCCACCGTTCCCAAGTGCCGATTCGACCTCGAGGTCTGCGGGGGCGTTTTCGTCGATGAACCCTGCGTGGTGGACGGAAACCTCATCAGCGGCCGCACCTACCACGACAGCGGGCACTTCGTCGGGAAGTGGATCGCCCTTCTTGAGGAAGCCCGGGCCGCGGCGACCGGTTGAATACCCCCCGTTCCGGACGATTCCCCCTTCCCCATCCCTTGAATCCCTCTACACTCCCGCCGTGAAAACCATGCGCTTATCCCTCATCCTCACCGCTTTCGCCCTCGCCCTCCCGGCCCACGCCGACAAGGAACTGCCTGTCATCCACAAGGAAGACTTCTCCAAGGACGCCAGCGCCTGGCAGACCACTGACGACAGCAAGTGGAAACTCACCACCGTGGAGGGCAACCAGGTCTTTGAACTCCTCGGCGTCTCCAAGTATCGTCCCCCCTTCCGCAGTCCCCACAGCATTGCGCTCCTGAAGGACAGGATCGTGGGTTCCTTCGTCCTCACCGCCCGGATCCAGACCACCCAGACCTCCCGGGGGCACCGTGACCTCTGCTTCTTCTTCAACTACCAGGATCCCTCCCACTTCTACTACCTCCACCTCGGAGAAAAGCCCGACCCCAACTCGAGCCAGATCTTCATCGTCAACCATGCCGCCCGCAAGAACCTCATCCTCACCAAGGAAGGCATCCCCTGGAAGAACGGACAGTTCCACGACCTCAAGATCGTGCGCGACGTCGAGAGTGGAAAAATCGACGTCTACTTCGACGACATGGAGAAGCCCGTGAAGTCGGCGGTGGACAAGACCTTCACCTGGGGACAGGTCGGCATCGGCTCCTTCGACGACAGGGGCTACTTCGACGACATCGTCCTGCGCGGGGCCGAGATCAAGAAGGGGAAGGCCGAGGGCCTGCATCCCAAGAAATGATCCACGCTTGCCACCCCCGCACCCCTGCGCTAAGTCTCCGCCCAGTCGCTCGGTTAACTCAGTGGTAGAGTGCATCCTTCACACGGATGAAGTCACTGGTTCAAATCCAGTACCGAGCACCATCTCTCCCCTGACGGGCTGGACGCGCCCTGTCAGTTGAGCGTCCCGGGAGATCCCGCCTCGCACCCTGCGGGAAACCACCAGCGGCCGAAATCCGTACTCTGTAAATTCGATTTCCCTTAGAAGGATTGTTTGTATCCCGTGGGGGTAGAGTTACAGCTAGCCATGAACTTCCATGGGGATAGAGTTACAGCTAGCCATGAACATGCTCTCCTCCACTCAGTCACCCACCAGGCGGGTTGCCCTCTTCTTGATCCTCTGCCTCTGCCCGGTCGCAGCCACTCTACTTGCCGCCCCGGATTCAATCGTCCAGGAAGTGACCTTGGAGAATGAGGCTGTGACCATGCGCCTTACGCGGCAGGACCTCCGCGGCGCGCACTTCGACTACAGGTCACAGCAGGCCGGGGGCGGATTCCGTCGTCTCATTCCCGTTCCCGAGCGCTCCTACCTGGGGACCGTGGACGGGGCTCCGGGCGCCGTATCCTGTGGCATCCAACTTGACGACGGCACCTTCAAGGGCGCTATCCTGTTCGAACGGGGCACTACTTGGTACACCCTTGGCGAAAGCGTGATCCGAACCCAGGCGCTCCCCTACGAGAACTTTACCGATTACAGGTTTCCTGTCGGACCGACTGTCACCTCAGGCCAGGGAGGCTCCCGGATGCATGCCTTCGACCTCGCTGTTGACGTTTCCAGCAACTATTACACTCAGGCAGGGAACCAACCAGCACCTGCCCTGGAGCGGGTGGAATTCACCGTGGCCCTCACGAGGGCCATTTACATGAGGGATGCCCTGATTCGTCCCTACCTGGGACGCGTCATCCTGCGGACCGATGCCGGTCAGGATCCCTATAACGGCGCGCCCAATTTCTATAATATCGCGACCCGGGCGCGGGATGAATGGAATATCAATCAGGGCGATTCTGTCCGCCACCTCGTGGCAATCGTCTGGGGAGGAGGATCTCTATATGGGTGGTCCTGGACAGGGGCGGTTGGAACAAATAATGGATATTCCGCCGTCCAGAGCGGCCCTGCGGGAGAATTTGATGACATCCTGAGAAGACAACTTGGATACAACTGGAATTGCGCGCAAGACGCAGGAGGAAATCCTGAAGGCTTGGGCATCATGGGAAACGGCGGCCCTGCCCGGATCAGCGGATGCGAAAACTACCGGATCCTCAATTATCGCAACCTCAGAACCAATGCGGGCGTTATCGAGAGGGATCAAGACGGTTACAGCGAGGTGGAGCTCCCACCATATGCAAGCATGGATACCGTCCAATTCCAGCGGCCAATGACTGGCTCCGTGCTGGTATCAGATAATCATCCCGTCCGAGTCCTCGTCCCCCATCGCAACCTCGGAGCTACGTGGCACGGCGGCAATGAGCCCTACAATGACCAGGCTTGGAATACCGGCGTGAATGGCGTGGGTTTCGAACGCAACCCCAACAACAACATCATTTACACCCCCTACATCAGGACAGATGTGAATTCTGAGATGGCAACCAACACGAGTTGTTTCATCCGCATCCCCTTCACTGCAGATGAAGAAGGTCTATCGACCTGGAACAGGATGACCCTTCAGATGCGATATGATGATGGATTCATCGCCTATCTTAACGGCAGGCAGGTTTTGTCCGTCAACGCCCCCCTGAACCCAGGCCATCTCTCTTCCGCAACGCAACTCAACGCAGACAGCTCAGCCATCAACTACCAGAGGTTCAACCTCACAGAGCACCTCGATGTCCTGCAGGCAGGAGAGAACATGCTCGCCATCCACGGCCTCAATGAAAGCACCGGAAGCAGCGACTTTCTCATTCAGGCCAAACTGATTGCCGGGATCGATTCCGGATTGCCCTCCCCGCCAACAACCATATCCCCGCTCAACAATGACCATGATGCCAACGGACAACTGCTCACCCTGTCCTCCTTCGATGCCAACAGCGCTGCTGGTGGAACTGTAACACGGGACGGCAGTCGACTCGTCTACACGCCTCCCCTGGCCCTCGCTGGAGAGGACTGGTTCCACTACACGATCTCTGACACAGCTGGGAAAACAGGTCGAGGAGTGGTTCTTATTGATTCCACTCCTTTCCTGAACAACCTCGACCTCACTCCATCAAGTCGCTCGATTTCCACATCCGGTGGTTCCTTTCACTTGGACGTCGAATCAAGAACCTCCTGGAATTGGCGCCGAAGGACGGAAACCAGTACGTGGCTCACGACCGGCGAACCCTTCACTCAGGTCGGCAATCAGATGTTTTCGTATAATGCCGCCATCAACCCTTCCCCCCTGCCGCGGACCGCACAGCTCATCTTCACCGAGGGCGACACCATGCAGATTCACGAAATCACCCAGGCCGGCAACCCCGATATCCACGGCAATACCCGGGAGACCGCAGCCGTGCTTGAGATTGACTCCCCCCTGTCAGCCAGCTTGGACATTCCGGGCGATGTCGATTTCTTCAAAATAGAGGTCGCGGCCGAGAGCATCCTGACCCTGGGCACAACAGGCCAGACGGATACACTTGGCACATTGATGGATTCTTCGGGGAGAATCCTGATTCAGAATAACAATGGCATCAACGGCGGTGAGATAAACTTCCAGATCCTCTACCGCGCGAGACCCGGGACCTACTACCTCCGGGTCCGACACCCTCTGGCCAGCGGCACGGGACAATACGTCCTGACTGGTTCGCTGGCGTTCATCCCTTACCTGACCATCCGATCCACCGATAGCGAACAAGGGGAGACAATTGTCGATCTGGCTTTCACCAGTCAGACCGGAGAATCCTACCGGATCGAGAGTTCCGCTGACCTGGTCAATTGGGACATCGTCGAGAAAGGCTTACTCGCAGAGAGCACGACTGTCGAACGCAGTTACCCTTTCAACACTACCGCGAGTCCAAGGCTATTCCTTCGCGTGCGGCAGGAATAAATTTCCTGCCTGCCCCCCACTGAAGCCCTTCCTTCCAGAAACCACATTCACGGCAGGCGCAGACACGAATGGGTCTTATCGTCACAGCACCTAGCCGACCACTCTCCGTCCATCGCATGAGAAACCCCTTTGTTCGGTTCCTCTTCCTGGCTTCCCTGGTCCCTCTCACGTCCTGCGGAGAACAGGCCCAGTCTCTCCCCCCGGACGAGGGACCCACCCCCCTGCTCCGCGCCCACGCCCACAACGACTACCGCCACAAACGCCCGCTTCTCGACGCGCTTGAGCAGGGATTCTGCAGCGTGGAGGCCGACATCTTTCTTCGGGGCGACAAACTCCATGTCGCTCACACCCGCCTGGGAATCCGCAAGGACCGCACCCTTGAGGAACTCTACCTCAAACCCCTGGCGAAACGCGTCCGTGCCAACGAGGGGAGTGTCTATCCCAGGAAGGAGCGCTTCATCCTCCTCATCGACATCAAGTCTGATGGGAACGAGACCTATCCGGTCCTCGACAAGCTCCTCACCCGCTACCAAACCCTTTTCACCGCCCACCTCAACGGCAGGGAGCGCCCCGGTCCCGTCACCGCAATCCTGAGCGGAGGGCGACCACGGGCCCTGGTGGAGTCCGACCTCACCCGCTACTGCGCCCTCGACGGCAGAGCCGGCGATCTCGGCGCCGGGACCCCGGCCCATCTCATCCCGCTGGTCAGCGACAAGTGGTCGAACCACTTCAAATGGCGTGGGCGGGGGCCCATGCCAGTCGGGGAGAGAACCTCCCTGGAGGAGTTCGTGACCCGCGCCCGGAAGGACGGACGCCTCCTGCGTTTCTGGGCCGTTCCCGACCGGTCCGAGTGCTGGCAGGTCCTCCACGACACCGGGGTGGATCTCATCAACACCGACAAACTCAAGGAACTGGCCCGGTTCCTCCGCAGGACCACCCCGGTCGCCCCGTAACCGCTCCCCGCACTCCCTCGTCCTAGAACTCCACCGTTTCCCCCAGCACCCCCACGCTCACATCCCCGTCGTGCACTTCCTGCAGGGCCGTCCGGAAGGTCTCCGAGCGTTCCTGCTCCCCGTGCACGAGCCAGACTTTCCCGCGTGGTCCCGTCATGGCCCCGAAGTAGTCGAGCAGTTCGGAGTGATCGGCATGGCCGGAAAAGGAATCAAGCTCCTCCACTGCGGCCTTCACCTTGAAGGTCTCCCCGAAGATTCTGACCTCCTCCCAGCGTTGGCGGATTTTCCAGCCGAGGGTCTGCTGCGCACAGTAGCCCACGAAAAGAACGGTGGTCCGGGGATCCCCGATCCCATTACGCAGGTGGTGCAGGATGCGGCCAGCCTCGCACATTCCCGAAGCGGAAATAATGATGGCCTGCCCTTCCTGCGCATTCAGGTCCTTCGACTTCTGCACTTCCCGGATAAGGGTGAGCCCCTCAAACCCGAAGGGATTTCGTTTTTCGTAGAGGAAGCTGTGCACCTCCTCATTGAAGCACTCGGGGTGCAACCGGAAGATCTCGGTCGCGTTCACCGCCAGCGGACTGTCGACGTAAACCGGGACCTCCGGAATCCGCTCCTCCTCAAAGAGCTGATGCAGAACCCAGAGCAGTGCCTGGGTACGCTCCACCGCAAATGCCGGAATGATAATCTTGCCCCCGCGTTTCAGCGAGCGCTCCAGAATCTCCACGATGCGATCATCGGCCTTGGCCGGCATCTCGTGCTCGCGCCCGCCATAGGTGCTCTCCATGAGGAGAAAATCGACGTCCTCGGCCACCACCGGATCGCGCAGGATGTCGTTGTCGCCACGTCCCACGTCGCCCGAAAAGAGAAAGCGCTTCTTTTGTCCGTCGGCCTTGTCCTCAATGTCCAGGAGCACCTGTGCGCTGCCCAGGATGTGACCGGCATCAAGAAAGGTCAGGGTCACCCCGTCCGCAATGGGCAGGGCGCGGTTGTATCCCACGTTCACGAACTGGCGCATGCACTCATCGGCATCCCCCACCGAGTAGATCGGCTCCCGCAGCGGCTTGCCTTCCTTCTTCAGACGCTTGTTGAGCCACCTGACATCGCTGGCCTGGATCCGCGCGCAATCGGCCAGCATGATCTGGCAAAGGTCCCGGGTCGCGAAGGTGGCATATATGTTGCCATCAAACCCTTTGCTGCAGAGATTGGGCATATTTCCGCTGTGGTCGATGTGCGCGTGCGACAAAACCACGACATCGATGCTGGCTGGATCGAAGTGCGGGAAGCAGCAATTGATCTCGTACTCGTCATTCCGTCTCCCTTGGTAGAGGCCGCAATCGAGCAGGATCTTCTTTCCGTTCACTTCCAGCAGATGCTGGGATCCCGTCGTGGTGCCGGCTGCTCCGCAGAATTTCAATTTCATAAGAATGGTGGCAGCAATTTAGGAGCCTATCGTCGCAAAGTCCAAGACCGAAGGTCGCAGACAGCACTGCCCGGAACCTACCGCCGCAGGACCTTTCCCGCCACCCGCCGACCCACCTCCCTGGCGATCTTGCGCTCCATGTCCCGGCCCATGAGAATCTCAATCGCTCCCGGCACGGCCTGCCGGTAGGCCAGCGACTTGCAGGCCAGCACCACGGCCTCGCTCTCGCGCAGGCGGGGAAAGACATGGGACTCGTCAATAATGGTGGCCATCATTCTGGCCCCCTGCACCTCGACCTGCAGCGAAGACAGTGACATCAGGCTCCCCACCCCGAGAGCCGCGGCGGCCAGCGCAAGTCCCAGGCCGACCGGGATCTTGGCCACCACCACGGCAAATATCAGCACCACCAGAGTGAAGATAGGAAAGGCGAAGCTGAACTTCACCGCCCACTGGCGCCACTTGAGCAGATCCGGGTTGCTGGTGGCCACCAGGGCGTGCCCACACAGAAGGGCCACCTCGCCCAGGGCCAGGACATTCCTCGCCCCCACCAGGCGTTTGGAGAGCATCAGCTTGACCGGTTTGCCCACCTTGACCTCTGCCCTGCGTTTCTCGATCACCTCCACCTCGCCGGATATCCCTGCCTTGGAGAGGAGAAGCTCCGCCAATTCCCGCCCGGTCCGCGAGGTCTCCCCGTCGCCCGCCAAACGCACCCCACGATCACAGAAGAGCTTCCTTACCACCACTGAGAGAATGATGGGAAGGAGTGAAATCAGCAGGATCACCCGTGACACGATCGGACTCTACCCCAAATTCCCGGGAACCAACACCAAATAGACCGGGTTCTCCGTGCTACCTCCACTCGTGCCTCGGATAGCGTCCCGCGAGATCCTTCTTCATCCGGGGGTAACCACTCTCCCAGAAACTCTCCAGGTCCTGGGTTACCTGCCAGGGACGCTGGTTCGGCGCGAGAATCTGCACCTGCACCGGACGACCGGAAATGGCAGGGGTCTCCCTGACGCCATACAGCTGCTGCACCCTGAGGGCGATGGAGGGATCCTTCCCGGTTTCATATCCCACCTTCGCCCCCACCCCATTGGCCAGTTCAATCCGTTCCGGGGCGTAACTCTCAAGGGCTGCAGACTGGGGGGCGGAGAGCCAGTCCCGGAGAACGGGCCAGACCTCGCGGTCCTTCACCTCCCGGTAAGAACGCGCCTTCCTGCACACCTGCGTGACAATCAGCTTCTTCTCCTCGTCACCGATGGGGCTGATTCCCAGCTCGGGCATGGATCGCGCAACAAAGGCCACCCGCGCGATCCAGCGCTCCACCTTGGCGTCCCATCGCTTGAGTTGGAGGGACCCGCCCACGATGTGATCCGCCAACAGGGCCGCCGCTTCCTCCTCGCTCACTTCCCCCCCTTCCTTCTCCTCGATCACGAGATCATGGAACATCACTCGCCGGCGGACCACCACGCGCCGCGCCACTTCGTCAAAGACCGCTCCTGCCTCCTTCCGGAACCCCATCGGGAACAACTCCCGCAACCACTCCTCCTCCACTCGAACTGCATGCCTGAGATGGACCGTCATCTCCCGTCCCTGAACCTCCGTCATCCCGGTGGCCACCAACACCATCGCCTCCCGCGCCACGCTCCCCTCATCCAGTTTCCCGCGTCTCCCTCCGGCCACCCGACAGGCCAGCGATCCCTGGCTGGTCCGCACTGCCACGTGGTCCCCATAGGCTGCCAGCACGGCCCGGCCCAGGGGCACACGCAGTTCCTCCATCGCCACCTGACCTGAACGAACCGATGGTCGACCCGCAAGGGCGCAAAGTTGCTTCCAGACCTGCAGGGTTTCCCTCGTCTGCCGGGCATGAATGGCGGACTCGCCGCAACGAACGGGATCGAAACGCATACTCTCCGCAGCCTCGCAGGCCCGCCACTGGGCCTCAAAATCAGATCGATCACCATCCCCCTGGAAGTGCCCCCGCTGGGCACGGGTGGCCTTTCTGGCAAACACTCCCTCGCCCTGGAGAACTGCCGCCGCAAAACAGGCCTCCGCCACACAGCCTTCCTCCTCGGCAGCTTCCAGAAGGCGTGCTGCGCGGGGATGCAACGGATAACGCGCCATCGATGCTCCCACTTCCGTGATCGCTCCCTCCCCGTCCACCGCTCCCAGCATTTCCAGCAGACGCTCCGCCCGTCGGAGGGAATCCTCCTCCGGGGTATCCAACCAGCGGAACTCCCGCACCTCTCCCACCCTCCCGGCCTTCAGGTAGAGAACCGCCTCCGCCAGATCGACCCGGTGCACCTCGGGTCGCTCGAACTCCGGGCGCCGGGCGTGATCCCGCTCGCTCCACAACCTCACGCACCGACCCGGCCCGGTTCTCCCCGCGCGCCCGGCCCGCTGCTGAGCCGCCGCCTGAGAAATCTTCCGGATGGTCAGGGTGTCGATCCCGCGTCGGGCATCGTAGGAAGCAATCCGTGCGAGGCCCGAATCAATCACCGCGATCACCCCGTCAATCGTGATCGAAGTCTCCGCCACGTTAGTTGCCACGATGATCCGGGGCGTCTCACCAGGATCAATCGCTTCCGCTTGCGCGGCCGGAGAGAGGGCGGAATACAGGGCTTTCACCTCCCAACCCCGCGCCCAACTGCTTCGCTCCAGCAGCTCCACCGTCCTGCGAATCTCATAGGCCCCGGGGAGAAAGACCAGCATCCTCTCTCCACCACTGCCCCCGGATTCCCTTCCCTCGTTGCGCACGAGGATCTCTTCCCGGCAGGCCTTCCCCACCTGTTCCCAGACCGGCACGGTTTCCATCGCCCCGTGCCTCCCCCGCCTGGGAGGTGGAGGAGGCTGATGGGAAATCTCCACCGGATACATTCGCCCCCCTGCCTCCAGCACTTCGCAGGGATGCAGGTAGTCCGCCAATCCTGCTGTTTCCAGGGTAGCGGACATGACGAGAACCCGGAGTTTCGTCCGCCCGCCTTCCTGCAAGTCGAGCACACGAGCCAGGGAAAGATCGGAGGCCAGTCTCCGCTCATGAAACTCGTCGAAGAGCACCGCACCCACTCCCTCCAGCTCCGGGTCGTCGCGCAACCAGCGCTGCAATACTCCGTCCGTGACGTAGACGATCCTCGTCCGCTCGCCGTAACAGGTGTCGAAACGCACCGCATAGCCCACCTCCTCCCCCAGCTTCACTCCGAGTGAGCGGGCTACGAACCCGGCCAGCAGACGCGCTGCGATCCGGCGGGGCTGAACCACCACGATCATTCCCTCCACCTGGGAGGCCTGCAGGATCATGGCGGGCACCCCGGTCGATTTTCCCGATCCCGTGGGTGCCCGCAAAAGAACCCTCCCGCCTTGCCGCAGGCACTCCTCCAACTCCTCCCGGATCTCGAAAACAGGTAGAACCACTGCCCCTTTCTTAGCTCTCCAGACCTGACATCCAAATCCTAATTCTCACCGGCAAATCCTTGTAATTACAGCAGAATCGGCCCTTATCAATACTGCTCTCCATCTCCCGGCAACCTCCGGTCCGGGCCCGCGTTATTTCTTTGCACCTCAGCCTAAACCAAATTAAGTTACTCTCATGACAAACACCGTGGCGTTCATCGGTGGCCTCGGCGGTCCGGAGATCGCGGTCATCTTCATAATCGTCCTCCTTCTCTTCGGGGCCAAGAAAATCCCCGAGCTTGCCCGTGGACTTGGAAAGAGCATGGGTGAGTTCAAACGTGCCCGGGACGACTTTGAAGACGAAATCAGGATGGCTGAAATGGACGCCTCCAACGAAACCGAGGAAAAAAAGGTCGCGACCGAGGAAGCCAAGCACAAGGAAGAAGCTTCGGCCTCCGAGGATTCCTGATGCACCGCCTCCTCTCAAAATCCTCTTTCTTTCACGCCCCGCAGCATGCCGGGGCGTTTCTTTTTCTCTTCTTTTCCCTTCTCCTGTCCGGTTGTGGCGACAAGGAGGAGTTTTCCGATTGGGAACGGACCGAAAACCCGCTCCCGGAAGAATCCGAGCTATCTGCCACGTCTGAGCACGAGTCGGAATCCGCTGCGCTGGCGACCCCTGCACCGGAGACCACGTCAGCTCCTCCTGACGGGAAGGACAACCAACGGAGCACCCAGCTCCGCTTTCTCTCCTACAACGTCCGGAACTATCTCACCATGTCCCGTTTCGTCGACGGTGAACGCAAGGACCGGCGCAAACCCGCCCGGGAGGTGGAGGCCCTCGTCAGGATCATCGTGGAGGCCCAACCCGATGTCCTTGGCATCTGCGAAATTGGAACGGCGAAGGACCTCGCTGAGCTGAAGGAGAAGCTCTCCGAGGCGGGGCTCGCCTTGAAATACTCCGAGCATGCCGGAGGAGCCGATGAGACGCGCCGCCTCGCCCTCCTCTCCCGCTACCCCATCGTGGCCGTCAATTCGCAGGGAGCTGACGGCTCACTCGTCTACCAGTCGGTTGACGCCGACAACAACCCCAAGGAATTCGCCATGCAGCGGGGAATCCTCGACGCCACCATAGAAGCTGGCACCCGCAGGATCCGCTTCCTGGGAGTGCACCTGAAATCCAAGCGCGAAACTCCCGAGGGTCACCAGGATCTCATGCGCCGCCACGAAGCCTACCTCCTGCGCAAACATGCCGACCGCATCCTGCAGGAGAGGCCCGGAACTCTCCTCTGCGTTTATGGCGATCTCAATGAGACGCGCCGGGAGAGCCCCGTCCGCTCCATCCAGGGCCCCACCCAGTCAACACGCTACCTCGAACCGCTTTCCCACAAGGACTCTCGCGGCGAAGTGTGGACTCACTACTGGGATTATCAGCACCTCTACTCCCGCTTCGACTACGTCCTCGCCAGCCGGTCCCTTCGACCACTCTTCAACCAGAAGGCCAGCCATATCATCGATGACCCCCGATGGTCTATCGCATCCGACCACCGTGCCCTGTTGAGCATCTTCGACCTGGAGAAATGAGCTTCTCCTAGGCCGCACCCCTGGCCTGCTCCGCCAGATCCGCCTCGATCGCCTCAAGCACATCTTCCTCCGGGTGGAAATCCGCAGCGTGATAAGAACTGCGTACCAGCGGCCCACTGGCGACATGTCGGAACCCCTTCTCCAGGGCCGCCTCCCGCAGTTTCTCAAATCGTTCGGGCGTAATGTAGTCCACCACCGGCAGGTGCATCGCACTGGGTCGCAGATACTGTCCCATGGTCAGAACCGTCACTCCATGCTCCAGAAGATCGTCCATGGCCTGGAACACTTCCTCCTCCCGCTCACCAAGCCCGAGCATGAGGCCGCTCTTACTTGCCACCTTCCCATCCACCATGTCCTTTGCCTTCCTCAGAACGGCAAGCGAGCGATGATACTGTGCCCGGCTGCGAACCAGAGGAGTGAGACGTTCCACGGTTTCGATGTTATGATTAAATATATGGGGGCGGGCCTCCATCACCAGTTCAAGGGCCCAGTCTCTGTCATTGAGGTCAGGCACGAGAACCTCGATGATAATCTTCGGGTTCAAGGCACGCACCGCCCTGATCGTTCGTTGAAAATGTTCCGCGCCACCGTCCTTCAGGTCGTCCCGCGCCACCGCGGTGATCACGATGTGACTGAGATTCATGCGTCTCGTGGCCTCGGCTACCCGCTCCGGTTCATCCTCTTCGAGAGGCTCGGGCCTGGCCGTCTTCACCGCACAGAATCCACAGGCGCGGGTGCATCTCTCTCCTCCGATCATGAAGGTGGCCGTGCCCTGCCCCCAGCACTCCCAGCGATTGGGACACTGCGCCTCCTCACAGACGGTGACCAGTTTCAGATCCGTAATCAGCGACTTGGTCGACCAGAAGGCCGGATCGTGCGGAAGTCGCACACGGATCCAGTCTGGTTTCTTGTCCCGGTGCAATCCGGGATCCATCAACATTTTTGGACCACGATCAACACCACACCCGCTCATTGCTCCGGAACGCTATGCCCCCATTCCGAAATGCAAAATCATAATTTCAAGATTCTGAATCTCAGTAATTCTACTCACCAGGCGGGATCTTCAGGACTTCCCCCACCAGGATCCTGTCCGGATTTGTAATCCCGCTAGCCCTTATGATAGCCGCCACCGTCACCTTGTGAAAAC
>Ga0315338_1002108_pt1 | contig 21021 bp, 17 predicted proteins | sample ASW8metaG_FD_204518 | JGI IMG/M metagenome (GOLD analysis project Ga0315338, IMG submission 204518) | Ammonia-oxidizing marine archaeal communities from Monterey Bay, California, United States - ASW #8 | ecosystem: Environmental > Aquatic > Marine > Coastal | place: USA: California | collected... | reverse complement strand
TGGCCGCGCCCGAGAAGCTGGTGATCGCGGCGATCGGCGACGGGTCCTACTATTTCGGCAACCCGGCGGCGGCGCATTACTGCGCCCGCGCCTACGACCTGCCGGTCCTCTACATCATCCTAGACAATTCCGCCTGGGGCGCGGTGCGCCGCGCGGTGCGCGACATGTACCCGGACGGCCAGGCGGTGCGCTCGAACGACATGCCGCTGACCAGCCTGGAGCCGATGGTTGCCTTCGACAAAGCCTGCGAAGCCGCCGGCGGTTACGGCGAGCGGGTCGAAGACCCGGCGGACTTGCCGAAGGCGCTGGAGCGGGCGGTGCATGCGGTAACGGTGGAGAAGCGACAGGCGCTACTGCACGTGGTTTGCGCCGCGCCTTAGAGACGCCACAGTGTCGCCCCGGATTTAATCCGGGGCCCAGACTGACGGCTAACACCTGCGCCGCATGGGTCCCGGATCGGCGGCGCGCTGCGCTTTGTCCGGGACGACAGGAATTGTTCGGTTTGCCCTAATCCGACGCTTCCTTACGCGCCGCATCCTTAGCCGCCATCTGCGCCTTCAATTGCTCCGGGGTCAGGCGGACGATGTCGGCGTTCTGATGGCTGAAGATATCGTAGGCCTGCGTCTCCAGATCCTCCAGCACGCGACGGCCGGAGAGTACCTCTTCCTTCCATAGCGCGTGATCGTCTTCCATCGCATGGAACTCCGGCATGACCTCTTCGGCGAACATCTTCAGGCTGCCGCAGATATCCTCGTGGCTCGTCTTGCCGGCCTGGTTCAGCAGGATGACCTGGTCGACATGGGCGTCCTGGAACTGGTGCAGCTTCTCGCGGATCGTCGCGGGCGAACCGATCAGCGCGCCCTTGAAGGCGTCCTGCGCTTTCTTGCTGTGGCGCCAGTCCTGGAACTCCTCCCACAGATTGCCTTCGCCCGGCGCGTCGACGCCTTTGCGGCCGTAATAGGACAGCGCAAAAATGAAGAAGGTCCAGCCGGAGGCCTTCTCAAAGGCTTCCTCGTCGGTTTCGGCGCACATGAAACCCGAGACCATGGCGATATTCGGATTTATGGGATAATCCGTCAGCCGGTTCGGATGATTCAGCAGGTTATTGTAGTACTTATTGACCCAGGCCAGTGCGGCGTCGGGCGAGACAAAGGTGAAGCCGAGCGCGCCCATACCCCACTCGCCGGCCTGGCCGATCGTCTTGATGTTCGAGCAGGCGACCCAGAGCGGCGGATGCGGCTTTTGATAGGGTTTCGGGATGACGTTGCGCGCCGGGAAGTCATGAAATTCGCCGTGAAACTCCCAGCTCTCCTTGGTGAACATCGGGATGATCGCCTTGACGGCTTCCTCCCAGCGGTCGCGCTTCGTGCGCACCTGCGTGCCGAACGGATGCAGTTCCGCCGGGCCCGCCCCTTCGCCCATGCCAAACTCGACCCGGCCCTTGGAGAGCAGGTCGAGGGTCGCGACCCGCTCCGCGACGCGGTGCGGCTGGTTGGTCGGCAGTTGGATGACACCGTGGCCCAGGCGGATATTCGTGGTCCGCTGGCTGGCCGCGCCGAGGAAGACTTCCGGCGCGGAGGAATGGCTGTATTCCTCCAGGAAGTGGTGCTCCACTTCCCAGGCGTAATCGTAGCCCAGCTTGTCGGCCATTTCGATCTGCGTCAGCGAGTCCTGAAGCAGCTGATATTCCGAGTTCTCCTGCCACGGGCGCGGCAATTGGTGCTCGTAGAAAATTCCAAATTTCATAACCTGGTGATCTCTTTACTTGTTGCTTGTGGGTCGCTCAGAAAGGCGCGTCGCCCTTGATCATGATCTTGTGCATGCGGCGCTGGTAGCCGTCGTAATCGTTGATCGCGAAGTGCTGGCAGCAACGGTTGTCCCAGAAGGCCATGGCGTTCTCGGTCCAGTGAAAGCGGCAGGTGAATTCCGGCCGCGTCGCATGCGCCTTGAGGAAATCCAGCAGCGGCTTGCTTTCCGCCTCGGTCCAATCGTCGAACCGTTCCGTGTGCCCGCCGATATAAAGCAGCTTGCGCCCGGTCTCCGGATGCGTTCGGACGACCGGATGCGCTGAAATCGTCTGCTGTTTGCCGGGATCAATTTGCGGCATATGGATCGTGCCCTCGGCAACCCTCTCGGCGCGTGTTTTGCCGGACGGATGGTTTCGGCTGTCGCCATTGTGCACAGCTTTCAGATCCTGCAACGACGCCTTCATGCCCTCCGACAGGGTTTCGTAGGCGAGATACATATTCGAGAACATGGTGTCGCCGCGCCCCTCCGGGATTTCCCGGCTGTACAGCATCGTCGCCTTGGCCGGCTGCGGCGTATACATCTGATCGGAATGCCAGCGTCCGCCGGCGTTCGATTTCATGTCCGGCGTCTTCAGAATTTCCGTAATCTCAGGATGATCGTCCATCGCCTTGTTGAAGAGATGCCGGTGAATTTCACCGAACCGACGGGCGAATTCGACCTGCTGCGCCGGGATGATGCCCTGGTTGCGAAAGAAGATGACGTTGTTGTCCAGCCAGGCGCGATAGATCTCGTCCTGCGTTTCATCGTCGACGCCAGCAGCGATATCGACCCCTTCAATCTCTGCACCCAATGCACCCGCGACCGGCTTCACGCCGATACGCTTGTAATTGAGGTCATCCGACGTTGTTGCAGCAATATCGGCCATTTTCACACTCCGATCGATTATCCCTCGGTGAGGCGCAAGTCATTCGAACATCATGCATATTATTGCGCATCGCAGCCCCTATCGCCAACGCACGCGGCGAAATGCGACAAAATGCGGCAGTTTTCAGAGATTTCGATCGCTATGCTGCATCGGCTCGATGCGGTTGAAACGCGACCGTCTCGCCCGAAGCTCTCACGTCCGTTCCCCTTGAGGAGAATGCCCCATGCCAATCAATTCTGCCGCCGCGGGAAGCCCCGTCGAGCCTTATGACGTCGAAATCGATGCCCGCAAATGTCTCGCCTATGCGGCGGGGATGGGCGAGACGGCGGATGTCTATTTCGACGACGCACGGCCCGGCGGAATCGTCGCCCCCCCGGCCTATGTCGTGTCCCCGGAATGGCCGGCCTCGCGCGATATCCGCACGACACCTGCATTCGGCGCCACGCCGGAGGAGCAGCGGCGCGGCGTGCACGCGGTCCAGGATACGCAATTCCACCGCCTGATACGGCCCGGCGACTGCATTCGTGTTTCGGGGCAGCTGGTGGCGATCAGGAAGATCAAGCCCGGTGCCCTGACCGTCACGCGCATCGATTTGACCACCGCCGATGGTGAGCCGGTAGCGACCACCTACACGACCGGGATAAACCGCGATGTGGACGTGGTCGGGAACGACAATGTGCTCGAAGAGGCACCGGACTGGCCGGAAGATGGGCCGACTGGCGACTGGACGGAAACGGTCATTCCGATCGCGCGCGAGATGCCGCATGTCTATACCGAATGCGCCGATATCTGGAACCCGATCCATACCGAGCGTGAAGTGGCGCTAGCGGCCGGGTTGCCGGACATCATTTTGCACGGCACGGCGACCTGGGCGTTGGCGGTGCGCGAGATCGTGGCCGACCGGCTCGGTGGCGATCCAGTGCGGCTCGCGCGGTTCACTGGACGCTTCACCGGCATGGTCATTCCGGATACCGACATCACCGTGCGTCATGCGGCGACGGGCAAGGGGGCTGTGTACGAGGTGATCGCGGCGGACGGATCGAAGGCAATCAGCGCGGGGCGTGCATTGTTCCGCGATTGAGGGATTTGCCGCTCACGGCGTCCAACGTCTAAGCTGGCGCCAACTTATAAAAGCGACAAATGGGAGGAATTCCTTTGAGCAAACGAATCGCGATGGTCGGTAGTGGCGCGGTGGGCGCATATACCGCCGGGAACATGGTGCGCAATGGCGCCGACGTCACCCTGATCGACGCCTGGCCCGAGCATGTATCGAAGATGAACGCCGACGGTCTCAGCCTACGCGGCACGACCGAGGCGGAAAGCCATGAGGTGCCGGTCAAGGCGATCAATATCTGCGAAGTGTCCAATCTGCCGAAGGAAGGGCCGATCGATATCGCCTTCATCTCGGTCAAGTCGTACGAGACGCAGTTCGCGGCATCCCTGATCGAAGGCTATCTGGCGCCGGACGGGTTCGTCGTCTCCTTGCAGAACGCGATCAACGAGGAAGCCATAGCGGCCGTCGTCGGCGCCCACCGGGTGATCGGCTGCATCGCCAGCTCTATCAGCTGCGGTCTCGATGGCCCCGCCTTGGCCCGCCGTCAGGTGCCGATCCGCGGTGACAGCTACACTGTGTTCCGCGCCGGCGAACTGCATGGCCGGATCACGGATCGGGTCGAGGAGGTCGCCGAACTGGTCGGCCATACCGACAGCTACAAGGTCACCACGAACATCTGGGGCGAACGCTGGACCAAACTGGTAATCAATTCGAGCCATAACGGGCTTTCCGCCTGTACGGGGCTCGGCGGCAACGACATGGTCCGCGACGATGGCGCGCGGTCGGTCTGTATTCGTCTCACCGCGGAAACTCTCCGGGTCGGCAAGGCGCTCGGTTTCGTCGTTGGCACAAAAAAGGGCACGACGGCCGAACAATGGTACGCGGCGGCCGAGGGCGACAAGAAGGCGCTGCAGGAAGTCGAAGATCTGCTGTTCGAAGACATCAAGAACCGCGGCGACGGCGCGCGTCCCTCGATGGGGCAGGACATGCTCAAGGGCCGCAAGACCGAGATCGACGCGATGAACGGCTTTGTCTGCGAAAAAGGATCTGAGGTCGGCATCGAGACGCCGCTGAATGCGGCGATGGTCGATCTGGTGAAGCGCTGCGAACGCGGAGAAATCACACCCGACCCCAAACACGTCGCCAATCTCTAGGCGGTATAGCGGGACAACGGGTTAGGAATTGGAGAAAATTATGGGATTGAAAATCGCAATCGTTGGCGCCGGCGCAGTCGGGGCTCAGGTTGGTGGCTTTATGGCGAAGCATGGCGAGGACGTCACCTTCATCGATGGCTGGCCGGAACATGTCGAGAAGATGCGCCGCGACGGGCTGCATCTGACCGGCGTAACCGAGGCGGAAGAGTTCACCGTGCCGGTCAACGCGATGCATTTTTCCGACGTGCAGGCCCTGTCGAAGGACCGGCCGGTCGATATCGCCTTCGTCTGCATGAAGTCCTATGAGACGGAAATGGCGACCTATCTGATCAAGCCGTATCTGGCGCCGGACGGGTTCGTCGTGTCCTTGCAGAACTGCATGAACGAAGAGTTCATCGCCGGTATCGTCGGCTGGGGTAAAGTCGTCGGCTGCATCGCAGCGAAGATCTCAGTCGAGCTGCGCGGCCCGGCTCATGTTAATCGCAACGTGCCGGTGCATGGCAACGCACACACCGTGTTCCGCGCCGGCGAGGTGCATGGCGAAGAGACAGAACGGACCCGCGAAGTCGCGCGCCTGTGCGGCTTCACAGACAGCTCAATGGTGACCACAAACATCTGGGGCGAGCGGTGGAGCAAGCTTTGCCTGAATGCCAGCGGCAACGGTGTTTCCGCCAGCACCGGCCTTGGTGGGGCCGCGATTGCCGCCGACCCGCATCTGCGCGATGTAAAGATGAAACTGATGTCGGAATGCATCCGTGTCGGGCGGGAGTCCGGTTTCAAACTGGAGAAGCTGGGCGGACTCGAGAGCGACGTTTATGTCGCCGCCGCGGAAGGGGATAGCGAAGCACGCAGTATTGTTGAGGACAACCTCATCACCACCGCGGGCAAAGGCAATCCGAACGCTCGGCCGTCCATGGGCCAGGACATGATGAAGGGCCGCCGCACTGAGATCGACTACATGAACGGCTTGGTCGTGCAGAAGGGTAAGGAAACCGGTATCGCGACACCGGCGAATGAAGCGCTGATCGCCGCCGTCAAGAAGGTCGAACGCGGTGAAACAGCGGCGAGCCCGGATCTGTTGGCCGGGATTTAGGCCACACAGCGGCGCGTGTCAGCCGTGTAGCTTCGCGCCCTTGATGATCTTATCGACCACTTTTTTGTCGTCCTGTAGCGCCAGCCCGGCGATCACCATGTCGTCCGGTTGACGGGCCTTGACCGTGGCGCGGTTCGCCGCATCGTGGCCGGTTTCGAACATGTCGTCGATATAGAGCGACAGGCGGGCGCCGCGGTCCATGGCACGCTTGTAGATCGTCTGAATCCGGTTGGCGTCGGCGCTGAGCACGATCATCGGCTGGATGGCGAGCGGATTGTAGAGGTTACCCGCGGCGTCCTCGTAGGGCTCGCCCAGCAGATTGCCATGTGCGCCGACGATGCCGCTGGTCAGGAAAGCGGTGACGTTCAGTTTTTGCCATGTCGCGAGATCGTCGCGCACGACGATCGCGATCTTGGTGTCGAAATTCATGGCGAACGCGCCCTTCCATTCCAGACCGTCGCCATTTTAGAGGAAGATCAGCAGAGCCGACAATGTGAAGACGGACAGGGCCGTCGAAATCACGATCACGGTGTTGGAGCGGGCGATAAAGGTGCCGTATTGCTGCGCCAGGACGAAGACCGGCACGCCACTCGGCAGCGCCGCCTGGATAACCGCGATGGCCGGCAAGATGCCTTCCAGTTCGAAGACGTGATAGGCGAGCCACCAGGTGATCAGCGGATGCAGCACCAGCTTGACGAAGACCAGCCAGGACACCTCCTTGACGTCCCCCTCGACCGAACTCCCGACCATGAAGAGGCCGGCGGAAAATAGGGCGCAGGGGATGAAGGCACCGCCCAGCAATTCGCAGAACCGCGTCACCGGCACGGGCATTGCGAGACCCGAGGCCGAAACCAGAAGGCCGGCTGCCGTGGCCAGCAGGACCGGATTCTTGAGGACACCGAGGAGCGGCGACAGGAACGCGCGGCTATCCGCGCTGCCTTTGTCGATTTCGGCCAGGAAGACGGCAATCGGGAAGAAGACCACACCGGTGATGACCGCACCGATGATACCGGGCACCAGCGCCGCATCGCCATAGACGACCAACAGCAGTGGCAGGCCGATATAGGCGGTGCTGGAGAACATGGCGGTCAAGCCATGCAAACCGAGCGTGGTCAGCGTGCCGGGAAAGGCGAACCGCGCAATGACAACGCTCAAGATATAGACCGCAAACATGCCGCCGCCGAGCGCGCCGAGGAACGGCCAATCGAAGAACTCCGAGACAGGCACCCGCGACAGCGAGATGAAGACCAGCGCCGGCATCGCGGCGACGAAGGTGAACCGGCTCAGCGCCGCGCTCGCGCCATCCGGCAGCAGACCGCAACGGCCGACCGCGTACCCGGCCACCATGATGCCGAACAGCGGCAGGATTGTGTCTAAGGCAATAGCGCTCAATTCACCCCCCAATCACCCAAAGCAATCGCACGCAAACAGCCGTGTTGCCAAGCCTCTTCACTTGTCGGTCGTTGCGAATTGGTCCTGGCTCAAATGCATAGATGGTGCGCCGATTCTTTTCCAAGTGGCTCTTGTGAAGCCGCGGGCGCTGCGCAGTATCGCGGCCGGAAGCCCTATCGGCGAACACGGGAGACTTCGGATGCCAGACGATTACAAGCCAACCTTACGCGCGCGGATCAAGCGCTCGCACAAGCGCGCCCACTACGACACGGAGACCGTTTTCGGCATCCTCGATGCGGCGCAGATGATCCACGTCGCCTACGTCATCGACGGGCAGCCCTACGCGACGCCGACCATGCACTGGCGCGACGGCGGGACGATCTATTGGCACGGCTCCAGTGCCAGCAAGATGCTGCGCGCGGTCCGAACGGGAATCCCGGCCTGCGTCACCGCCTCGATCTTTGACGGCTACGTGCTGGCCCGCTCCCCATTTCACCATAGCGCCAACTACCGCACGGTGATGGCGTACGGCACGGCGAAGGCCGTGGAAGGGCGGCAGGCCAAGGAAGACGCGCTTTACCGCTTCATGGAAGAACTATGGCCCGGCCGCTGGGACGAATGCCGGGAGAATTACGTGCAGGAAATGAAGGCGACCTGCGTCGTCGCGATGGAGATCGAAGAGGCCGCGGCCAAGATCCGCACCGGCCCGCCAGTCGATGATGAAGAGGACTACGTCAACGTCGATTGCTGGGCCGGCGTCGTGCCGGCGCTTCATAATTATGGCAAGCTGGTCGCCGATCCGCGTCAGGATCCGGACAAAGCGCTGCCGGACTATTTGGCGCCCTATAAAGGGCGATGAGGTTAGGTCGGTCGGTCGCCCTGGACCGTCGTGCGATGCATGTGCCGGGTAAAGCGCGTGCTGTCGTAGGGCTGGGCGAAATGCATGGTGCAGCGGTTGTCCCAGAACACCAGGTCGCCCTGCCGCCATTTGTGTTGGTATATGAACCGGTCATCGTCGCAGTGCGCGTATAGCTCCGAGAGAAGAGACTCGCTCTCCGTCTCGTCCATCCCGACGATGTATTTCAGCAGCTTGCCGCCGAGATACAACCCTTTGCGCCCGGTCTCCGGATGGGTGCGGACGATCGGATGATCGTAGCCCGGCAAGCGTGTCTCCTGGTCCGCATTCAAGCTAAATTCTTCGTGGCTGTGATTGTAGATATGCATGCCGCGCAGCCCCTCGAGCTGGTTCTTCCTCGACGGCGACAGAGCGTCGTAGGCGGCGCTCATGTCGCAGAACCAGGTATCGCCGCTGCCATCGGTGGGAATTTCCATTGCGTAAAGCAACGAACCCAGTGCCGGCTTTTCCTCATAGGACTGGTCGGTATGCCAGAACCGGCCGGCGTCCGGCAGCCCGATATTGCGACCGTCCTTGGTTTTGTTAGAGACCAGCAGGATTTCCGGATAGCCCTCCATCAATTGGTCTTGCAGCACGTGGATCGCCAGCGGACCGAAGCGGCGCGAGAAGCGGATCTGGTCGTCCGGCGTCAGTTCCTGATCGCGGATCACGATGACGCCATGCTTCAGATGGGCCGCCTTGATCGCATCGAACTGTGCGCCGTCATCTTGGCGCAGATCGGCGCCGACGACTTCCGCGAAGAAATTGGAGCTGGAAAGCGGGTTTACCTGGATTGAACGCATGATTGCCTCTCCGGTCGATGCCGTTCCTATGATACTCATTCCGGCCGCACCCCCGAAATCGTCTCGGGCGATGGTTGTCCGAGCGTAGCGCGCAGTTCGTATTTCAAAACCTTCCCCATGACGTTTCGCGGCAGCGCCTTCCGAAAAACAACGTCACGGGGGTGCTTGAATCGGGCGAGTTCGCCTTCGAATAGGGCCAGGACATCTTGGCGCGTCAGATGCGCATCTTCGACCGCGACAACGATAGCTACCGGAACCTCGCCCCATCTTTCATCGGACCGTCCGACGACGGCGGACTCGGCGATATCTGTACAGCGATCGAGAACGCGTTCCAGTTCTGCCGGGTAAATATTCTCCGAACCTGAAACCACCACATCCTTCACCCGATCGTCGACATAGTACAAGCCGTCGCTGTCGATATGTCCGATATCACCGGTGCGGAACCAGCCGTCCTGAAGAACTTCGTCAGTCGCCTCGGAATCGTTCCAATATTCAGTCATGATATTGGCGCCGCGTACGGCGATTTCGCCTTTCTCGTCTGCGTCCAGCGTATTGCCCGCTGCGTCGATAATCTTTGCGTCGCAATGCAGGGCCGCGCGGCCTGTCGATCCCTTGTTGGACCAGGCGTCCGGGATGCGCTGGTGTATGACGATGGGGGCCGTTTCCGTTGAGCCATAAATTTGAATAACCGGTACGCCGCGGTCTTGATACGCATCGATTAGCGAAAGCGGCACGGTGGTGGAGCCGGTTGTGAGCGCCCTTAGGCACGACAGATCGAGCCTATTCCATCCGGGATGCTGCATGACGGCCGACATCATCGCGGGAACGAGGATCATGAGCGAGGGTTTCTCTTTGTCGATGACGCGCATCGTTTCGCCGGGATCGAACCGGCGGTGCAGGATCACTGTCGCACCCGCATGGAAGGCCGGCGTGGTCTGGATGTTCAAGCCGCCGACATGAAACAGCGGCAGGTTGGTGAAGATGACGTCGCTGTTCGTCATGTCATGCATGGCGGCCGAATTGGCGGCGTTGACCGTTAGTGCGTGCTGCGTCAGTACCGCGCCCTTGGGGCGTCCTGTAGTGCCCGACGTGTAGACGATCAGCAGCGGATCGTTGGGGCCTGCGTCGGCGTCGAACGCATCATGCGCGGCATCGGAGGCGAGTCTGTTGAATTCGGCGTCCATCGCGACAATTCGGCAATCGGTTAGCGCGTCGGCAATGGAGTCTATGCCTTGCGCGAATTCCTCTTCGCAGAACAGGATTTTCGCGCCGGCATTCTTGAGGATATAGAGGTGCTCCGGGGGGGCGAGCCGCCAGTTCATCGGCACCAGTATCGCGCCAATTCGGGCACAGGCGAATAACAGTACCAGCATATCCGGCGAATTCAGCCCGAGAAAGGCGATCCGGTCGCCCCTGTCGACGGAAAGGCCGTCCCGCAACAGCGCGGCGACTTGCTGGATACGGCCGTTCAGTGCGGCATAGGAAATATCGTTTCCTTCGAACCGGATCGCAGTCTTGTCCGGCTGGAAGTCCGCCCAATGCCCGATCCACCGGGACAGGTTCATCAATCGCCGTCCGTCTCGCCCGGCTCGTAGAGCGTTTCGCGGCCCAGCCGGTCGAGGCAAAGCTCCGCGGTCCAGGGCAGCATCAGCGAACCGAGCCGGGAGTCGCGGTAGAGCCGTTCGAGCGGCAGTGCTTTGAGCATCGACTGACCGCCGCAGGTGCGGATCGCAAGCCGGCACATCTCGTTGGCGTTCTCCATCACCGTGTATTGCGCCGCGTAGGCGCGCAGCCGGTCTTCCTTTGTCGGGTCGACGCGCGCTTCGCCGATGGCCTGTTTGAAAAGCGCCCAGGTCTGCTGCAGTTTGATCCACATATCGGCGACGGTGATCTGTTTGGTCGGGTACATCCGCCGTTTGACGGGAATGCCTTCGATGTCGCCGCGCAGATAGGCTGTGGTGAAGTCGTAGGCCGCCTGGGCGATGCCCATATAGGTCGGGCAGAGCGTCAGGAACATATGCGGCCAGCGCACCGCCGCCTGATGGTACACGCCACGCGGCAGCAACATCTGCTCGTCCGGAATGAAGACGTTCTCCAGCAGCAGTGTCCGCGAGACGGTCGCCCGCATGCCGACCGGATCCCAGGGTCCGACGATGGAAACGCCCTCGGCGTCCGATGGCACCGCCATGAACAGCGTGTCCCGGACCGATAGGTCCGCCTTGTCTTCCGAGCACAGCACGCCGTAGTAGGTGGCGGCGCCCGACAGCGAGGCGAAGATTTTCTTGCCGTTCAGCACCCAGCCGCCGTCGACTTTTGCCGCCATCGTGCCGAAGGGCGCCTTGCCGGCCGCCGCTGCCGACCCTTCCGAAAATGGTTGGGCGAAGATCGCCCCCTCGTCGACGATGCGGGAGAAATGCAGCTCGCGATTCCTGCCGTGCTGTTTCCGGTCGGCCTCGGACATCTCCAGGTCGTCCGCGATGTGGCCGGTCCAGAGCGGCGTGCAGGCATGCATGTTGAAGGTCAGCGCTGTCGAACCGCACCAGCGGCCCATCTCGGCCGCGAGCAGCGCGTAATTTTCATACTCGATCCCTAAACCGCCAAGCGCTTCGGGTACCGTCATGGCGAGAATGCCCGTATCGCGCATATCGTCGTAATTCTCGAACGGAAACGACGCCTCTTTGTCATAGCGGCCCGCGCGGGGGACGAACTTTTCTTGGCCCAAGGTCCGGATAACCTGCTCGATGTCGTCATATTTTCCGGCAAGTTTTTGCCACTCGAAGGTTTTCGGCATTTTCGCGCTAACTCGAAACGGTTGAAAGGAATTCACCCAGTGCGGCGTCGTAGGCCGCCGGGTCTTCTAGATTGGCGAGGTGTCCTAGTTTCGGCAGACAGACGTAACGGCAGCCGGGAATCTTCGCGGCCATCTTCTCCATCATCGTGGCCGGCGCGTTGGTATCGACCTCGCCGGCAAGCGCCAATGCGGGCACTCGGATGTTCGGCAGGTTCGCGCGCTGTTCGAAGGTGACGATGCATTCGACGGCGGCGCGATAGGTGTCGGCGGGGACTTCGGCCATGCAGGCTTCGGCCAACCGCCTGCCGTCGGAATCGGCGCCCGCCGACATCATCGTCTTGACCAATTCCGTCCCGAGATCCGCCATGGTCTTGCCGGCCGCAAGAGGTGCGAGGCGTGCCGCAACGAACTTCTTTTGGAAATCGCCAGCGGGATTGCCGAAACCCGGGCTCGTCGCGGACAGGGTCAGCGACAGGAGCCTGTCCTGATGCGCGACGGCGAATTCCTGCGCGACCATGCCGCCCATCGAATGCCCGACCAAATGGACGGTCGGCCATCCCCGGTCGTCGAGCAGGGCCAGCAATGCGTCCGCCAGCAGGGGAAAGGACAGGCTGTCGCTCAGCGGGCTGTCCCCGTAACCCGGCATGTCCCAGGCGGCCGCCTTGTAACGCGCGGAGAAACTGTCGATCTGACGGTTCCAGCTCCGCGCGCCGCCGCCCACACCGTGCAGGAACAGTACGGTCTCGCCCGACCCCTTCTCGATATGATGCGGTACAGCGCTCATGATAAATCGCCCTGCAGGCGACCCTTCTCGACGATGACGGTATCGTCCAGCGCGATCGTGCAGTTTCGAAGCGGCAAATCGAAATGGCCGAGCGTGTAGCGTTTCGCAACCTCGTTGGCGCCGGTCGAATAGAGGAAATTGCCGGCAAAGGCGCGCAGTTCCGTGCCGTTTATATCTCGCTTGTCATATAGCGCCATGGCGTCCCACCGCGCGGCCGGGTTCATACCCCAGCCGACATGCGAGACCGCGTAGGCCTCGCGGTCGCCCCACGCCGAAATGTATTCTCGAAACAGGTCGGCATCGACTCCGATCCCCTCGATATCGGTTACGTAATCGTCTTCGATCCGCATCGTGACCGGGTTTTCGAGGTAGCGCTTGAAGGTCAGGTTCACATCGCCCGCATCCATCACCAGCGTGCCGTTTACCGCGCCTGCCTTGGGGAAACACAGGACCAGTCCACCCGGCCAATGGGCGACATGACCGGGACGGTCGCAATATCCCCAGACGCCAGCGCCTCTCGTGTCGGCGATGTCGATCTCTAAGTCGGTTCCGGCCTCCGAGCGCACACTCATGCGGCTGGCGGCCGACAGCATCTTGATGCCCGCTTTAACCTTGGGTGTCAGGTCCGGATCCGGAACCAGCCGTTCAAGGATTTCCGGGTGCTCGTTCGACACCATCATCAACCGGGCGCCGCCTTTCAGGATTCGCGGCAGTTCGGGTGCATGAAGCATCCCTTCGACCGTGCAATCGACGACGATCGTCGATCCTGCCAGCGCCGCGACGACCGGTGCCAGCCCCTGCACGGCGTTGGACGCGCCGGTCGAGCGGATTGGCACCGGCGCATCTTGCGGCGGTGTTGGCAATTTGACGTGAAAGACCTTCGCGCCGAGCCGCAACAGCGCCAGTTCGGCGAGATGGACGTTGAGGTCGCGGGATTGGGTTTCCGACAGGATCGCCGCCGTATCCCCAGGCTCGATCTTGCAGAGCGCGAAAACCGAAACGAACGTGTCGATCCACTTGCCCTCGATACGATCGGAAAACATGCGCCGTCACCTCCTTTACTTATTGAACGGCAAACCGAGCGCGGTACATTCCATGCTCTCTTAGCGGGGACCGCCGGGACGTTATTTCGCGGCGGTAATTATGCCCACTAACAGATCGTGCGAAACAGAAATCGCGCCGAACGCGGCAGCGCCCGAAGAACGCAAAGGGATGACACCATGACCGAACCGCAAAGAATGCCCCTGGAAGGGGTGCGAATCCTCGATATATCGACGATCATTGCGGCCCCGGTCGCCAGCGGCCTGCTTGCCGATTTCGGTGCGGAGGTGATCAAGGTAGAGCTGCCGAACGTTGGCGATCCGCTGCGCGCCCTGCCGCCGCACAAGGACGGCGTGCCGCTGTGGTGGAAGGTCACCAATCGCAACAAGAAGGGCATCACGCTCGATCTGCGCAAGGATGAGGGCAAGGATTTGTTCCGGCAACTGGTCGCCAAGTCCGATGTGCTGACCGAAAATTTCCGGCCCGGTACCTTGGAGCGCTACGGGTTAGGACCGGACGTTCTGAAGGAACTGAACCCCGACCTGATCGTGCTGCGGGTTTCCGGTTACGGTCAGACCGGACCTCTGTCGAAGCGCCCGGGTTTCGCGCGGATTGCCGAGGCCTATTCCGGGTTCACGTCGATCTGCGGCACCGCCGACCGGCCGCCGATGCATATCGGCTATCCCGTCGCCGACGCGGTCACCGGGCTGTTCGGGGCCATCGGTGTGCTCGTCGCGTTGCTCGACCGCAAGGCGGGCTCCGGCGGCGAAATCATAGACTGCTCGCTGGTCGAATCCATGCTGCGTCTGAACGAATTCATGGTCATCGAATACGATCAATTGAAGGCCGTCCGACAGCGATCGGGCAACCGCAGCCAGTATGCCGGACCCTCCAACGTGTACGAGACCAAGGATGGCAAGTGGTTCTCGATGAGCGCTTCGGCCCAGACCGTCTACGAGCGTCTCGCCCGCGCCATCGATCGCCCCGACCTGATCGACGATCCGCGTTTCGCCTCCAACCCCGCCAGGGTCGAGAACGCCGACGCCCTGGACGAGATCATCGGCGCCTGGTTCGCCACCAAAACACAGGACGAAATTCTGCAACTGTTCGAGGAACAAGGCGTCTCCGGCGGCCCGGTGAACGATTCGAAGGACGTCTTCGAATCCGAACATTTCCGCGACCGTGAGGCGATTGTCGAAGTCGAGGATGCGGAACTCGGTACGGTGGCCATGCAGAACGTCTTCCCGCGCCTGACGAACGCGCCTGGCCGCGTCCGCAGCACGGGTCCGCGCCTCGGCGAACATAACGAGGATGTGCTGGGCAACCTGCTCGGCCTCGACACAGCGGCGATTTCGGCATTGCGGGAGAAAGGTGTAATTTAAGGTGTCGAACAGCACGGCGTAAGCGGACCCAGCAGGAGGAAGAATGCGATGCCAGGACAAACCGATAGCCGCGGACACACGCTTTTCACCGGGAGCGCTGAGGCGGCGAAGGCATTCAACGACGGCATGCACAGCTTCATCTGCTGGCGCAACGACACGTTCGAGTTGCTCGACGCGGCGATCGCTGCCGATCCGGATTTCGCGCTGGCGCGGCTGACGAAAGGGTGGATCCTGCAAACCGCGCGTAGTTCCTCGTTCAAACCGGTGATCGACAATATCGTTCAGGCGGCGTCGCCTTTGATTGACGCCTCCGACGACTGGGCGCGCGCCTATTGCGACAGTCTCGACGCCGCGGTGAACGGCCGCGGCATCGAAGCGTCTACGATCATGGAAGCCATGCTTGCCAAATATCCGACCGATCTGCTAGCCCACCGGTTGGTGCAGTTCGAGATGTTTTGGAACGGCCGCGCTGGCTGGATGCGTGAAATCTCCGAAAGAGCGGCACCCGCCTGGCGCCACGACATGGTCGATTATGGCTGCTTCCAGTCGGTGCGCGCATTTTCCTTCGAGGAATCCGGCGACTACGAACCGGCCGAGCGCTGCGGGCGCAACGCGGTCGAAATCGACCCCTACGATTGCTGGGGCACGCACGCGATCGCCCATGTCCTGGTCATGCAGGGTAGAATCGACGACGGCGTGGCGTGGCTGGAGGGGCTGAGCGGAAATTGGGACGACGCCAATCAGATCGGTCATCATTTGTGGTGGCATCTGTGCCTTTTCCTGCTGGAGCGTGGCGAGAATGACCGGATCCTCGATCTGCTGAAAACGCGGATCCGCAATCCGGACTCAGCTTTGGTCAAGGCGGTGCCAGACGCGACAATCGACCTCCAGAACGTCGCCTCGCTGCTCATGCGGTTGGATTTGCGCGGCGTCGAACTCGGCGAGCGCTGGAACATCATGGCCGACATTTGCGCCGACCGTATTCACAACCACGCCAACGCGTTCAGCAACGCGCACGACATGATGGTGCTGGCGGGCAGCGGCCGGTTCGCGTTGGCCGATGAAATGCTTGGGAGCATGCGCAATTTCGCCGCCACCGGCGACGGCAATCTCGTTACCTCCTACCGTGTCGCCGGGATCGCGGTGTGCGAGGCGGTCTTAGCGCATCGCCGCGGCGAATACGCACGGGTGATCGAATTGCTGGCACCGGTGCGCCACGACATGCATTTGTTCGGCGGCAGTCACGCGCAGCGCGATGTGTTCTATCAAATCCTGATCGACGCCGCCCGGCGCGAAGGCCGTACCGATCTCATCCCGCTGTACTTCGCCGATATCGAACGTATCGGGTTTGAGCTGGTCGACCAGCGCACGCTTTACCGCGAGGCGGTCGCGGCGTGAGTATCCATCCGGCATCAGGCAATTGCACGCTCGCTGAAGTTTTCGCGAGGTATCCCCGAAAAGGCGTGGCGTCTAGCTAACGACTCAGCCGGATTGCGTTCAGCGTAACCAGCAGCGATGAAGAAGACATCGCAACGGCGGCTACGAGCGGACTGACGAATCCGAGTGCAGCAAATGGTACGGCGATCAGATTGTATCCGGCTGCGAAAATCAAATTTTGTACGATGAGTGCCCGTGCGCGTTTCGCCACATCGATAACTGTAGGCACGGCCATTAAACTTTCTCGCAGAAAGACAAAATCCGCCGCGCTACGGCTTATCTCTGACGCCGTCGATGGAGTCATCGAAACCGAGGCGGCCTGTAGCGCGGGGCTGTCGTTTAGGCCGTCGCCGACCATGAGAACAGTATGACCGTCGCGTTCCAAGGTTTGGATGCGCGACAATTTCTCATGGGGGAGGCAGTCCGATTGGATCTTCGCAATGCCAATTCTGTCCGCAACTTGCCGCACCGCGGCGGCATGATCGCCGGACAATAATTCGAGTTCATATCCTTGCGCACTGAGGCAGGAAACGGCGGCGCGCGCATCTTCGCGTTCCCGGTTCTCGAAACGAAAGCTGGCGCGTTCGATTCCGTTTTCACTTAAGACGACTTCGGTTGCAGTTCCCGGCCGTATGCCGAAATCGCCGCTGGTTACACTCCAGTCACGTTTCCCCAGCCGGACACGCGTGCCGTTAACGACGGTTTGAATTCCGTAGCCTGGGATCTCGTTTGCTTCTTCAATATCCGGTAGCGTCAATCCCCGATCGACCGCGGCCTGGAAAATGCTTTGGGCAAGCGGGTGCCGCGCGTTTCGCGCCAGGCCCGCGGCTCGCGCCAAATCTGCAGCATCGATCCTTTCGGCGTTATACAAACGCGGCTTGCCGAGAGTCAGGGTGCCGGTTTTGTCGAATACGATCGTATCGATGTCCGCCAATCGTTCCAACGCGCCGGCGCATTTGGCTAAGATGCCACGCTTCATCAACCGACCGACGGCGACGACCTGGACAATTGGGATGGCTAAGCCAAGCGCGCAAGGGCAGGTGATGATGAGGACCGCAATCGCCGTCGCTATCGCATAATGCCAGTCGCCGGACACCATCAGCCATCCGACAAGCGTGAGGCCCGCTACAATGTGAACCGCGGGCGCATAAATCTCCGCCGCCCGGTCCGCCCAACGCAATTGAGGCGACCGTTCGTCTTCGGCATGCGCCATGGTGCGGATGATCTCGCCCAGGAATGAATCCTCTGCGGTGGCCGAAGCCTCCACTGTCAGCGGTCCGGTCAAGTTGACAGTTCCGGCCCGTAGGACCGACCCCACATCGACGGTCTTCGGCGCATCCTCTCCAGTTACCAGGGAAATATCGATGTCGCTGCGTCCCGCGGCGACTATGCCGTCGACGCCAAGACGTTCGCCCGGTTCGACGATCAACTGCATACCGGATTCGATATCCCCGATTCTGCGAAAAATCCTCGTGCCGTCCGCTTGTACGACGGTTGCGCCAGCGGGAGACAGCCGCATCAGTCCCTTGATCACAGTCCGGGCGCGCTCGCGCAGCAGGTGATCCAGAACCCGTCCGATCAGCAGAAAGAAAGGCAAGGCCACGGCAGCATCAAAATAGACGGCGGTACCCTGTGTGACGGTCTCGTAAAGGCTCAGCGCCAAAGCCGAAAGGATGGCCAGAGAAATCGGTACATCCATATTCAGCCGGTGCCCGCGCAGCGCCGAAAGGGCGGACCTGAAAAATATTTGTCCCGCGTAAAGCGCGCATGGAATGGCGATGGCGGCCGATATCTGATGGAACGTCTCTTGCCATTGCGGGTCCGCGCCCGACCAAACGGCAATCGATAACCCCATGACATTGGCGGCACCAAATCCCGATACGGCGAGACAGCGGACGAGATTGCGCAACACGGGATCATTGTCCGGTTCCCCAGCGCCCGCATCGACCACATGCCCGTCAAACCCCAGCGCGCTGAGTTTCCGCAGAATATCCGCAGGATCGCAGCTTGGTTTCCGCCACCGGACCTTAACCCGCTTGGTCGACAGATTGACGCGTACGAAATCCACCCCCGGCAGGCCGGCCACGCCATTTTCGATGGCGCGCATACAGCCACCGCAATGGATTGACGGCGCGCTGATTTCCGTTTGATAGCGCCCGTGGCCGAGGTCGGTGCTGCACAGCGAAAATTCGTCCAGGCTTGAGCGTTCGTTGCCGATTGTTTCGCTTGGGAATGCCATCACGGATCGCCTGCGCCTTCAGGTGTTAACAAACACGCCTCGCCGAATAATAGTCCAAAACTAAATGATCCGACCCACACATCAGAAGGAACCGATACGACGCCTGACCGTTTACCCAATTTGCCCTTGCCGGACGCTTGGTTCGCTAATTGTCGCACCGCAGTGAATATGTCTGTAATCTCTCCGAAGTTGCCCCTAATCTTGGCCATGCGCGTTTGCAGGGAGAAGAGAGCATATGCTCGCTGACCTAAATAGGTATGAGCTAATTTGCGGACTTGCCCTGTCCTGCGTTGTCGCCTTTTTGGGTTTGTTCATGGCAGCCGGCGCCGGCGATGCGCTCTTCGGCGCCCATGGCTGGATCATTTCAGTAACCGGAATTCTCGCCGCTTATGGGATCGGCAGCGCCTATGCGAAACAAGTGCCCAGTCCCGCGCGCCTGGAAGAACTGAAAAAGAGCTACTACGACAAACCAACTCAGGTTGGCATTATCCTCGCCGTTGTTTGGTCTGTATTCGGATTGTTTATCGGCGATTGGGTCGCCTGGCAACTCGCCTTCCCGGACCTTAACTTCGATACGGCTTGGACCAATTTTGGCCGCCTGCGTCCAGCCCATACCACTGCGGTAATCTTTGGGTTCGGGGGCAACGCGTTAATCGCAACATCGTTCCATGTGGTGCAACGAACGTCACGGGCGCGCCTGTCGGATGCGCTCAGCCCGTGGATCGTCCTGGCCGGCTTCAATCTGTTTTGCATCCTGGCGGTCACCGGTTACTTGATCGGTATCACCCAATCCAAGGAATATGCCGAACCGGAATGGTATGCGGACATTCTGCTTACGGTCGTCTGGGTTATCTATTTCGCACTTTATCTGCGCACGTTGGCACGCCGGGCCGAACCGCATATCTACGTCGCCAACTGGTATTACCTCGCCTTCATTCTCGTCGTCGCGATGTTGCATATCGTGAACAATCTGGCGGTTCCAATTTCTTTCGGGCACGCAAAAAGTTATTCGCTGTTCGCCGGGGTTCAGGACGCCATGACGCAGTGGTGGTACGGCCACAATGCGGTCGCGTTTTTCCTTACATCGGGCTTCCTCGGCATGATGTACTACTTCCTGCCGATCAAGGCGCAGCGGCCGATCTATTCCTATCGCATGTCGATCGTCAGCTTCTGGGGCATCACCTTCATGTACATGTGGGCGGGATCCCATCACCTGCACTACACGGCCCTTCCCGATTGGGTTCAGACCCTCGGCATGTCCTTTTCCATCATGCTTATCGTTCCGTCCTGGGCATCGGCCGGCAATGCGCTTTTGACACTGAATGGCGCCTGGCGACGGGTGCGCGACGATGCCACGTTACGTTTCATGATGGTCGCCGCTGCCTTTTACGGACTTTCCACGTTCGAAGGGTCCTTCATGGCCATTCGGCCGGTCAATTCGCTCTCCCACTACACCGATTGGACCATCGGCCATGTGCATGCGGGCGCGCTCGGCTGGGTCGCCTTCATCACGTTCGGTGCGATTTACACGCTGGTGCCGTGGCTGTGGAAACGTCAGGCAATGTATTCCGCCAAGTTGGTCGAGGTTCATTTTTGGCTCGCCCTGATCGGGACGATTATATACGTCATGGCCATGTGGAATTCAGGCATTATTCAAGGCCTGATGTGGCGGACATACGACACCTTCGGCGGCCTCAGGTATTCCTTTATCGACTCCCTCGTGGCCATGCATCCCTACTACATCATGCGCGCGATTGGCGGCCTATTATTCCTGCTCGGCGGTGTGGTCGCCGCCTACAATATCTACCGAACGATTTCGCTCAGCGGTTCTGAAACCCAAACCGGTGACCAACCGGTCCCGGTTCAGGCAGCGGAGTGAGGTGTGCGATGCTGATTAAACATCAAAAAATCGAACGCCATTCCGTCCTGTTCGTTATCCTGATTATCGTCGTCGCGTCCTTCGGCGGCCTGTTTGAGATTGCGCCCTTGTTTACCATCGGCGGGACTGTCGAACCTGTAAAAGGCGTGCGCCCCTACACGCCGCTGGAGCTTGCCGGGCGTAATATTTACATCCGCGAAGGCTGTTATGCCTGTCACTCGCAGATGATTCGCAAACTGCGCGATGAAGTGGAACGCTACGGTCACTACAGCCTCGCCGCAGAATCGCAATATGACCATCCGATGCTGTGGGGTTCCAAGCGGACGGGCCCCGATCTCGCGAGAATCGGCGGCAAGTATTCCGACGAATGGCAGGTCGCGCATCTGATTGCACCGCGCAAGCT
>Ga0315338_1002107_pt1 | contig 21025 bp, 21 predicted proteins | sample ASW8metaG_FD_204518 | JGI IMG/M metagenome (GOLD analysis project Ga0315338, IMG submission 204518) | Ammonia-oxidizing marine archaeal communities from Monterey Bay, California, United States - ASW #8 | ecosystem: Environmental > Aquatic > Marine > Coastal | place: USA: California | collected... | reverse complement strand
AGTCCTTGGCGAGCAGGCTGGAATTACGACCCTCCCGATTCTTGCTAATCAACGCGCCGTGGATATCGCTAAGCGTGCATTGGCCGCCGCCAAAGTTGGTGGATATGACGTACTTATCCTTGACACCGCAGGTCGCCAGCATGTCGATGAAGCCTTGATGAGCGAGATTGCGCAGATCCGCGACATCACAAACCCGCATGAAACATTACTGATTGCCGACTCGCTCACTGGTCAAGATGCGGTCAATATCGCCAAGAGCTTTAACGAGCGCGTAAATCTTTCCGGTATTGTATTAACCCGTACCGATGGCGATGCGCGGGGTGGCGCCGCGCTATCTATGCGCCAGGTTACCGGCGCACCGATCAAATTCTTAGGCACCGGCGAAAAGCTCGATGCCCTCGAAGCCTTTAACGCAAGCCGCATTGCGTCGCGTATTCTTGACATGGGAGATGTCGTTACGCTGGTCGAAAAAGCGGTCGAAGGTGTCGATCACGAAAAAGCCCAGAAGCTCGCCAAGAAAATGAAAAAGGGCGAGCTCGATTTCAACGATCTCGCTGATCAGCTTTCCCAAATGCGCAAAATGGGCGGAATGCAGGGTCTTCTCGGCATGCTTCCGGGCGTCGGAAAAATGAAACAGCAGATAAGCGATGCTGGGCTCGATGATTCTCTATTGAAGCGCCAAGAGGCAATCATCGGTTCTATGACGAAAGTGGAGCGCGTCAAGCCTGCATTGATCAATGGTTCACGCAGAAAACGCATCGCCCGCGGTTCCGGCGTCGAGGTGTCCGACGTTAACAAGGTTCTAAAAATGCAACGCCAAATGTCGGGTGTGATGAAGCGCATGGGCAAAAAGGGCGCACGTGGTACCCCACCAGGAATGGGTGGCATGGACCCGAGCATGCTGGCCGGAATGAGCGGAATGCCGCCAGGATTTCCACGAAAATAGCAATTAATCTTTGTACGGATGTTTGAGAGGAAATGATTTATGTCTGTGAAAATTAGATTGTCGCGCGGTGGCACTAAGAAGCGCCCGCATTATTCCATTGTCATTGCCGAATCGCGCGCCCCACGTGATGGTCGGTTCATTGAAAAGATTGGTTTTTATAATCCTCTTTTGCCTAAAGATCATGCAGATCGTTTAAGGCTTGACCTTGAAAAAGCCAAAGCCTGGATCGCGAAGGGCGCAACGCCATCCGATCGCGTGCATCGGTTTCTCTCTGATGCCGGCGTCCTGGAGAAGGTCACGCATAATAATCCGCAAAAGGCGAAGCCGAGGAAGAAAACACAAGAGCGCATTGCCGCTGCTGCAAAGGCTTCAGCGCCGGCCAAGCATACCGAAGAGGCCACTGCCAAAGAGGCTCCTGCCAAAGAGGCCCCTGCCAAAGAGGCTCCTGCCGAAGAGGCCGCTGCCAAAGAGGCTCCTGCGGAAGAGTCTCCTGCCGAAGAGGCAACTGCCAAAGAGGCTCCTGCGGAAGAGTCTCCTGCCGAAGAAACCCCTGCCGAAGAAGCCCCTGCAGAAGAGAGCGTAGCTGCTGCGGAAGAAAAGCCGGCGGATTAATTGGGAGGCTGTTGAGCGAAGATGGCGGACAACACCGCCGCGCCTTTTGACGATGCCGTTCTTTTGGCGGTGGTGCTGGCTGCGCATGGATTGAAGGGCGAAGTGAAAGTAAAAGTGTTCACCGAGAAACCGGAAGCTCTTCAATCCTATAGTGCAATCACATCAGACGATGGACGCCAATTTGAACTGTCTTGCTTGCGTGCCATTAAAGGCGGTGAACTGATAGCGCAGCTCAAAGGGATTTCTGATCGTGATGCCGCGGAAAGTCTTAAGGGTCAGAGCCTCTATGTTCCGCGCAGCACACTGCCCCCGACCGAAGAAGAAGAGTTTTATCACGCCGATCTCATTGGCCTTCGCGCTGAAGATGTGAACGGCAAGCTACTTGGAGCGGTCATAGCGGTCCAAAATTTTGGCGCTGGTGATGTGATAGAAATCAGTGATGAGAAAGGAGCCTCGCAATTTGTATCCTTTACGCACGATGCGGTTCCTGTCGTTGATCTCAAGGGCAAGCGCGTTGTTATAGCCGTTGAAGAGGATGAGGATTGAAGCAATGTGGAGCGCCTCCGTTCTCACCCTCTTTCCTGAAATGTTTCCTGGGCCCTTAAACATCTCGCTTGCCGGCCGCGCGTTAGAGGCAAAAATTTGGTCGCTTGATGTGCATAATATCAAATCCCATGGCATTGGACCTCACCGAAATGTTGATGATAGCCCCGCCGGCGGCGGACCGGGTATGGTAATGCGCGCCGATGTCGCGGCGGCAGCGATCGATGCCGCACATGCGCGGGATGATCCGCGGCCTCTTGTCTATTTGACCCCACGTGGGGTTCCACTCACTCAAAAGCGGGTGCGGGAGTTAGTTGGTGGTCCAGGTGTTGTGCTCTTTTGTGCTCGCTTCGAAGGGCTCGACGAGCGCGTCGTCGCGGCTCGCAAAATGGAGGAAATATCCATAGGAGATATTGTGCTGGCAGGCGGCGAGATTGCGGCGTGTGCCCTCATTGAGGCCTGTGTGCGTCTGTTGCCGGGGGTTATGGGAGCTGAAAAATCAGCTCATGAAGAAAGCTTTGAGGGTGGGCTCTTGGAATATCCTCATTACACGCGGCCGCAGATTTTTGAGGGCCAGACTGTCCCCGACATACTAAATTCTGGCAACCATGGTGAAATTGCCCGCTGGCGGAGCGAAATGGCGGAAAACCTGACGAAAACCCGCCGCCCAGACCTTCTCGCCCCCTATGAAAAGGTATCCCAATCGGCTATAGGCCCGGCCTCGAAGGAATTTCATCCGATTGGTTCGGGCAAGAAAAATTCCACAAAGAAACCTCCGCCTGAAGGAAAATAACATGAACCTCATCCAGACGCTCGAAGCAGAGCAGATGCAGGCCCTACGAGGCGGTAGAGAGATCCCATCCTTTCGTCCCGGTGACACTTTGCGTGTGAGCGTCAAGGTTGTCGATGTTGCTTTTGATGAAAAGTCAAAACAGAACAAGAGCCGCGAGCGCCTGCAGGCATTTGAGGGCGTGTGTATTGCGCGCTCCGGTTCCGGCATCAATGAGAACTTCACTGTTCGCAAAATTTCCTACGGCGAAGGTGTCGAGCGGGTCTTTCCGGTTTACAGCCCACTGGTGGCCGCGATTGATGTCGTGCGCCGCGGCAAGGTGCGTCGTGCGAAGCTCTATTATCTACGTAAACGGCGCGGCAAATCGGCGCGTGTCGCAGAGCGTCAGCACGTTCGTGAGGGTGCTAAACAAAAGGGTGCAAAAGCGACTGACGCTTAAGCGCCAGGCTTTCGCAGCGCAGCCTATTCTGCGCTTGCGCAATTGATCATAGACAAGCGCGGTCATTCTTTGCCGGGCAGTAATAGGTGAACGGCGCAGAATCCAAATTTGTGTTGCGTGTTTGTGCAACTAAACGCGTTTAAGGAGTTCGCCATGGCGGCCAAGACTACGAGAAAGAAAATTGCACTAATAGGCGGCGGCCAAATCGGCGGCACGTTGGCACACCTCGTAGCTTTAAAGGAACTCGGTGACGTCGTTCTGTTCGATATTGTCGAAGGATTGCCACAAGGAAAATCGCTCGACCTCTCGCAATCTGGTGCGGTCGAAGGTTTTAACGCGCGACTCAAGGGCGCAAACTCCTATGCTGAGATTGATGGCGCGGATGTGGTGATCGTTACCGCAGGTGTGGCCCGCAAACCCGGCATGAGCCGCGATGATCTCTTGGGTATCAATCTCAAAGTCATGGCTGCGGTTGGTGATGGAATTAAAGCTCATGCGCCGAATGCATTTGTGATCTGTATAACCAACCCCTTAGATGCGATGGTCTGGGCCTTGCGCCAATTTTGCGGACTGCCCCATCATAAAGTTGTCGGCATGGCGGGGGTATTGGATTCCTCGCGCTTTCGTCATTTCTTGGCAGAGGAATTAGATGTCTCGGTGGAAGACGTTTCGGCTTTCGTTTTGGGTGGCCATGGTGACACTATGGTGCCGATGCCACGCTTCTCCACCGTTGCGGGCATTGCCCTTCCCGAATTAGTAAAAATGGGTTGGGTTACTCAGGCGCGTCTCGATGAGATTACCCAGCGCACGCGCGATGGCGGTGCGGAAATCGTCGGGCTCTTGAAAACCGGCTCGGCATTTTATGCGCCTGCTTCCGCCGCCATCCAGATGGCTGAATCCTATCTCAAAGATCAAAAACGCGTTCTCCCTTGCGCAGCCTTTATTGACGGCAAATATGGTCTTGATGGCATTTATGTCGGGGTGCCGGTGGTAATCGGTGCCGAGGGCATTGAACGCATTGTCGAATTGAATTTGACCGACGACGAGCGTGCCATGTTCGATAAATCTGTCGGTTCGGTGCAAGGCCTGATCGACGTATGCAAAAAATTGGAACCGAAACTGAAGTGATCTGCACTTTGTTGCTGTAAAAAGAATGAGCGTCTATTTTGGAGTGCTGCAACAATGGCCATTTGGGCCGCCATAGCTCAGCCGGTAGAGCGGCGCATTCGTAATGCGTAGGTCGGGTGTTCGAGTCACCCTGGCGGCACCAGTTTCACAGATAATAACAATTATTTATATCGATAGCGCGAGCTACTAAATCAGCGGATCATGTGACCATTGCAGCAGGGCCTGTCGTTGTCTTGGACGGCAAAATAAATCACCTGGTTCACAATTGGCGCGCTCTTATGCCGCTCTCGTGGCTGTCAGGTGCAGCCAGAAGAAGGAAACACCTCTAATGATCAGTGCCAAAACCATTTCCAAACTAGCTCTAGTAATGGTTTCAAGTCTGTTCGTCTCCGCTTGCTCAGTTATTGGAATTCGCTCGGGCACGGCCGAGCCACCCTTTGTTGCTCTGGACCGGCTCGGACAGATTGAAATTCGAAGCTACGGCCCACTCCTAGCTGCAGATACGATTGTTGAGGGTGCTGAGGAAGATGCTCTTAATGTCGGGTTCAGCCGCCTTGCTGACTATATCTTCGGCAACAATTCGTCCGCGCGAGATATCGATATGACCGTGCCCGTCGCAAAGTCTTCGGAACAGATCGCGATGACTGCTCCAGTCGTTCGGGAGAGTCTCGAAGATGGCCGCTACCGCATTAGATTCTTTATGCCCAGCTCTTACGACTTGGCATCCCTCCCGCAGCCAAACAGCCGTGAGATAGAAATTGTTGCCATTCCTGAGCAACAATATGCAGTCATCCGATACTCTGGAAATTATTCCATTACCTCATCCATGGAGCGGCAAAACGAATTGCTGTCAGCAATAGCCGCCACGCCTTGGCAGGTGTCCGGCCCGGTCTCTACGTGGTTTTATGATCCACCTTGGACCATCCCTTGGTTACGACGTAATGAAGCGGCGGTTCCCATCAGCCGCTGAATAGGAAACAATGCCCCCCATGAAGATCGTTGAGTAGTTTTTTCCATGTACAAATATTTGCCGACTATTCTTAGTCTGATTGTTGCCGCATCTTTGTCGTCAATCGCCCACAGCCAGCCGGTTGCGGGCGCCCCGGAATGGCAAATGAGTGCCGGCGGTGGCGTAATGTTCGCGCCTAGCTTTCGTGGCTCGAATGATTACCAGCTACTAGCCTTGCCTAATATTCAGATCGCCTATGGCAATCTCTTTGAAGCATCGGTTCAGCGAGGCTTACGCTACAATTTAGTGCGATCAAGTGGTTTTACTGCGGGACCGGTCGCAAAGCTTGATTTTGGCAGAGAGGAAGATGGCATTCAGCCATTTCGTATTGCTGGAAAGGCCACCACCGCATTGCTCGGTATGGGAGATGTGGGGGCGACAATTGAGCTTGGTGGTTTTCTCAACTACGCCCAGGGACCGGTTACGGCATCACTCGAACTGCGCCATGGAGCTAATGGTCACCGCGGCCTTGTTGGAGAAGTGGGCATAAATTACGCGCGCCGTTCCCGCATGCAGGACATTGGGGTCATCTTTTCCATAGGGCCTAGTCTAACGTTTTCTGATTCCAGTTATGCGCAGACATTCTTCGGCGTTAATGCGGCGCAATCGTCTGGGGCGGCCCTGGATGTTTTCAATGCCGGGGGTGGAATCAATTCCTATGGCATTGGGTCGTCTGCTGTCTTTCTTTTCAACGAACGCTTCTCTGCAACTCTAATTGCGAGATATGATCGTCTTGTGGGTGATGCAGAGGCATCCCCACTCGTGAATGAGCGAGGGTCAGCCAATCAAGCGATCGTCGGTCTATTTCTAACTTACCGCCTCTGGTCATCTTCCATATAGAGGCTGGTTCTGGCGAAGTCTGGAAGGTCGGGCCCCTGTGGGAGATAACGAATGAGGGAGCTTGGCTGGATAAAGTGGGTTCCACCATCGGGCGTGATTAATTCCGCAGCCATCGTCAGCAGCGTCAACTTGCCCGAGCTATTATGCCCAACGGGGGAAAAATTTTACCGGCGCTAACGGAAAGCGCGGTATTTTCAGGCAGCCTCAAACACACATCGATCGGCGAATTGGGGGCTGTGGACATATAGAAATATTGAATTTACAGGGCGCAGATTCCCCTACTAATAAGTGCTTATGTCAAAACGGAAATTTGCCATTGGCGAACATGACCTTGCAGCGAAGCGCTCGAGCGCAGGACTCGGCCTTTTCACTTTTAGTCCAATAAAAAAGGGGCACTGCGTAGTTGAATATACTGGGCGAGCGCTCTCTGAAGAGGAAATGTGCACCAATAACAGCAAATACCTCTTCGCAATTACCAACAAAAAGATGATTGACGGGCGAGGCAAATCAAACCGCGCACGCTATATCAACCATTCCTGTCGGCCCAACTGTGAAATAGAAATATGGCGCGGGCGCGCTTTCATTATGGCCAAGCGCGCGATTAAGTCCGGCGAAGAACTCTCCTATGATTACGGCAAAGAATATTTTGAAGCCCACATCCAACCAAAGGGGTGTAAGTGCAGCAAATGCTCTCCCAACGGGTCATGAATGGTTAGCGTAAACGCACCGTAAAATACTTAAATTCTCGCCGCTTAATTTGGCCTAAGCTATCCTATCCGATCCATCTCGCGACACCGACGACATCAACCAGCACAAACGCGCCCTGGAGTACAAAAAGGCTTGCGTCTCGCTGCACCAATGCAACGGCAGACCAAAGTAAGGATGAAATCAAGAACAGCACGAAGCCATAGCCGACAAAACCGATATTGAGTGCAATTAGGGCGGCTCCAGCAATTCCAGCAAAAGTGCCCACCCATTTTGTGGCGAGCCACATTGGCGTGTTGTCATTGCGCGTCATATCTACTCCATTGTAATTAGCTCGGTTACATCTTTGCACCGCATAACATCATAAGGTATTGGCGTGAACCAAGGCTTCGACATTGGAAATGTGCACATAGGTGGCTGCGTGTTGAATGCGCCGATGACCGGCATCTCAGATTTGCCGTTTCGCGTTGCTGCCTCAAAGCTGGGTGCACCCTATGTTGCCACCGAGATGGTTGCTTGCGAATTGCTAGCGCGTGGGCGGGTCGATGTTGTGCGGCGGGCGGCGGTCGGCGAGGGGCTGCCGCTCATGGTCGTCCAATTGGTCGGGCGCGATCAACACTGGATTGCCCAGGGAGCCGCTATGGCGCAGGCGGCAGGCGCTCACATCATTGATCTCAATATGGGGTGTCCTGCAAAAGAGGTCAGCGGCAAGCTCTCTGGCTCAGCTCTTATGCGTGATCTTGATAAGGCCGAACGCTTAATGGCAGCGGCCATTGATGCAGTGAAAATTCCTGTAACCTTGAAAATTCGTCTTGGGTGGGATGATGAGAATAAAAATGCCCCGGAACTTGCTATGCGCGCGCAGAGCATAGGCATCAAAGCAATTACTGTTCATGGGCGCACTCGCCAGCAGTTCTACAAGGGCGTTGCTGATTGGCGGGCAGTGGCCAAGGTGAAGGCCGCAACCCGCCTGCCGGTTATCGTTAATGGTGACGTAAGAGATGCGTTTTCCGCTCGAGAGGCGATAGCGCAATCGGGTGCTGATGCGATCATGATTGGGCGAGGCGCCTATGGCCGCCCCTGGATTGCATCTTCAATTGAACATGCTTTGCAGTCTGGCAGCGCTGGAATTATCGAACCTAAACTAAGTGAGCGCTTGGACATCGCACTTGACCATTTTAGAGACAGTCTTAGGTTTTATGGTGACGCATTGGGCCTTAAAATATTTCGCAAGCATTTGGGTTGGTACATTCAAAATGCCCCTTGGCCCGTTTGTGTGAACGCGAGACGCGCTGCCAAATCGACATTGTGTCGGATCACACAGCCCTGTGAGATTGAGACCGCGCTCAGCTGCCTTTGGTCAGGTGAGGACTACAACACGTCCTCCATAACTGCCGAGACCAGTTAGCTACCCGGGTATAGGTGACATCCTGAAGCTGTCGGTCGTGTACTAAAATTGGCCTTCAGCTGGGAATCACTTTCCCTCGACGTGATGTATTCGCGCCGCTATCTTTAGAAGGCGGCAAGCGGAGAGGCGGCCATGAGAAAATCACTATCAGCTTTCGCAGGCGGTGCGATCTGGCGTCAAAAAAATCTGCTCATGATTGATTAGGAGAACTAGATGTCAAGGTTGAGTTTTGCATTCACGATCATCGCCATGCTCGCGTCTAACGTGGCGCAGGCGCAGGGCTGGATTGAATTTGAAGATCGCACCTGGGGCGTTTCGATTAATTTTCCGCATGAGCCGATAGCACAGGACTTTGAATATATAAGCTACTACCAGCGCGCTGTTCCGGCACGCGTTTATAGCGCGGAAGAAGGTACAGGGCGCTATGACATGACTATAGTGAGTTTCGTTGGCGATCCAACAGATTCGCTCACCGCGCAATGGCAAGCTAGCGAAGCTATCCGCGCCAAGGGCGAAGTTACTTATTTCGGCTTTCAGGATTTAGACGGCATACCGGGCCTTCTTATCAGCGTAACCGAACCAGACGGGCGGCTGATTCAGGCCTGCGTCTATTTCGTGGCACAGCGTCTTTACATCGCCGAAGGGAGTGTCGCCGCTGGAAATCCTCCGCCGTCAAATTTTCAGCAATCGATCTATATTATTGATGCCACAGGCCAGCAGATTATTCTCGACGACGATGTAGTTTTTCCCTGAAGCGTGTCATCGCATTCCTTACCTTCACGCAAGGCGAAGTCAATTAAGTAAAGGCGACGTTCTAAGATCTTACCCACTGATATCAAGCCACGAGCTGGTTTATTTCTAAACTGGTTTCTCACCGGCAATCACGACGCGGCGTAATAGTCTGCGCTCACCCGCGCTGAAATCAGTCCGTGCGTGAAGGGTGCATCGATTGTCCCACAGCACAAGATCATTCACTCGCCATAGATGTTCATAGACGAACTTCGGTTGCTCTTGATGGTCGAATAAAATGCTGAGAAGTGCTTCGCTCTCGGTTTTGCTCATACCTTCGATCGATACCGTCATAAGACGGTTTACGTAAAGGGATTTTCTTTTGGTGACGGGATGAGTTCTAACGATAGGGTGCGAAAAGAAGGGAACGCCCTCGCGCGGCTTTGAGCCGCGCTTACTGCCGGCTGCATCATAATCATAGGCGTTGATTGCCTTGCGTCCTTTGATTTTTTCTTTGATCTTTGGGGCAAGCGTTTCATAGGCGGCATAACAATTAGCAAATAGTGTGTTCCCGCCTTGGGACGGAATTTCAATGGAATAGAGCATCGATCCCTTGGCCGGTTTTTCCTGATGGCATTGATCAGTATGAAAATGCACTTCGCCATCGGGAAGTGCCCCCATAGGCTCGCCGTTTTCACGAATATTGGAGATCAGCATGACCGAGGGGCTATCGGTATTGAAGCGGCGGGTATGGCTTTTAGAGAGGGGTCCAAAGCGGCGGGCAAAGTGAACCTGATCGTCTTCGCTCAAATGCTGATCACGCAGTACAATAACCAAATTGGCATGCCAGATTTCTTCAATTTGCCTGAATGCCGCATCGCTTAAAGGTACGCTTAGATCCACGCCTAAAATCTCAGCACCAAGCGCTGATGAGAGCAGTTTTGTTGGTAATCTGCCTGGCAAGGGCGCACGCGTGGGGATGCCTGAAATCTCGGGGCTACTCATGCTTCGTTCTCATTTGAGGCCTGCCTTGCGACATCTTGGCTGAACTTGACCACAAACATAGCACGTGATGGGCTTCTATCTACTGGGTTTCACACCAATGAAAATCGGTGGTGTGGGGTTTTCAACAATCGATCGTGATTGCTTCAGGTATTGAGTTATGGCTTCATCGATCAAACTACATTGGTTAGATTGGCATTCGAGTTAAAGTTTTACGCCACATGGCGGTCCGGAATAGGGCGATAATTAAAATTTTGCGCTCACAGCGCAGCAGAGGAGAAGAAGGATGCGTAGCTACGGACTTATTTCAATTGCTTTGGGGATGTTGATTGCTTCGCCGTCCCTTGCGCAGGACTGGTTCGAATATGTCAACCAGGAGGATCACTTTGCTGTCAGTCTTCCGGCTGAACCTTCAATTGATACGAGTACGTTTATATCGGCATCGGGTGCCATACTTCCGAGCAAGATATTTACTGCCGTCCATGGCGATAGCACCTATGTGGTCACTGTCGTCAACTACGACGGCGTTGGCGCTGTTGAATATGCCGGTGCGCTTGCGCATGGCGCAGCCAGCGTCAGCGCGCGCGAAAGTGAACTCACTTCCGAGAACGAGGCTATCTATGAAGGCTTTGAGACACGTATGCTCCAATTTACCAATCCAGATCAGACGCGGAGCTTTGTAGCCGTGACTTTGCCACCAACAGTAAGCCACCTTAGACGCTTATATATTGTCGAGGGTCGTTCACCGGAAGACGCTCCGCCACCAGGACTGTTTCAGCAATCGCTCTCTTTCCGTGATAATGATGGCATTCGCTTGCGCTATGGCACCGATGTCGATGGTAATAAATTCCGGATCATGGGAGACACTTGCGGATATCCTTATAGGAGAAAAGGTCAACAACCAGTCGTCATGTGTGACTTCTGACAACACATCTCATTATTTAGTGCTCAACGCTAAGCGCAAAGTTTCCTGCCGCGTCTTAGCGTAATGGGTGTAAGATGGACTTGACTCGTGAACGGCGATTTCTAATTTAGCGAGTTGATAATTGTGGGTGGGGTGCGAGGATAAACTCGACAGTGCTGGGACACACTGAGTGGGATAAATGTTTTAGACCTTGCTGGAATCTGAAACCAAAGAAGGGATGGATCTATGTCCGTACAGGAAAAAAGCGCCAATAATGGTGTTAATGTTGAAGCCTTGCTTGGCGCGCGCGAGGCGCTTGCTGCGGCGCCAGAAGCAGCTCAATTTCAGTGGCGCGCCAGTTGCGAATGGAAAAACGGTACCCATAGTCACTCAACCGTGACTAACTTTTTTGGCCTAGGCGAAGAGCAGAAACACCGCACAGAGTTTGGCTTCGACGCCGATCACCCAGAAATTTTTGCGTCTGAGGACAAGGGTGCAACGCCGGTCGAATATGTGCTGGTTGGTCTGGCCAGCTGCTTGACAGCGGGTATTGCTGCGGTGGCGCAGCATCGCGGGATTCAGCTCAAATCCGTTAAGGCTACGGTTGAAGGAGCGATGGATATTCAGGGTATTCTCGGCGTTGACAGCGATGTCCGTAATGGCTTCGGTGGTATCAAAGTTCATTATGACATTGACGCCGATGCGACAGAGGATGAGATCAAGGCGCTTGTTGCACAGTCGCAAAAGCGATCGGCAGTCTATGATGTCATTACCAATCCAACGAATGTGACTGTTGAGGTCAACTAGGCTCATCGTCTTTTAGGAGCAGTCCCGTTCGTCAGATTACAACTGTGGTAATAGGCGCCGGCCATGCCGGTCTGGCGATAAGCCGGTGCCTGTCCGAGCGTTCGATTGATCATGTTTTGCTCGAACGCGGTGAAGTAGCCAATTCGTGGAAAACCGAGCGCTGGGATTCTCTGCGGTTACTCACGCCCAATTGGCAAAGTCGCCTACCTGGCTACGGCTATGAGGGCAACGATCCTGATGGCTACCGCACTATGCCGGAAACTATCGCGTTTATCGAGCGCTATGCGGAGGTGATATCCGCGCCAGTGCATACGAACAGCCGCGTCAACTCTCTGAAAAAAAATGACGACGGGTATCTGGTCGCGACCAATCAGGGGCAATGGCAATGTCGAACAATTTTTGTCGCGAGCGGCTCCTGCAATGTCGCTCAGGTGCCGCAATGCGCGTCTGCAGTTCCGCAGTGCATCGATAGTTTGACGGCTATGGAATACCGCAACCCTGAGCAAATCCGCGATGGGGGTGTCATGATTGTGGGCGCGTCAGCAACCGGTACGCAGCTTGCCGAAGAACTTCAACAATCTGGCCGTCAGGTTACCATCGCGGTGGGGGAGCATATTCGTGCGCCCCGAACCTATCGCGGTCGAGACATACAATGGTGGATGGATGCTGTAGGCATACAAGATGAACGCTATGATGAAATTGATGATATTAACCGGGCACGCAATGTGCCGTCCTTACAGCTTGCTGGTTCGCCAACACGTACGACACTTGATCTCAATGCGTTGACCAAATTGGGCGTAAATCTTGTTGGGCGGCTTGCCGGCATCAATGACGGTAAAGCGCAATTCTCGGGATCGCTGCGCAATCAATGTACGCTTTCCGATCTAAAAATGGGACGATTACTCGATAGTTTCGATCTTTGGGCAAGCACGAACGGCATCGAGGAAGATGTTGAACCGCCGCATCGTTTATCTCTGACAGAAGTTGATGATGACCCCCCTCTCGGGCTTGATCTTACCCGTGAAGGAATTCGAACGATAATTTGGGCAACGGGCTATCGCCCCGATTATTCTTGGCTCGACATCCCGGTGCTCGATCGCAAGGGATTCATCCGCCACGATGGCGGCGTCGTTGAATCCCCTGGGATGTATTTGATGGGAATGCAGTTTTTACGCCGCCGCAAATCCGCCCTGATCGATGGTGCTGGGGCAGACGCGAAAGAACTAAGTGCGCATCTTGCAAATTATTTGGCTAATAATGGTGGGTGAGGGCAATAAGAGGTGATCATGGATCAACGCACAGGACCTTATGCGATTCTTCTTTTGCGGGTGACACTCGGTCTCCTCGCAATCATTCACATCTATTGGAAGTTTTATATCCTCGACGGCGGGTTCGATGCCTGGTGGAACAATCTTAACAATGTCGGCTATCCTAATTGGGTAGTGATATATGTGCTCAGTGGCGAGTTTATCGCAGCCATCTGTTTGATACCCGGCATCTATGCGCGTTGGGTAGCGCTCTACTCCGTCCCCTTGATGGTTGGTGCGTCGCTCTATTGGATTCCACGCACTGGTTTTTTCTTTGCCTCGGCAGGCGCGGAAATGCCCATTCTATGGACAATTGCACTTGTCGTCTTTGTTGGTTTGGGCGATGGCGCCTATGCATGGAAGCGCTCTCCGCCGCTGCCATTTATCGGATGACAGCTTCTTCCGCATGGTATTACACGCTAAGCAAGTTAAACGCTGGCTACTAAACCATTGCCCCGTTAAAAATCATGGTTCGTAACTTGCGCTCAAACAGACCCATGAGAAGAGAAAAACATTCATGCTGATTATCAATAATGAAGATGTCGAAAAGCTCCTCACAATGGCAGATTGCATTCGCGTGCAGGAGGAAGCGTTCAAAGGTTTGGTGACTGGTTGGTCCATCCACCGTCCGCGCATCGACATGTATATGCCCTGCGATACACCAGGTGGTTATTACCGCTGGAGCACGATGGAAGGCGCCAATGGTCCGTACTGCGCAATACGCATGAAATCTGACGTGATTACTTGGCCCAAAAATGAGGATGGGGACGGTTGGACCGAAGATAAATTCTGTATGGCGCCTGGAACATATTGTGGCGTCATCTATTTACTTTCGACGCGGAACGGCGAGCCGTTAGCGTTCATCAATGATGGTGTTTTACAACATATGCGCGTCGGCGGCGGGGCCGGGATAGGGGTGAAATGGCTCAGCCGTGAGGATAGCCAAGTTGTTGGCATGGTAGGTTCCGGCGGAATGGCGAGGACTTTTTTGGAAGCCTTCGCCTGTGTGCGCGATATCAAGCTTTGCAAAGTCTTTAGTCCTAACCCGCAGCGCCGAGAAGCCTATGCCGAGGAAATGACGAAGAGGCTCGGCATCGAGGTGCGCGCGGTCGATAATGCGCGCGAAGCAGTACGCGGCGTCGATATTCTTTCATCCTGCACTGATTCCATGAAGCCGGTTTACGATGCCGAATGGGTGGAGAAGGGTATGCATGTCACCAATCTTGGGCGGAGGGAAATGCCGGACGAAGTCAGTACAAAATTTGATCTCGTAGTACGTCAAGGCGTTGCTGGAATTCAGATGCGGCAGACTGAGCGCTTTCAAGCCGAACGCGGTCTATCGCCTGCGGCCTATCTCGGCGGTACGGAAGAGCAGATGAAAACTATTCCGGCAAAGAATCAGCAGCCAGGTTTCGGCGGTGACAGTCCCGAGTTCAATGATCGCGGTAAAGGGGGGGGCAAGCCGGAATTTGCGGATCTCGTAACTGGGAAATGTCCAGGCCGTACTTCACCAGATCAAATTACCTTCTACCGAAATGTCGGCAATCAGGGTCTACAATTCTCCTGTGTTGGTGGCTGGGTGTATGAATTGGCTAAGAAGCAAAACATTGGTAGGACGATTCCCACCGAATGGTTTTTGCAGGACATAAGAGACTGAGTATCGGGTTTTGAGTATGTGCCACAAAGCGAGCATTGGAGGTGGAACGTTTGCACTTGTGCTTGGCTCTCTCTTGGCTTGTGTCTCGACACCCAGTGCGGCGCAAGAAGAAGAATATTACACAGACAAGACAATAAGGCTCTTGATTGGCTTTGGCCCGGGTGGTGCCAACGATGGTTGGGCGCGCAACATTGCACGGCATATGGAAAACCACATTCCTGGAAATCCTACCATCGTGCCGGAAAACTATCCCGGCGCCGGCGGCCTGCGGTTGATGAACGAGCTTTACAATACCTTGCCGCAGGACGGCACGGTGATCGGTCTGGTCAGCCGCGGCATGCCGTTCGAGCCTTTATTAAGTGGCGTTGGGGTGCAGTTTGATGCGCGCGATATGAATTGGATCGGGAGCCCTGATAGGGACACGACGGTTTGTGTCGCACATGAACAGGCACCGGTGAGATATATGGAAGATTTATTCGAGCGCGAATTACTGGTTGGCGCAACCGGCTCTGGCGCTGATACAGCAATCTACCCAGAATTTTTGTCAGAACTATTGGGTATGAATTTACGGGCGATAAAAGGCTATCAGGGAACGAAGGAAATTCTGGTTGCGATGGAACGCCGTGAAGTTGACGGTATTTGCATCGCCTATGATTCCTTGATGCGCGATAGCCTCGCGCGCGAGGGGCGGATCAATATTTTGTTTCAGGCCGCGCTTAGGTCCGACCCACGATTGTCTGACGTTCCGGTTGGGACTGATCTCGCACGTTCGGAAGGTGATCGCGATGTGCTGCAATTGTTTTTCGCTCGCGCTGCCATGGGCCGGCCACTGGCGCTCGGGCCGGGCGTACCGAGGGAGCGCGTCGCCATCTTACGCAAAGCCTTTACCGACACCCTCTCGGATTCGGGCTTTTTAGAAGATGCGCGCACCCAAGGGATGAGCGTCAATGCCGTCAGCAGCGACGAGCTGACCGAAATTATCGCCGAAGCCTACAGAGCTCCGCCAGGGATCGTCGCACGGACGGCAGCAGCTCTAGGCCGGGATGCACCCTAGTTCGGCAAAAGTGAAGATACGTAGGCCGATATTGCGATGACATCAGCATCACTTAAATTTTCAGCAACGGCAATCATCGGCTGTGCCGATTGACCACTGCGCATCCCATTACGATATTCCATCAGCTGACGCGCATTGTGGAGTGGAGAGCGGCCTGCAATTCCCGGCACATCACCATCACCATTCAAATCGGCGCCATGACACAGACCACACGCGATGGTCTTACCAAGACCGCGATTGGCTAGCTCCCTGCCCTGAGCGATGCTGCCCACTGGCACATAAGCGGTAAATGCTTTCGCGCCATTCGTATAAGGGGCCGAAGGCGTCTTAGAGATTTCAATGATCCTCTCGCCTAAGGGCTCTTCGCCACCGGAGGGGTACACCGCCGTAATATCCCGCGGACCATAGAAGACACGTGGCACCATTTCGCTCTCAACCACATCGACCCAGGGTTCAAAGCGCAGAGAAGCATAATAGTCCGCTGCAGCCATGGTCTGCTCTAAGGTCATCTCCTTAGCAAAGTTTGCCATATTCGGACGGTAGGCCTGGCCACGGTCATCATTTCTGAAGTTCACAATTTGACGCACGAAATACCCCGGGGGAAGGCCGGCGAGTGGTGCGGATTGGGGGCCGCCCTGTCCAGTGGTCGTGTGGCAGCCCATGCATGTTCCATTGCCGTCCAGACCTTCACGAACAAAATCTGGTGCCGAAAGTGGCACAGCCGGATATGCAACATCGCGCGCCGCTTGATCGCCATCTCTAACTGCAAGCAGCATTGCCTCAGGAAGTTCGTCCTGGGTGGTCGGAGTAATCCAATCTGGTAATGATGGATGACCCTGCGCATGGGCAAGCGTGGGTAAAAACATTAATCCCAAAATTAAAGCTGATTTTTTCAATTTCCCCTCCCAATTTTAGTCGGCCAACATGTGGTGGGTCATAAACAGTATTACTTCATAAACCCCGTCTAATTGAACGAACTCAAGAACAAATAAGCCTAATTGTCCAGTTCTAAGGCCCTAGGGCTGATTCCAGTAAGAATAGCTCCGTCTGTGAATTTGCAATAGCGGGCTGGTTAGTCTTTCAGATGGCCAGCTGAAAGCATATGCTTAAATGTCCGGGAATAGGAATTCCAACCATCTTGGGGGAAACATGACAAACATAAATTCTTTTGGCCTCACCGCCCTAATCAGCTGTCTTGTTGTTCTTACGGCATGTTCAGGGCCCGATGCATCTGCTCCTGATACGGCAGATACAGCACCATCGTTGCTTCCAAATGAAGTGATAGAACGAATGGCTGAAAGATCAAATCCAAGGCTTAGCCCGGGCGTGACTGCCCCAAGCTTTATTATTGATCCCAGTTGGCCGAAGACTTTGCCAAACAATTGGCGCGTCGGGCAGATCGGTGGAATTACTGTTGATCAGCACGACAATATCTGGGTCTACCACCGTCCGCGGTCTTTGAGTTCAAGCGCTTCATCGGCACTGAGCGTGGCAGGCACCAACGAAGCTGGTGAGCCGGTCGATGGCCTTGGAAATCGGAGACCTTTTGCTGACCAGGCATCCGGCTGCTGTGTTCCTGCCCCGTCAGTCCTCAAATTCGATGTAGAAGGAAATTTGGTTGATTCTTGGGGCGGCCCGCAAGACCCGGGTTTTCTTGAAAACAACTGCCGTGAAGAAGACGGCTGCTACTGGCCGGGTCGCGAGCACGGCATTTTTGTCGACCACAATGATTTCGTCTACATCTCCGGCAACGGCACAAATTGGACCGGGCAGTTTCCTTGGGCGGCCACCTATGGAGATGATTCGCACATCTTAAAATTTACCTCAGAAGGCGAATTCATCTACCAGATTGGCTACGCCGGGATGGACGGCCCGGATAGCGAGAATATCGACCGCGGCCCTAACGGCACGCCGCAACCCTATTTGGTTGCGGATATGAGCGTCGATCCGAGTACCAACCGATTATATGTGGCCGATGGTTATGGCAATCGCAGAATTCTGATCGCGGACGCTGAGACTGGCCAATATATAGGCCACTTTGGAGCCTATGGGCAGAACCCGGTTGACGATCCGGAAGGTACAGATATTGACCCTTATGATTCAGGGCCCTGGGCCGGTGACTATCAAGCAGGCAATCTGAAGCCAATGTTTTTTCGTTCACCGCTACATTGCGCGGTGGTGAGTAACGACGGGCTGCTTTACGCTTGCGATCGGGGCAACAACCGCGTTCAAGTTTTCAATCTCGAAGATGTTGGCGCGCCGTGTGCGAATCCGAACGCAGAAACTGGCGTGTGTGGTTTCGTAAAAGAGGTTCTTGTTTCTCCAGAGGCCTACTCCAACGGCACTGCAGTCTCGGCGGCACTATCGACGGATCCCGGACAGACTTGCCTTTATGTCGGGGATTTGGCCAACGGTACGTTCTACATAATCAATCGTGAAAACCTAACCGAACTTGATAGGATTGGCAGAGCTGGCCGGCAGGTAGGGGAGTTTCACTGGATTCACACGCTAACCGTCGACTCACAAGGTAATGTCTACACCGGCGAGGTAGATACGGGGCAGCGTCTACAAAAATTTGCGCGCTATGGGGCCAGCAGTTGCGGTGGAGAAGGTAATTCGGAGATCGGCCTCTATAGTGGGAACAGGTAGCGCGCGCGCGACCACCCGATCATATAAAGGTAAAGGCGCTGGGTAATTATCGTCCAGTTTGGGCTATAGTGCTGAGAACTGGCGGCAATAGTCCGTGTTCAGGGAGAGATAAATGAAGTTCTTATCCTTTTGGGGGCCGCAAATACAATGAGCAGAGTTTCCGGACGCCATTTTTTACAAATCCCTGGTCCAACGCCGGTGCCTGATCGCGTCCTACGTGCCATGGACAAACCAGTCATCGATCATCGTGGCCCGGAATTTGCCAAGCTCGGCATGCATGTGTTGGAGCGCGTGAAGACGATTTTCAAAACCAGCACGCGCGTTTTCATATTTCCGGCATCGGGAACTGGTGCCTGGGAATCCGCGCTTACCAACACGCTTAATCCTGGCGATAAGGTTTTGATGTTTGAGACCGGCCATTTTGCTTTTCTTTGGAAAAGCATGGCGGAGCAGCTGGGTTTGGAAGTTGATTATATCGAATCCGATTGGCGTAGCGGCGTGGATGTCGGCGCCATTGAAGCAAAGCTTCGCGGGGACAAGGATCAAGAAATCAAAGCGGTTTGTGTCGTGCATAATGAGACTTCGACCGGAACCACCTCGCATATGGACCAGGTCCGCAAAGCGCTTGATAAAGCAAACCACCCTGCTCTGTTCATGGTCGATGCGGTCTCCTCGCTTGCTGCTATTGATTACCGCCATGACGAATGGGGCGTTGATATTACCGTTTGTGGTTCACAAAAGGGCCTCATGTTGCCGCCCGGCTTAGGCTTCACCGCTGTAAGCAACAAGGCGATGGCTGCTTCGAAGAGTGCGCAAATGCACCGCGCCTTTTTTGCCTGGGACGATATGGAGGCTCAAAACAAAACCGGCGTCTTTCCTTATACGCCTGCGACCTCGCTCCTTTACGGACTTAATGAGGCCATTGACATGCTCCATGAGGAAGGGCTCGACAATGTGTTTGCGCGCCATAGGCGCTATGGCGAAGCGGTGCGCGCCGCGGTGGCGCATTGGGGGCTCGACATCGTTAGCCGCGATTCAAATTTTCATTCTCCGGTGGTGACCACCATTCTTATGCCTGAGGGCAAAGGCGGCGATGCCTTCCGCAAGCTTGTCCTCGAAAAATTTGATGTTTCACTTGGCGCGGGGTTGTCAAAGCTAGCCGACAAGATTTTCCGCATCGGCCATATCGGCGATACCAATGATTTAACAATCATTGCGGCATTGGCAGGTGTTGAAATGGGCTTGGAGCTCGCGGGGATTCCGCACCAAAAGGGCGGTGTACAGATTGCAATGGATTATTTTGCGCGGGCTGCGAATGGTTCGATAAAGGCAGCCGCTGAATAACGCTGCATGATAATTCCTTGAGGGGCAGTGTGTTTGCCTCCTCTCGGTTCACCAAGAGGAAGGCAAGCCATGCGGCCATTCAAGGCGACGAATATCGTGCTCGCGCTTCTTTGCGCGATGTATTTTATCACTTATGTCGACCGCGTAAATCTAAGTGCTGCTGCTGGATCCATTCAAGACGAATTCGGCGTCACGAATACTGATCTTGGTGTTATCTTCTCCGCGTTCGGCTGGGCCTATTTATTAATGCAGTTTTCCGGCGCTTGGGTCGGAGACCATTTTGGTCCACGCCGCACGCTCGTGGTCTGTGGGGTTATCTGGGCTGGCGCAACTCTTCTTACTGGTTTAACTTGGACCCTCACCGCACTTTTTGCAGTACGGCTTCTCTTAGGTATCGGTGAAGGAGCAACATTTCCTACGGCTACGCGCGCGATGCGCACCTGGTTGCCACCATCCCGGTATGGTTTCGGTCAGGGTATAACGCATTCCTTTTCGCGCCTGGGAAGTACTGTAACGCCTCCAATTGTACTTTTTCTCATTGCCTACATCGGTTGGCGTGGTTCCTTTGTCGTTGTGGGATTAGTGAGCCTCGTTTGGGTTGTCCTTTGGGGCTGGTATTTTCGTGACAATCCGAAGGATCACCCTTCCATCACCGAAGAAGAACTTGAGCAGTTGGCACCATATGAGGCTCGAGCCAAGGACCAGAAAAGGACTGTTCCATGGTGGCCTCTGGTATGCCGTATGTGGCCTGTCACACTGACTTATTTTTGTTATGGCTGGTGTCTCTGGATATTTCTGTTCTGGATACCGCTCTTCTTTCAGCAAAATTATGGCCTCGACATTCGGGGTACTGCAGGCACCGCCACTATCGTGTTCTTTGGTGGGTTTATCGGAGACACCGTCGGCGGAATAATGTCGGATGGGTTGTACCGCCGCACTGGAAGTAAAAAGGTCGCGCGGCTGAGTATCGTTATTCTTGGTTTTGTCGGCACCTTCTTTTCTCTTATGCCATTGCTTTTTTCGCAGGACTTAGTCGTTGCTGTGGCCTCCCTTACGGCTGCCTTTTTCTTCGCGGAATTGATCATCGCCCCGATCTGGGCCGTGCCTATGGATATCGCGCCTAAATACGCCAGCACAGCTTCGGGTCTTATG
>Ga0315338_1002105_pt1 | contig 21039 bp, 24 predicted proteins | sample ASW8metaG_FD_204518 | JGI IMG/M metagenome (GOLD analysis project Ga0315338, IMG submission 204518) | Ammonia-oxidizing marine archaeal communities from Monterey Bay, California, United States - ASW #8 | ecosystem: Environmental > Aquatic > Marine > Coastal | place: USA: California | collected... | reverse complement strand
CCGAGCTCGCCACGTCCATCATCGCCGCCTTTCGCCGTCACGGCGATGTGGCAATTGGCAATGTGCTGGGATCAAACCTGTTCAACATTACAGGTATTATAGGCGTCACAGCGATGATCGAACCATTGAGCGCCCCGCTACAAGTCTTGCATTTTGATCTATGGATCATGCTGTTCGTCTCTCTCCTCATGATCCCTATCTTCATTGCAAAGCGCCCTATTGGACGTGTTCTGGGAGGTATATTTTGCCTCGCCTATGTAGCCTATGTGACCGCGCAATTCTATGGTATGTCTGGCATATATACAGCGTCACTTTGAACTAAGGTCACGATTTGCCACAGAGAAACATCCTTATTACAGGCGCAGCCCAACGCATAGGGCGCGTTCTCGCTCTCTCCTTTGCTGAAGCAGGATGGAGTGTTGCGTTACATTATGGAACAGCAGAAGCAGATGCCAGATCGCTGGCAGGTGAACTAGTCAAATTCGGCGTAGAAGCTGCTCTTCTGCAAGCAGACTTAAGGGATGCAAATGCGGTAAAAGGCCTGATCCCAGCAGCAAACGAGGCACTTGGCCCGTTGCAATGCCTTATCAATAATGCAGCATTTTTTGAATGGGATGATCTCGACGCCGCCAGCGCCGACAGTTTCGCTGCGCATATGAATACCAACCTTCTGGCACCTTTATTGCTCAGTCAGGGCTTCGCGCGGCAGTTACCGGACAATATTCAGGGGAACATAATCAATATCGCCGATCAACGGGTCTTTAACCTGCGACCGGAATTCCTATCTTATACATTAAGCAAGTCAGGCCTCTGGACTTTGACACAAACTATGGCCATGGAACTGGCCCCAAATATTCGCGTGAATGCGATTGGTCCTGGTCCAACCCTGGCCAATACGCGACAGTCTGCGGCGCAATTCAAACAGCAGCAGCAGTCAGTGCCCTTAGGCTACGGACCAACACCGGAAGAAATCGCACGGGCTACTCATTTTATTTTGGAGGCGTCGTCGATGACCGGAGAATTTATGGCCCTTGATGGCGGCCAGCATTTACATTCCGTTGGAAAGGGAGAAGACGTCCATGAGTAAAGCCAATACTGTCAAGCTTCATCCGCCTTTTCAAATGACCCAGCCGGAGCAATCCCACAAGGTTTTCATCAAGGACCTGCTGATCGACATGCTGATCGGTGTTTATGCCCATGAAAAATCGACACCGCAGCCGGTTCGGCTGTCGATTGAAATGACGGTCAATGACAGTCATGTACCGCTGGGTGATGATTATCATAATGTTGTTTGCTATGACACGATAGCATCTGCCGTCAAAAATATGGCGGAACAGGAGCATGTGAATCTTGTTGAAACCCTCGCCGAGAAGGTAGCCATGATCTGCCTTAACTATGAACGGGTTAGCCTAGTGCGTGTCACTGTAGAGAAGCTGAATGCCATCGAAAATACCGCCAGTGTCGGCGTCGAAATCCTTCGAGGAAGGCAATAAATTAGTCTATTTGATGCAAAAAATTGCCTAAATTTATAGATTAACAGGTGTAGTTGTGCACAGTTGCGATCATCCGTCATACATAAAATACGAAACCGTCGAGAAATTCTGAAATTCCACGAGACTCTGCCTTGACATTTAAAATTCGCATATAATTCAATTGCTTAGTAAATTGCCTAAAAAATAGGCATACGCGTCGAAGGCTAGGTTTCATATGACGTACAGGGTTATGTAGGCGACTTACCCCCAACCTTTTCCACAGGTTTGGTGGATAGTGTAAAAAAACTGTAAAGATCCCGGATTGTTATAAAAATAAATTCTCTAATGTTCTTTCTTTATAAGGGGGTTAGGATATTTTATTGATCATGCATTCAATTACTTTACGTAAACCTGAAGTTAAAAAGCCATCTTTATGCCGGAAATGACGCCTAAATCATCCGAATCAATTGCACCATTAAGCGAATCTCCTTTCCAGCAGGGCGCCGCAGTGATTGAAGCTGCGCTCAAAACAGTTCCTCTCTCACCCGGGGTCTATCGTATGATCGATCAAGGCGGGCAGATCCTCTATGTGGGCAAAGCAAAAAATCTGAAGAAACGAGTCTCGAGCTATATCAAGACGACGGGGCAGTCGACCCGGATCATGCGTATGGTTTCCCTCACCCGTTCTATGGAGTTTGTCTCCACCCATACAGAAGTCGAGGCCCTGCTGCTGGAAGCCAATCTGATCAAGAAGCTGAAGCCGCGTTACAACATCATCCTCCGCGATGACAAATCTTTCCCCTACATCCTGATCACCAGTGATCATGAATGGCCGCAAATTTCAAAACATCGCGGTGCTCGCTCCCGCAAGGGGGAATATTACGGTCCATTTGCCTCCGCTGGTGCCGTCAATGAAACCCTGGCGACTTTTCAACGACTATTTCCGCTTCGTTCCTGCACCGATTCAGAATTTCAGAACCGTACCCGCCCCTGCCTGCAATATCAGATTAAGCGCTGTGCGGGCCCTTGCGTTGACTTAATCAGCCGCGAAGACTATCTGGATGTGGTCAATGAGGCCCGCGCTTTTCTTTCCGGCAAAAGCCACTCGTTGCAGAAAAAACTGGCAGATCGAATGCAAAATGCAAGCGATGTGCTTGATTTTGAACAGGCCGCAACATTACGCGATCGCCTGAAAGCCATGGCACATATTCAGTCCAAGCAAACCATCAACCTGCCCAGTGTGGACGAGGTGGATGTGATTGCCGCCCATCAGGAAGGCGGACAGACTTGTGTGCAGGTATTTTTTGTCCGCTCCGGCCAGAACTTCGGTAATCGCGCCCATTATCCCACTCATACCAAAGATGACGAGCCGGAGGACGTTCTTGCCGCCTTTATCGGTCAGTTTTACGATGGTCGCCCTGCCCCTCGGCGAATCTGGACCAGCCATACGCTCATCGATGGGGATTTGATTGGCGATGCCCTGTCCATCGCAGCCGAACATGTCGTGAAAATAGAAACCCCAAAACGTGGTCCCAAGAAGGAACTTGTCGAGCATGCGACCCTTAACGCAAAAGGCGCGCTAGCACGGCGCATGGCCGAAAATGCTACCCAGCGTAAACATCTGGAAGGAGTTGCCGCTGCCTTTGGATTGGCGGAGCCGCCTCAGCGGATTGAAGTATACGACAATAGTCATATCTCGGGAACTCATTCCGTTGGCGGCATGGTCGTTGCCGGGCCGGACGGCTTTGAGAAGAAATCCTATCGCAAATTCAACATAAAAAACCAGGATCTTGCTCCAGGCGATGATTACGGCATGATGCGCGAAGTTCTGACCCGGCGTTTCCAGCGCTTGCAAAAAGAAGATCCTGAGAAATCCGGACCAGAGAAGTCCGGTTCCCGCGAACAATGGCCCGATCTTATTCTGATCGATGGTGGGCAAGGCCAACTCAGCACAGTTCAGGAAGTCTTCGATACGCTTGGTGTCAATGACGTTGCCTTGGTAGGGATCGCCAAGGGGCCGGATCGCAATGCCGGGCGAGAACGCTTTTTTATGACCGGAAAGTCGCCATTTTCTCTGCCCGAAAAGGACCCAACGCTTTATTTCCTGCAGCGCCTTCGCGATGAAGTGCATCATTTTGCTATTTCCACTCATCGGGCAAAACGCTCACGTGCCATCGGCCGCTCGCCGCTTGACGAAATACCGGGAATTGGCGCCAAGCGAAAGAAAGCACTTCTCAACCGCTTCGGCTCCGCCAAGGGTGTTGAACAAGCGGCGCTCAGCGATTTGGAAGCTGTGGAAGGTGTCTCTAAAGCAACGGCGACTACCATATATAATTTTTTCCATGAGGAAAGCTGAACTCCGGACTTTAACTCCTGTACAGCCCTGCTTATACTAACCTTTTTAATCGACCTTTGGGGTCCTTCAGCAAATGCTCTCCAGTCTTCCCAACCTACTGACCTTATCGCGCATCCTGGTCATTCCATTGCTGCTGGCTTCACTGTTTTTGCCGGGCAACTTATCAAGCTGGATCCCGCTCGGTTTGTTTATCGCTGCGGGCATGACCGATTTCTTCGATGGCTATTTTGCCCGCCGCTATAAACAGACTTCAAACCTGGGGCGGTTCATGGACCCAGTTGCCGATAAGCTGCTTGTATCTGCCGTTCTGCTTTTTCTGGTGGGTATCGGTCGCATAGGAGATTGGGAGCTCATACCGGCCGTGATCATCCTATGCCGCGAAATCATGGTATCGGGCTTGCGAGAGTATCTTTCAGATCTCCGCGTTGGCATGCCGGTCAGCAAGCTCGCGAAATGGAAAACCGCGACGCAAATTTTTGCTCTTTGCTTCCTGCTTGGCGGCCCGGCTGTCGAAAATGATTTCGACGCCATGCTAATCGGACAGGTTTTGCTCTGGCTGGCCGGATTATTAACGGTCTGGACAGGATATGACTATTTACGACTTGGCCTCAAACATATGGTCGAGGAGAACGATTAGAAATTTCGGTGAGAAAGTAATCAGAGATGAATATTCTTGGTATTTCCGGCTGGAGCGGGAACGGTAAAACCACCCTATTGACTAGGCTCATTCCAGCCCTCAATGGCCGTGGACTAACAGTTTCGACGATCAAGCATGCCCATCACCGGTTTGATATCGACAAACCGGGCAAGGATTCTTTTCGGCACCGAGAGGCAGGTGCTCAGGAAGTGCTGATCTCTTCTTCCAACCGCTGGGCGTTGATGCATGAAAATCATGACAGTCAGGAAGCAAGCCTGGAAGACCTCCTTGCCCATATCTCACCCGTCGATCTATTGTTGATAGAAGGGTTTAAGACCGAAGATTTTGAAAAGATTGAGGTCTGGCGTGCGGAGCATGGCTCACAGGCACGTGTCCATGATGATCCCAGCATTATTGCCGTTGCCACGCCGGACGATATTCCGGATGCAAACGTGCCGCTGCTCGACCTCAACAACGAGCAGGAAATTGCGACCTTTATTATTGAGCATTTCAAGCTCAACACCAGATCATGACCCAGCTTGTAAACGATTGTTTTTCCCTCCCATCAGAGATGATCAGCGCCGCGGAAGCGCTTGCACAAATAGATCAGGCGGTGACGAGAGTAAGTGATCCTGAAACATGTTCTTTGAGCAACGCTGAGAACCGTATCCTCGCGGCCGACATCCATTCACCAAGAAATATCCCGCCCGCCGATAACGCCGCCGTTGACGGGTATGCTTTTTCCTTTGCAGACTATCAGGCCAATCCGGAGCGCGCCCGTGTGGTCGCTGGACGCAGCGCCGCAGGACGACCCTTTTTGGGAAATTCTCCGTCCGATAGTGTTGTAAAAATCCTGACCGGTGCCGTGATGCCGGAAGGCTTGGACAGCGTCGCAATGATTGAGGATATACGCATTGATGGGGAAAAAATCGTCTTACCGCGTGGCCTTAAACAAGGTGCCAACCGGCGCAGGGCTGGAGAGGATATCAGAAACGGCCAATTGCTTTTAGCGATGGGCACGTATCTCAGGCCGCAGGAAATAGGTTATCTTGCCTCCATAGGTACGGTATCTGTCCCAGTGTATCGACAATTACGCGTTGCCCTATTTTCTACTGGCGACGAATTGGTTAATCCCGGTGACCCGGCTTTCCCCGGTAGTATCCATGATAGTAACCGTTTTATCCTGGCCGGTTTATTCCGATCCTTTGGCTGCCTCGTCACGGATCTTGGCATCCTTGGCGATGAGAAGGATATTGTCAGACTGGCCCTGCATAGCGTTGCAACGGACCATGATCTGGTCATCACATCCGGGGGTGTTTCCATGGGCGACGAAGATCATGTGAAAGCAGCTTTGGAGGAAATCGGTCACCTCAATTTCTGGCGCATTGCCATCAAACCTGGGCGACCTTTGGCACTTGGGCAAATTAACAGTACTGCTTTTGTTGGTTTACCCGGCAATCCCATAGCGGCAATGGTCTGTTGCCTTAAATTTGTTCGCCCATTGATATTAAAGCTTTCGGGACGCAATGACGGACCGCCGCTAACTTTTCAGGCCGCTGCGAATTTCGCGATGACAAAGAAACCCGGCCGTACGGAATGGCTTCGGGCGAAGTATTCAGCGACACCGGACTCAATTGGCAGCGTCGAAAAATTCCCGACGGAGGGGTCGGGTATTCTATCTTCTGCCGTCTGGGCAAATGGGCTGATTGAACTTGGAGACGAAGTAGCACAAATTAAGGAAGGCGACCTGGTTACTTTCCTTCCCTTCTCGGAGTTGATGAGATGAAGATTTTATATTTCGCCTGGCTTAAAATGAAGCTTGGGATGCCTGAGGAAGACATTCCTTTCTCTGACGAAATATCCGACACGGATGGTCTTGTTCATTGGATGAAAACCCGCGGACCAGCGTTCGAGGAAGTCTTCAGCGATCTCAATGTGGTTCGTATTGCCGTTAATCAGGAACATGCACCGACCAATGTGCCACTCAAAGAGGGTGATGAAGTCGCATTCTTTCCGCCGGTGACAGGGGGCTAAAATGATCCGGGTTCAGCGCAAAGTTTTCAATATGGGTGACGAACTGGATAAGCTGACATCTGGACGCACGGATATTGGCGCTGTCGTCACCTTTACAGGCCTGGTGCGGGATTATAACGATGGTGCTGACGTTACTAGCCTGACGTTGGAGCATTATCCCGGCATGACGGAGCGCGAGCTTGAGAAAATTGAGCAGGAAGCATTGAGCAGATGGGATTTGCAGGCGAGCCTTATTATCCACCGATATGGAGAAATGGCTTTGGGCGAGCCGATTGTTCTGGTAATCACCGCATCGGCCCATCGCCAGCATGCCTTCGAAGCAGCTGCCTTCTTAATGGACTGGCTCAAAACCAAGGCGCCGTTTTGGAAGTTAGAGACCGATAGAAACGGCAAGGCCGATTGGGTATCTGAACGTCAAATGGACGTGGACGCTACCAAAAAATGGGATTGAGATAAGGAGTTAAAGACGCTTCTGCCGGTCAACAATCCATTCGCCGGCCAATCGATTTGCCTCGGCGATTTGTACCGGGCTCATTCTCGACATCAGGATCTTGTTCATTTTAGGCGCAGCTTTATCCCCTTGTGCACCAGAGATAAGCGACCATTTCAAGGCATCGATCCGCACCAGAGTTTCGGTAATTTCTGTTTGCGCCGCCTCTGTATCCAGCTCAACAGTCCTTGCATTTTCAAAGATCTCAAGAACCACTGCCTCGTCCAGCCCTGTCATATTTTCAATTGGCAGGCTCACAATCTCTTTAGTCGCATCTGTTTGGACTGTGTCTGTTGAGGCTATGACAATTTTCTTTTCCGTCAACTTTGCTTCTTGCAGGTGCACGGTATTTCCACCAGGTTTTACCGGGGCTGGCTCAGGTGCCAGAGTCACTTGCTGAATTACAGAGCTTCTAGGAACCGCAGCGACAGCTGGTACGGTGGCTTCGTTCGCCGATGGCATTGCCTCCGTTGAGGAAATTACTCGAGAACTTGTTGGTATTGCCGTCACTTTGCTCGATGACGGTCCCGGATTTGTTTCGCCGCGTTGCTTAGCTTTTAATTCTTCAAGGCGAGCGCGTGCTGCATCCAGTTCACTTTGTTGTTGCTGATTTACCTTAAGCGCAGCCAGTTGTTTTTCTTCCTCTACTCGCTGCTGCATTAGCAACGCTTTCTGTTTAGCCTCTTCGGCCTGTTGCTGAGCCGCAAGGATGGCCATCTGTCGGTTTTCCTCATGAAGCCGCGCCACCTTTTTCGCTTTGGCATTTCGCTCAGCGATTAAAGCACGCTGTTTCTCCGCTCGTTGTTTCGCGCCATCACTTTCAGCTGCCTGCTGCTGCTGTTTTTGCAAATTTGCCTCAGCCTTGGCCTGCTGAAAAGCAGCTTCATCTTGTCCAACCTGCTTGCGATACCAAACGCCCAGAGCCGCCACGGCTTGGCTATTCCCGGCTTCAATCTGACCAGCTGTCATATTTGGAATAATGCGCTGTAAACCCGCCTCTGCTTCCGCCACCTCTTGCGCCGCCGCCAGCTTAAACCACGCATAAGCCTCAACCAGATTAGCGTCCAGACCCTCAGCTCCCTTTTCATAAAGCTTGCCAAGCCTCAACTGGGCCTGCCCATGCCCATAATCGGCTACGGTCCGCCACTCACGAACAGCTTCCTCAACCTTATTTTGGGAGAAAGCATTCTGTCCGTTTTGAAAATTTGCGCCTGCAATCTGCGTGCTGATTAAAATCAGCCCAGCAGCAATTCCTAATCGTCTCATAATCATACCGATCGAGTATCCATTGTCATTGCGCATCATAAATGCGCTCCGTTTAGACACCATTTTACAGAAATTTACCCAAAAAGCAAAGAGCCCGCCTGTTTTAACACAGACGGGCACAGTCTATTATAATTTATTGAGCCCGTTCAGGCCGCTTTTTTACGGCGAACGCAGCTCTCATAATCATTGATCAGTTGTTCGCATATCTGCCCTGGCGCGAACTTATAATCATCAATATTGCCGACGGGCGTGACCTCTGCCGCCGTACCTGTCAGGAAGCATTCCGTAAAATCTGTCAGCTCCTCGGGCAAAATGATTCGTTCAATAACGTCGATGCCGCGGGCTTTTGCCAGTTCAATGACCGTCCTCCGGGTTATCCCATCCAAAAAGCAATCCGGGATTGGTGTATGCAAAGCGCCATCTTTCACAAAGAAGATATTCGCGCCTGTGGCTTCGGCAACATAACCGCGATAATCCAGCATCACCGCATCATCAAATCCCTCTGCTTCTGCCTCATGTTTGCTCAGCGTGCATATCATATAAAGACCTGCGGCTTTTGAACCTGTCGGAATTGTCTCCGGCGACGGGCGCTTCCAAGGTGAAAGTTTAAGTTTGATCCCCTGCATGCGTGCTTCAGGGTCAAAATAACTCGGCCAGACCCAGCCGGCGATTGCGAGATTGATCCGGTTATTTTGCGCCGAAACCCCCATCATTTCCGATCCACGCCAAGCAACCGGGCGGAGATAACCGTCCACAAGCTTATTGGCAACAACGACCTCCCGGCATGCTGCATTGATTTCATCCGCCGATTGTTCAATTGTAAAACCAAGAATTTCCGCAGACTTGATCAGCCGTTCCGTATGCTCCTCAAGCTTGAAAATTTCCCCTTCATAAACCCGTACACCCTCAAACACACTGCTGGCATAATGCAGACCATGGGTCAGCACATGAACATTTGCGTCGCGCCAGGGAACAAGTTCCCCATTAAACCAGATAAGACCGTCACGATCTGAAAAAGAAGAGGTATCCATAGCAAAGCACCTTGAGTTATTATATGTCGTATATGCGTAATTTGGGTTCGATTATGTCGAATCGAGATATGATTTTGTAACATTATGAGAAATATATGTCAACATGACTGACGTAAAATCAGGAAATAACCCTCTTTTTCTGCGTGAAGAAGAGTTAAGGCAGAGTATAGAACTGCTATTTTTCGCCTATCGGGACTTTACCGCGGGGCCGGATCAAATCCTCAAAGAGTATAATTTCGGGCGAGCTCACCACCGGGTCATCCATTTCGTCGGCCGTAATGAAGGCATGACGGTATCCGAATTACTGGATATTCTGCAGATTACGAAACAAAGCTTAAGTCGCGTATTGAGTACTTTGGTAGATCGCGGGTTTGTCGAACAACGGCCGGGCAAGGTTGACCGTCGACAACGTCTGCTTTACCTGACTGAAGAGGGGAAAGCCCTTGAACAAAAGGTAAGTAAAGTACAACGCGAACTGGTTGCCAAGGCGTTTCGTGAAGCCGGCGGTGATGCTGTCGCGGGATATCGGAAGGTGTTGGGCGGATTAATTGATGAAGAAGACAGGGAAATGGCCCTTCGCAGAATTTTTAAGCCTTGATGGTAACTGCAGAGGCTTCCCAAGGTTAGGTATCGTGCGATTATGATGGATAATGCACCCCATATTCTTGTTGTCGATGATGATATGCGACTGCTGGCACTGCTGCGCCAATATCTAACGGATAACGGCTATCGTGTATCCACTGCTGAAACCGCTGATCTGGCACGACAGAATATGTCTGGCTTTTTCTTCGATCTGGTTATTTTGGATCGGATGATGCCGGAAGAGGATGGGCTAACCATGGCGAAAAATGTTCGTAGCGGCCCTAGCCTCAATCGAGCCATTCCGATTTTGATGCTAACCGCCATGGGGGAAGCTGAGGATCGAATAGATGGTCTTGAAGCTGGTGTTGACGATTACCTGACGAAGCCGTTCGAGCCGAGGGAACTGCTTCTCCGCGTTGAGGCAATCTTGCGGCGGGCCAAAGTTGAAACGGCAACAGAGCTAAAATTTGGAGGGTATATTTTTAATACTGAACGGGGTGAATTGTTTAAAGATGGTGACCTCATCAATCTAACGTCGGGAGAATCATTGTTGTTGAAATCCCTTGCGGCCGCTCCCGGTGTTCCTATCAGTCGGGAAGATCTAGCAACTACCAGTGGCAATCAGGGACGGGCCGTGGATGTTCAAATCACCCGGCTTCGACGTAAAATCGAAGAGGATCCCAAACTTCCACGGCATCTACAAACTGTCCGTGGGGAGGGGTATGTCTTATGGACAGACTAGCCGCTTTCAAAAACCTGCAAACACAGGTTAAATTTGACTTCCTGAAAGGGTTTTTGCCGCGAACTTTATTCGGACGATCCATCCTGATCGTTGTCTTGCCCATTATTCTATTACAGGTACTCGTCACCTATATCTTTTACGAACGGCATTGGGATAATGTCGCCCGTCGCTTAGCGCAGGGCGTTGCTGGCGATGTAGCATCAGTCATCTCACTTATAGACCGATTTCCGGGTGAGCAAGCCCAAACCGATATTCTCACTACGGCAAGGGGGCAAATGCGGCTTGCCGTCAGTATTGATGAAGGGACCACTCTTTCAATCGACAGGGACAATCCGCCATCATACGGGTTTTTAGAGAGCGCTCTTGCGCGAGCGATGGAAGAAAGCCTGCCTGCCCGGGCCTATACTATCACCTCGAACAAGAAACTGGAATCCGTCATCATTCTCGTCCAGCTTCCGGATGGCGTATTGCAGGTCATCGTACGCGATAAGCGGCTTTTTTCCAGCACCACCTATATCTTTGTGATGTGGATGGTCGGTATCTCACTGGCATTGCTCGGCATTGCGCTGGTATTTTTACGCAATCAGATGCGACCTATACGTCAACTTTCCATGGCTGCCGAACAATTCGGCAAGGGTCATGATGTTGAAGACTTCAAACCCAGCGGCGCCCAGGAAATCAGACTTGCCTCCCGCGCCTTTCATGTTATGAAACACCGAATATTGCGGCAAATTACACAACGAACTGAGATGCTGGCCGGTGTCAGCCACGACCTTCGAACACCCCTCACCCGGATGAAGCTGCAACTGGCGATGATGCCTGACGAAGACAGCAAGGCTAGCCTCACAGGCGATGTCGCGGATATGGAAAAAATGGTCGAGGGTTATCTCGCCTTTGCCCGCGGGCAGGAGGCAGAAGCCGTTGAAGACACGGATATACCGGAACTCTTTCACGATATTGTTGTCAATGCAAGACGGCAAGGCACTGCTGTTTCGCTGGAAGCGCCGGACAAATTATGGGCGAAGGTGAGGCCCAACAGCCTCAAACGTTGTATTACAAATCTGATCAATAATGCAGCACGATATGCCAACGAAGTCTGGATCACCGTGCATGCCGTCGATTTCGAAGTGATCATTACCATTGATGATGATGGCCCTGGCATTCCGGAAAAAGAGCGTCAGGATGTTTTTCAACCTTTCCATCGCCTGGACCCCTCCCGAAATACTGAGACCGGCGGCAGTGGCCTCGGCATGACAATCGCTCGCGATGTTATCCATGGGCATGGGGGACAGATCTCTCTCGGCACAGCACCCGCAGGCGGCCTCAGAATCGAAATACGATTCCCACGGTAATCGGCCTTATTCTTCTATTGGCTTGAAGGCCTGCTGAATAGCGCAAACGGAGCTCTGGTCAGCCACTGGAACTTGCGCGAAGACAATGTTAGCGTCGCCAGAACAGGCTGAACGGTCAGCTTTGCCAGCTATGATGTCTTGACGGCAGCGGCCAGAGTAAACACCTATTTGGCCTCCTTATTTAGCCTCTCCGTCAGGGTTTTGATATTCTGATCCCGGGTATTGATTGCATCAAACGCCTTGTTAGCCTGTTGACAGGCGTCATTGAAGGCGCCCTCCAATCGGGACATTGTGATCCGGTGCTACAAGAGAAACATTCCCGTCAACGTCATTGAAACCAAGCACTAGTATTTCCGACATAAAGGGGCCAATTTGCCGTGTCGGGAAATTCACGACAGCAGCAACGCGGCGACCAACCAAATCTTCAAGCTCATATAAATCAGTAATCTGGGCCGAGCTCTTCTTGACGCCTATCTCATTTCCAAAATCTACTTTTAATTTAAAAGCAGGCTTTCGGGCTTCTGGAAATTCCGTCGCCTCGATTATGAGGCCCACACGAATATCCACTTTCATAAAATCACCAAAACTTATCTCTTCTTCCATTTCACCGGGCTCCGTTAAAAAACTGAACCAATGCTAGGCGATACGTCTCTTTAGAACAATCGATAAGCTGGTTTCTATCGGGCAGCAGAAAATTTCTGTGCAACCTGTTCGATGGTCGCGAGAGGCGCATCCATGGATTGGCTGATTGTATCAAAAGATTTGGTGGTCGATGGTGACATTGAGATTAGTGATTTCCGCCTGGATATCCGAAACTTTCGCACCACTGCCCTCGGAAGCCGTTACTGAAGAATTGAGGGAGGATTGCAGAGATGTTTATTGCTTGCTGAAGCGTTTGTTTCCGCAATGTTACGAGGGATTGCAGATCTTGACTTGCAATCTGAACCGCTGAAGTCATTTTCTGCATATTTTCATTTTGCATTGCGGTCAGCGCACTTAAATCCGGAATAACAAGGGCGCCTGCTGTCGTTGAGCCTCCTGCTGCGTGGGCTGCTGTGTCGTTCATAATAGCCCGTTTTCGAATATATCTATAAGCGTATACCGTTCCTTTTATACAACTTTAAAGAAATATTTTGAATAGTCTTTACCGTAATTCCTTAGAGCGCTTGGTGGCCGCGGCAACAGTCTTCCTCATAAGCGGGCCTAAACCATCCTTTGCCATAAGAATTTCCAATCCGGCGGCGGTCGTGCCATTCGGGCTGGTTACATTTTTGCGAAGTTGGGCCGCCGTTTCTTTAGACTGAATTGCGAGCTCCCCTGCTCCTGCCACCGTATTTTCCGCTAGCATTTCAGCAAGATCCGCAGGCAAACCTGCCTTAATTCCGGCTTCTTTCATTGCCTCCATCATATAGAATACATAGGCGGGGCCGGAACCCGACACGCCTGTGACGGCGTCCAGCAAGTCCTCATCTTCGATCCAGGCGACAGTACCGACGGCTTCCATCAGAATATTGCATATCCGTTCGTGGTCTTTAGTTGCCTTGGCGTTGGGACAGCAGACGATCATGCCTTTGCGAACGGCTGCCGGTGTATTTGGCATGGTTCTAATGATAGCTGCCTCATTGCCAAATGCTTCTTCAAACTGCTCTATAGCAGTGCCAGCAGCGATAGAGACGACTAAAGTCCCTTTGTCGGTGAAAGCTTTGAATGTCGGCAATACTTCCGCCATCATCTGCGGTTTTACCGCCAGCACCATGACATCCGGCTGAAACCTTTTATCGATATCCAATGGAGACGTATATCCATGGCAGCCCATTCCGGTTGCCACGGCCAGATTGTCCGGATTGGGATCAATAACAACAACATCTGACGGTGCAATGTGATGATCAATCCATCCGCCAAGAAGCGCCTGGCCCATCTTTCCCGAGCCAACCAAAAGTACAGAAAGGAGCATGGTTTAGGCTTCACCCACCGTTTCAAACATGGCGGCCTCTATTGCTTCTTCAGGGCTCTTCCCGCCCCAAATGCAAAACTGTATGGCCGGATAAAATTTTTCAAGCTCACTCATCCCCACCTCGACAAGTGTCTGTATCTGCTCCGATGTTACTTCACTCGCACCACTTAACAGCAGCGAATGACGGAACATTATCATACCCTCTTCGCGCCATGTGTCGAAGTGCCCGACAGGCATTCTTTCATTTACCCGTGCCAGCAATTCATAGACGGTCTGATATTGCCGATCCGGAATTTTAACATCATAGGCGCAGGAGAAATGAACGGCCCTCAAATCAGAACGCCAGGAAAACCAGAGATGATACTGACACCAACTGCCTTCAACACCGACTGTAAGTTCGTTATGGCCCTGACGATCAAATGACCAGTCATTGGCGACAATTATACTTTCTACCAGATCAAGAGGATTACTATCTTCTGTTTCTTCGTGGGATAAATATAAAGACGTCATGAAGCCATTCCTTTCAGCACATCCCCCCGGCTTAATACTCGGCTTCGGCCAAAACCGTAGCCAGTAGGGAAATCAACTACAGGCCATATATGGTGGCGTTAAAATATTAGCGCCATAGATGTAGCGTAATGCGCCTTTCGGGCAGGCGCAACAACGAATACAGTCTTTTGAATTATTTCTTGTGGATAAAATGGTGTCTAGCGATCCGCACCTGTCTCATGTGCTATCGCTATTTCGTCTTGGCGGCAGCCGTCTTTTTTGCCGACGCCTTTCGGGCAGGCACCGCTTTTTTCTCCAATGCGTCAAGCCGGACTCGCAACTCTTCATTCTCTTCCCGAGCGAGAACAACCATGGCCTTGACAGCATCAAATTCTTCGCGGGGCACCAAATCCATTTCAGAGATAAAGCGTTCCATCCGCTGATGGAACAGATTTTCCCATTCCGTCTTCACGCCCTGCGCAGTGCCGAGCGCACCGGTCGCCAATCTGGCAAGATCATCGAATAATCGGGAATTGGTTTGCATTTCTCTAGTCCTCACAATGTTGCAGTGCATAATGACAAGGGTATTTTACAAATGCAATCGGTTTACATGGTCGCAAAGCTTGCGATTAACTCTCATAGCTTTATATAGTGTCCATCATGACATTATCGACACAGTTTTTGGCTATCGCCTTCCCCGATATCGACCCGATTATCTTTCAGATCGGCCCGTTTGCGATCCGTTGGTATGCATTGGCCTATATCGCAGGTCTTGTTATCGGCTGGCAACTGATGATGCGCTTTGCCCGCGCCCCTGGATCGAAAGTAACCGATAAGAATGTAGATGATTTTCTCATATGGGCCACGTTGGGTGTGATCCTCGGTGGCAGGCTGGGCTATGTTCTCTTTTACAAGCCCGGCTATTATTTCGGCAATCCCGCCGAAATCTTTATGGTCTGGCAAGGCGGTATGTCCTTTCATGGGGGCATTCTCGGTGTAAGTGTAGCCGCACTCCTGTTTACTCTTAGAAAAAATATCCCTCCGCTCGCGTTTGCTGACCTGTTAGCCGTCGTTGCGCCTGTTGGTCTGTTTTTTGGCCGCATCGCCAATTTTATCAATGGCGAGCTATATGGCCGAACGACGGAAGTGGCATGGGGCGTCATCTTCCCAGGCGGCGGCGAGCTGCCACGCCATGCCAGTCAGATTTATGAAGCACTTCTGGAAGGAGCGTTGCTTTTCGTCATTTTGCTCATTCTCCGTAAAACCCCCTTTGCAGCGAAGCCGGGGTTTATCACCGGGGCCTTCCTGATCGGCTATGCGGCGGCGCGGGGGTTCGTTGAATTTTTCCGTCAGCCGGATGCGCATTTGGGGCTGCTGGCGGGTGATTTTACCATGGGACAGTTCCTCTCTGTACCTATGGTTCTGATCGGGCTTTATCTCCTGTTTCGGAAAACCACGAAAGCGGCATGAGCGGTCTTACGGATATTCTAAAGGCCCGGATCGAGCAAGATGGGCCTATCTCCCTTCACGATTATATGCAAGAGGCCCTCTGTCACCCCGAATTTGGCTACTACGCCACCCGCAACCCGTTCGGGAAAGAAGGCGATTTTGTCACTGCCCCAGAAGTGAGCCAAATGTTCGGCGAACTTATTGGTCTTTGGTGTGTGGATAGCTGGGTAAAGCTCGGTGCTCCTCCCCATTTTCATTTAGTCGAATTGGGTTCCGGAAACGGGACCTTGATGGCCGATGCGCTTCGAAGCGCGAAACTGGTACCGGAATTCATCGCTGCCGCCCAAATCCATCTTGTTGAGAACAGCGCCCGGCTTCGGGAAATACAGGCGGAGAAATTGGCGGGCGCCAACGCTATGTGGCATGAAAACTTTCCCAGGCTAGATGATGCCCCGCTCGTCGTTATCGCAAACGAATTTTTTGACGCCCTACCCATTCACCAATACGAATTTGGCGGCGTCAGTTGGGCGGAAAGGTATGTGGGTTGGGCCGATGGGTGTTTTCAATACACCTCATCGAAATTGCTGAATGAACATCCGGCTCTCCCGGAAAACGCCCAAAAGGGCGATATATTTGAGTACGCGCCGTTGGCGGAAACTATTACCAATATTGTCAGTTGTGCATTGATAGGGAATGGCGGCGTAGCGCTTATTATTGACTATGGCGCTGCCGATACAATTCTTGGCGATAGTTTTCAGGCGCTACGATTGCAGGGCTACGTTGACCCGTTTGCAACCCCGGGAGAATCAGACTTAACCGCTCATGTAAAGTTCCAAACCCTGAAAGAAATTGCTGGAAGCTTTGGCGTCACCGTTCATGGCCCAACATCGCAGGGGCGATTTCTTGAAAAACTTGGTATAGAAGCGAGAGCAGGTTTGCTAGCCCGCAATGCAACTGATGTACAGAAGGAAGACATTGGGGCAAGTTTGCGCCGTCTGACCAGCGCCGACGAGATGGGTACCCTTTTCAAAGCAATGGCGCTATCGCATAATATTACCGCACCGCCGGAAGGATTTGGAGATTGACATGCTGAAGAGTAAACTACTGGACCATGCCTCCATCTCCCACGGATTTTTCAGCCGGACGGGAGGTAATTCTACAGGCGTATACGCCTCATTAAACTGCGGTCCCGGGTCCAAGGATAACCCTGAGGACGTCGTCTCCAATCGCACACTCGCTATGAATATGCTGGGATGCCAGCCAGACGATCTCCGTACCCTCTATCAGGTCCACAGTGCCGATGTTGTTGTGCTTCGCGATAGAAACGAGATCTCACCTCGTCCCAAAGCGGACGCCATGGTGACAAATATTCCGGGCCTCGCCCTCGGTATTCTAACAGCCGACTGTGTACCGATCCTGTTCGCAGATACGAAAAACAATGTCATCGCCGCCGCCCATTCCGGCTGGAAAGGCAGCGTTGCCGATATTGGTACAAATGTGGTCGACGAGATGGTCAAGCTGGGAGCGGAAAAGACAGCCATCAAGGCCGCCATAGGCCCTGCCATCGCCCAAAAATCCTACGAAGTCGGACCCGAATTTCCAGCGCCCTTTCTTGCCTTGGACCGAACTGCCATGAAATACTTTGTACCGTCCGATAGAACTGGACATCATATGTTCGATCTAACAGGTTTTGTCCGTGACCGACTGTTCCAAAGTGGGATCGAAGTTATCGACCTGCTTGAAAATGACACATGTGCCGAAGAAGACCTGTTTTATAGTTATCGTCGAATGACCAAACGGGGAGAGCCCGATTACGGGCGACAACTTTCTGCGATTTCCCTTATCAACTAGCGTTTATTTTACATAAATCGTCGCATCTTGTATTAGAGGAATGAAATGCCGTATATGGTAATCTTCTTGTTAATTTGTCTTTTGGGGCTTTTGGCGACCTGTGCAATGTAAGTTTTATATAAAGTGTGTGATTGCGATTTGCGCGATTTCAGTCGCGGCGTGCCAGCCATTACAGCGACCATTCCAACCCGAAGTCAAAACAGGTTGGAAGGCCGCGCCTGGACCCCGTGCTGCCCTTTATGTGGCGCCCGTAAAGGACGCCCCAGAGGATCTTGACGATGCTGTTGCCAAAAAATTGCAGGAGCTCGGGATTGCGGCTTTTGCCGGAACTCCGGTTCCCAACCGATATTATGTGCGAGGTGAAATCGCCGAACAGGATGGAGAGCAATACTTAAACTGGACAATATTTGACCCGCAAGATCGCGACACCGGGCTTTATGCTCGCGAAAAACTGCCCGCTCCAGCAACAGAAGATAGTCCGGACGATACAAGTCTTGATCTGATCATCCTAAAATCTGCAAGTAATATCGACCGACTTCTCGGCGGCGACGGTGTTAATTTTGAGGAAGTCAAAAAACCCGTTATTTTTGTTCCGATTATTCGCGGAGCACCCGGGGATGGTTCGGAGAGCCTTGCCTTTGCCATTCAGGAAGAATTGGTAAAAATGGGCCTGGATGTGCTGCCAACTGAAAGCGGCGCGAACTATGTCGTTCGGGGCTTTGCGGAATTATCAGAGCCAAAAGCCGGAACACAGATTATCCAGCTAACCTGGAGCCTGGAACGGCGAAATGGCGAACAGGTCGGGAAAATCCAACAACGCAATAGAATCAAAGCTGGTTCTCTCAACGGCTCCTGGGGTCAGACCGCATTTCTTGCTGCGAAAGGTGGTGCCCGCGGTGTCTATAAACTTCTTCAAAGTAGCGAAGCGCGATATTTCAAGTCGAAATCCTGAATTAAATGCCCTGCATTACATAAAATCGTCTTTATACCGTTTACAGGTCATAAGGCCCTTGGTAAGTTCCGCCCGCTGTTGCCGACATATGTATATGAAACCTGGCGCAGTTTGTATTAGTTGACCTGAACAGGGCCCTTTACCGGCCAGAGGACCGTTCATATGAAAGTGCTTACGGGAAATGGCAACCGGCCATTGGCGGAAGCTGTTACGAGCTATCTAAATCTCCCCCTGACGAATGCTGATGTCCGCCGTTTTTCGGATATGGAAGTCTTTGTTGAAATACATGAGAATGTGCGCGGCGAAGATCTGTTCATTATTCAGCCCACATCATTTCCAGCAAATGACCATTTGATGGAACTATTGGTGTGCATCGATGCTTTAAGACGCGCATCGGCCAAGCGAATCACCGCGGTTCTTCCATATTTCGGCTATGCCCGTCAGGATCGAAAACCAGGCCCGAGAACACCTATTTCGGCAAAACTGGTAGCTAATCTGATCACTGAGGCGGGCGCCGACCGCGTCCTGACCCTGGATCTTCATGCAGGGCAAATACAGGGTTTCTTTGATATTCCAACAGACAATCTGTTTTCCGCGCCGGTCATTGTCCCTGACATCGAAGAAAAATACGGCCGCGGCGGCGATATCACCATCGTTTCCCCCGATGTTGGCGGCGTTGTCCGCGCCCGCGCCTTTGCTAAAAGGCTTGACGCTGACCTCGCAATCGTGGATAAGCGCCGTGAAAAAGCGGGTGTTTCCGAAGTGATGAATATCATTGGTGATGTCAAAGGCCAGCGCTGTATTCTGGTGGATGATATTGTCGATAGTGCGGGAACGCTCTGTAACGCCGCCGGTGCCCTGATGGAAAAGGGCGCCAAAAGTGTTGTTGGTTATGTCACACATGGTGTTTTATCCGGCGGAGCCATTGCGCGGATCAATGCATCGGCAATGGAAGAAATGGTGACAACAGACAGTATCATGGCAACGGAAGCCTTCCGGGTTTCCGACAAAATGCGGCAGATTTCCATTGCACCCTTAATTGGTGAGGCAATGCAAAGAATTTCAGCGGAAACTTCGGTTTCCAGCCTGTTCGATTAGTCAAACAGGCATAGGCGGCGCGGGCACCCCTGGAGGCACGCGTCATATTGGCACCGGGTTCGTCCCGGTGTTGCTCGTTAAGTAGGAGAAACACAATGAGCGAAAATGCAGTTTTAATTGCAGACACGCGTGACCGGGTTGGAAAGGGGACCTCCCGCGCTCTACGTCGTGAAGGCCGCACACCTGCGGTAATTTATGGTGATAAAAAAGACCCGGTTTCCATTTCCCTGGAAACCAAGGAAATCATGAAAGCAATTATGCGCGATGCTTTCCTGTCCACCGTGTATACGGTTGAGGTCGGATCGACAAAGCATAATGTGCTGCCTCGTGATTTGCAGTTGGATCCTGTTAAGGATACACCAATTCACATTGACTTCCTGCGCGTTTCCGCGAAATCACAGATCGCCGTTATGGTGGTCGTGGTCTTCCTGAACGAGGAAGAATGTGTTGGCCTGAAACGTGGCGGTGTTCTCAACGTCGTGCGCCATGAAATCGAAATGATGGTGCCTGCCGGAAATATCCCGGAAAGCATCGAAATCGATCTGCTTGAATACGATATTGGCGACAGTGTGCATATTTCTGAAGTTAAGCTTCCCGATGGCTGTGAGCCGACAATTAGCGATCGTGACTTCACGATTGTAACGATTGCCTCACCAACCGTTGAAGCCGAACCCGAAGAAGAAGAAGCTGAAGGCGAAGAAGGTGTTGAAGCTGTTGAGGGCGAAGAAGCCGCAGCAGAAGAAACTACCGAAACTGAAGGCGAAGAATAAGTCAGGACTGGAAATATGATTTTGCTGGTCGGCCTTGGCAATCCTGGTAAGGGTTATGAAGGCAATCGGCATAATTTTGGATACATGGCGGTGGATGAAATCATTCGCCGCCATTCCTTTATGCCGGAACGCATTCGATTTCAGGGATTGACCGCCGAAGGAAATATCGGCGGAGAGAAGATCCTTACCCTCAAGCCTACCACTTATATGAACGAATCCGGTCGCGCGTTGAACGAAGCAATCCGCTTTTATAAGCTCCCTCTTGAAAATGTCATAGTTCTGCACGACGAGCTGGATTTGCCTATGGGCAAGGTAAGGGTAAAAACCGGAGGCGGTCACGGCGGCAACAATGGCGTCCGCTCGCTCATCGCTCATATTGGACCAGAATTCAAACGTGTACGACTTGGTGTTGGCCATCCCGGCGAAAAACACCTTGTTTCGGGACATGTTCTTAAAGATTTTTCAAAAATCGAAAAAGAACAAGCTGATAAAATAGTCGAAAGTGTTGGTCGCC
>Ga0315338_1002103_pt1 | contig 21048 bp, 15 predicted proteins | sample ASW8metaG_FD_204518 | JGI IMG/M metagenome (GOLD analysis project Ga0315338, IMG submission 204518) | Ammonia-oxidizing marine archaeal communities from Monterey Bay, California, United States - ASW #8 | ecosystem: Environmental > Aquatic > Marine > Coastal | place: USA: California | collected... | reverse complement strand
TTGTTGATCAGAAGGGGGTTGAAGAAACTGATCACATAGAGCGTCACGAGGATGAGGAAGCTGTACCAACCGCGGCGCAGGCGACGAAAACGACGAAAACGACGCCGAAAGACCGAGACCGGTTTCTCGGACCCAAAATCGTCAGCCGGATCTGCCTTCAGGCCAGTGTCGGGACGGGTATCTACCACGATCGAGTCTTTCCCATTATGTGAACCGAATCCTTGGGTCGACGACGACATAAAGAACGTCGCTGAGGATGTTTCCAATGAGGATGAGTGCCGTGTTGATAACGAGAATGCCCATCACCACGGAGTAGTCTCGCTCCACGATTGACGTGAATCCGAGATAACCAATCCCGTCGATGTTGAAGACCTTCTCGATCAAGTAGCTCCCCGCCATGACAAGGCTGATGGCGTGACCGAGCCCGGTACAAATTGGGATGAGGGAATTGCGCAAGGCATGGAGAAAGATGACTCGGTTTTCGCTCAGTCCCTTGGCGAAAGCCGTTCGCACGTAGTCCTGCCCCATGTTGTCCATGAGCGAGTTCTTCATGAGAATTGTGAGGGTGGCGAAACTTCCGGCTGCGTAGGCACAGACGGGGAGAATGGTGTGATGAAGTTGGTTGATGATTTTTTGGAACAAACTCAGGTCGGCCCAGTTCTCAGCGCGAAATCCTCCCAGAGGCACCATGTCGAGCTTGGCACCGAAAACGAGAAGGAGAAGCAGGCCGAGGGCCCAGCCCGGAATCGAATAGCCCATGAAGACCACGGCGCTGGACATGAAGTCGAATTTCGATCCGTGGCGGATCGCTTTCCACACCCCGAGGGGGACACAGACAAGATAAGCGAGAGTGAATCCTATCAGCCCAAAATATATGCTGACCGGAAATCGCTTCGCGATCACCTCCAGAACCGGCGTGTTGAACTTGTACGACTTGCCCAGATCGAGGGTGAGCAACGATTTGAGCCAGAGCGCATAGGCGTGGACCGGGTTCTTATCGAAGTGGTAGTGAGCACGAAGTTCATCCATGGCTTCGGCGGGAATATCCATCCCCCCACCGCCATTCGACGAGGCTCCCGCCTCCCCACCGGCTCCGCCCATCTGAAGTTCGATGATCGCCTGCTCCACCGGGCCACCGGGGACAAAGCGAGTAATCATGAACACCAGGACGGTGATCCCGAGAAAAGTCGGGATCATGAGCAGAAACCGCCGTGCGAAATAGGCTCCCATTCGCTAGCTCCAAGCTCCAGGAATCATCTGGCTCAAGTTTGGACTCGTCCCCCGGCGGCGGATTTCTTCGCCCGAGCGACATTCCAGGCTTCCCAGAACCGATGATCGAGCGGAGGAATCGGCATGGTGATCGTCTCATCGTCCCAGGCCGCCTCAAGCAACTTCTCCTTCTCCGGATCGACCCACCAGCAGTGGAAGAGATCGGACCGATCTGTCGTCCGAAGCGCACCCCACTCCGGTTGCACGAACTTGTTCGTGGTCACCACGCGCTGAGCTGGGTTGTACCAACCGAGGGCGTAAGGATGCTCATTGAAGATGATACCGTCGATCTCCTGAATCAACTCGCGACGGCGCTGAACGTCATACTCCTCGTCGTAGAGGCCGCATAGCTCATCCACACGATCGTTGGCGAACGCGGTCACATTATTGTTGTGGAGCTGATCGGCGAGGTTGCCTCGCCAGCTGCTCTCCGGGTTCGGAAAGACAAGCGCACCCCAGGCCATCGAGGCGACATCGTATTCCTTTTCCTGCAAATTCTTCCAGAAAGCCGAAGGAGTCAGGAGTTGGAGGTCCAGTTTGATCCCGAGCGTCTTGCAGGACTCCTGAAAGAGCGTGAGTGAAGATTCTGAAGTCTTCGAACGATACATCAGTTTGAACTCGAGGAGGTTTCCATCCTTGACCCGATACCCGTCCTCGTTCGTTTCTTCCCAGCCTGCTCCGACAAGGAGGTCAAAGGCAGCCGTTTCGTCGTACTCGATCTTCTCGTTGTTCGGATTCCCGTAGGTGGCACCCTGCCAGTAGCTCTCGAGAGGTTCGTACTCATTGTAGTAGAGCTTCTCGATCATGAGTTTTCGATCGTAGAGGTGGGCCAGGGCCTTGCGGACGGGTAACTCATTGAGCGGAGCGCGCCGCATGTTGAAGGCAAGACCAGAAGTACCGATCGGGGCGTCATTGTAGAACTTGCGACGGACAACCAGTCCTCGTTTGACGACGTCTTCTTTCGGCAAGTCCTCTTTGAACCACTGCGCCCTTGGAATCACGTAGTAGTCCAGTTGGCCTTTCTTCGCCATCTCGAAGGCAAGCTGACTCTCCTTGACAACGACGTAGCGGAAACGGTCCAAGTTGTACAGACCCTGGTTGGCCGGGTTGTCCTTCGCCCACCAGTTTGGGTTCCGGGTCAGCGTGATGGATTGTCCCTCGACGACGTCTTCGAGATTGACCATGTACGGTCCACAGAAGCTCGTGTAGGCGAATTGATATTTGTCGAGATATTCCGTGCCGGTCATGTTGCCAATTTCTTTGGCTGGGAATATTGTCATCCCACTGGCATAGAGGAAGTTTCGCCAGCTCTCTTCCTTGACTGCGATCTCCAGGATGTACTTCGAGACTGCCCTGGGCTCAAACTTCGAATAGGTGTGTACGGTCGACGGGCTCAGAGTCGTCTCATCAGTCTTGAGCTTCCACGTGGCTACGTAGTCTTCGGCCGTCACTTCAGTCCCGTCACTCCAGCGAGCGTCCGGATTGATTCGGTAGCGGTACGTCATCTTGTCATCGGAAATCGACCAGTGGGACGCCACGACGGGAATGAACTCGAGCGTGTTCGGGTGAACGGTGACGAGACCGGAATAGCAGAGATCGGCCACCGTATAGTTAATGGACGAGTTCCAGTCCTTGCCGGCCATCCGGAGCGTAGCCGGCCAATCGGGAAGGTCCTGCGTCGCGCTTCCACCTTTGATGGCTTCGGCGCTTCCCAAAGCCGGGAAAGTCAGGTTGGTCGTCCAGCCTTCGCCTGTAAACCCGGGGCCACCAAGCTCCGCGGAAACCGATGGATCACCGGCCGCGGGGTCCCAAGCGTAGGTCACATCAGGGATTTCGACGTCATATGCTGTGTCGCCTGTGGCCATAGTCTCGGTTTCACCACCGCCAGCCCCTTCGCCCGCATCCTGACCGCAACCGAAGAGAACCACGAGAACGAGCGGCAGGCTGAGCCAGCTACGCAGAGTGCTTTTCATCATCAACTCCCAGATCCTCGGGACCTCGAACCGTCCCATGGCCAAAGGCAACCCGCGCTTCGGATGCCCTCGCCACTCTACAACTTCCCAGGGATTTCGAAAGGGCATTTCGACCGGGAGCCGTCCCGAGTCGAAACTAGGCGACGGGGAGGAAGTCGACACCCTCACGCAGCCCAATCCCTCGTAACCGTCCCTGGATCTGCTTCCGGGCGCCAGAGGTACCGACGGCGACCAGAACGATGGGACCCCGGGAAAGTACCGGAAGTTGGAGGGGAGACGGTGGAGAGTGCCCCCCGGTGGAAAGAGGGTCGCCTCGGCGGGTAGGATCGGTTGCCTGGGCGAGCCACCATTCCGCTCCCACGACAGGTCGGCCCCGCGCGGTGCCGCCGACTTTGCGCGGATCGATGTCGATGAATCCCTCGATCGAAACTCCCTCCGCAAGGAGGGCTCGTCCGAATCTCTTCCCCTCGCGTCCGGCACCCCATACCCAGACGGAACGAGACCCGAGGAAACGAGCGAGGTGGTGGGCGCGGCAGAGCAGAAAATTTTCCCGCGAGTATGTTTCGAGGGTCCGGGAGGCTCGATCCGGGTGATCCGTCCAGCGGTAGAGCGGCTCGGGAATCTTTTCCATCAGCACACCCTGGCGACGCATCCTCAGCCAGAGATCGTAGTCCTCAGGCCATCCCCGGTCGCGATAGCCCCCAACACGATCGTAAACCTCCCGAGAAAACACAACGGTAGGATGAGGCAGAGGGGATTCGATCCAGAGCGCATTGGCGATCTGCGATGGCGTGCAGGACTCTTCGAGCCAACGGAGATAGCGCTGGGCCCCTGCCGTCATTCCTGTTCGTGACCTGATTTCTACTCCGGTCGCCACGAGTCCGAGACGAGGATTCCGAGTCAAGTAGTCGACTTCCCGCTTGAAACGGCCGGGAAGAGACTCATCATCGGCATCCTGACGCCCAAGGAATTGGCCACCTGATGCGTCGACCGCTCGAAGGAGAGCGGGGACCAACCCATCGCGACCCTGCCGAATCAGCTGGAAGCGATCGTCTCCCCGTACCGTTCGTTGCACAACCGAAACGGTAGCATCGATGGAACCGTCGTCGACCACGACACACTCGAAGTCCACGCCCTGCTGTTCCTGAACAGATTGAAGAGCCCGCGCCACGGTCGACTCGGCGTCTCGGACGGGAAGGAGGACCGATAGCAGGCTCACCCCGTTGGATTCGGATCGAGACAACGCCGGAGCTGCTCGCAGAGTAACGGATCTTCCGTTCCGTCAATGCGACCGCGGAGCAGCTCCTCTTCGGAAGTGACCCACTCGTCGGCCCAAACTTCGCCGAGGACCGATCGTACCTGGGCAGAATCCCGGGCCACCCCCTCCACTAATTTCGCCGCCTGGAGGGGACCACGCGATGGCGGACGCGCCTGGGATGAACGCGAAGGTAGCTGGCCCCACAGGCTCTGCAACCCCGCCACCGCGGCGGAAGGAGCGCTCGTGTATTTGACTCCGTGAACAGAGACGATGCCGTCGGGACCACCGTGATCGCGGTGTCGGACGATGGCGTCGCGCGTGGCCAGATCCTTCGCGCCGATCGATTTTGCGGTCAACACGCCGTTCTGAACTCCAAGCCGCTCTGCCTGATCGAGAGCCAGACCCGGTGCGGCCTCTGCAGCTTCCGCCAGAAACGCGTCCATTTCCGATTCGGTCGGCTCGGGATTTTGAAACGGAGACTCGGGGACGCCGGAGGGCCATGGCGTGTGGCACGTTCCCAGACGAATCAGTCCATTTCGTTCCCAGAGAAACAGGTTGCGCCCACTGCGGCCAGTCAACCCGATGCCATACGGACGAGGCAGAGTCCCCCGAAGGACGAGATTGAAAGCAAGCGAGAGTGGATGAATCTGAGCGGCAACGCCTCCGGAAGGGACGGTATCTCCCCACGGGGCCCCACTTCCGACAGGAGCACGGTCTTCGTCCGATCTCACGACCGTGCGGGCCAATTCGTGTGACCACGGTCCGCCGCAGAAAAGGACTTTCCTGGCCCGCACGAGAAAGGCTCTCCCGCTCAGACAATCTTCGATCTCGACTTCGAACACTCCCGAATTCGAGACACATCGCCGCACCCTGGCGTGGTTGACAGGCTGCGCTTGGGCCGCCGCCGCCCAGCGTAGCATCTCGATGAGGAGGCGCTGAGGAGAGGACAGATGACCATCCGACCAGACAGCCGCTCCGACAAAATCCGCGGCAGCGATCTCAGGATAGAGTGACCGTAAGTCGTCGCGAGACCAGACTTCCCCGGCGGGAAGAGCGTGGGAGGCGGGCAGGTTCTGCTGGAGAGGGCGAGATGCCCAATCGTTTAGACCGAGGGCGAGCCGCATGAGGGAGGGGCGTCGCAGAGCCTTTCCGTCGAGGGGAAGCACAAACCGCATCGGTGCGGTCAACTCTGGAAACTCGCGAAGAAAAAAAGCCCGGTCGCCGACGGATTCACGAAAGCGCGGTACATCCAGGGTCTGCAGATGTCGTAGCCCGCCGTGAAGGACCTGGAGGCTGTTTCGGCTCGTTGCACTTCCGAAGTCATCCTGTTCGACGAGGGCGGTATGAAACCCGCGACGACTCGCTTCGAGAGTGGCGGCAACGCCGTGAATCCCCCCACCAACGACGAGAAGATCGAAGGTCCCCGCCTCGAGTCGGCTGATCGTCTCGCCGCGTTGCGGCGCTGCGGGAGGCAGATTCATCGTGCTGCATCCAAAAGGGGAAGTCGCTCCGTTCTCAGCTTCCATTGGGCAGTAACAAACTCACCGAGAGACGCGGTCCGCCCCACCGGAGCGGGGCTCTGTTCGAGCGTGGCGATCGCTGTGCGCAGGGAATCGCATGGTGTTTTCGCGTCGATCGCCATAGGCAGGGCAAACCCATAGCGTCCGATGGAATCTTCGTGCGCGGCAAGAGGAAGTGGATCCGATCCGGGAAGAACTGGACGTCCAACCTCGGCGGCCAGCGAGCTGGGCCGCAGCCCCTTGAGCCCATCCCAGCGCCCCCCATTGTCGCCTAGGAAGAAAGGAACGGTGGTCGAGTGGACGAACTGGCGAATCAGTTGACCGCGTCCGAACATCCACTTCCCAAAAGCCCAGGGCAGCACGACCAACGCACCGGTCGCTTCCACCTGTCTGACCGTCTCATCGAGGGGCTTGCCATCACGTAAGTCGCTCAACTTGTTTGGATCGGCCAGAAGGGCAAGCACCTCGATACGTTCGGCTGTGACGAGTTGTTTCCCCGCAAACACCCAGAGTCCGGCCTGCGATTGCCCGTTCTCCACACGCATCGTCTTTCCGTCCGGATGACGGCGAACCGTCCAGTTCTGGTCCTCGAACTCCGGAAGGGACGAAAAGACATCATGGTCCCGATCTTCGGTCAGACAGAGACAGAGATCGGCAGGGGAAGGGAACGAAGGAGCGAGAGCCTGCAGGTTACGGATCCCAGCGCCGAAAGCGCGCGCGAAATCAAACCCTCCATAGAGGTGCACGTGGGCATCGACGAGCGTCAGGCTCGACATCGGCAACTATCTCCGCACGTGCGAGACCCGAAGCGGCTGGGCACGCCCCTGCCGGATCAGCACCGTTTCGGTCAGACCGCCTTGGGCAACCGTCGCGAGAAGGCGCTGTCCGCGTCGGCCGCGAGTCGGCGCCAGCATCCGAATCTTTTCCGCGAACAAACCGTAGCCAATAATCGAAGCGGCCGACTGAAAGCAGAGGACGGACGCCCCGATCGGCACGAGGAGGCTACCCGACAGGTTCCCCTGCATGATATGCATCGTCCAGATCGCGCAGACAATGGACATGCCCACGACGGGGATGGCAAAGACGAGAAACCAATGAATGAGCCTCTCGGAGTAACGCGTCACCATGTAGAGCGTCGCCAGATCCGCCACGACCCGGAAGGTTCGGCTGATTCCGTACTTCGACTGACCGAACTGCCGGGCCCGGTGGTTCGTCACGACCTCTCCGACGCGGGCCCCGCCCATTTGCGCGAGCGGAACGATGAACCGATGAAAGTCGGAATAGAGTGAAACAGAACGAAGGACGTCGCCACGGTAGGCCTTGAGTGCACACCCGTTGTCGTGAATCGAAACTCCGGTAAGCCGTTTCGTAATCCAATTGGCCACCACGGAAGGGAAGCGACGGGAGAGGAGCTTGTCCTGTCGAGCCCGGCGCCATCCGCTTACGATCTCGAATCCCTCGTCGAGCTTTTTTACGACCTGAGGAATATCCACCGGGTCGTTCTGAAGATCGCCGTCAAGGGTCACGACGACTGCCCCACGGCTCGCGTCGAATCCGGCCATAAGCGCTGGGGTCTGGCCACGGTTCGTCTTCAGACGAATACCGAAAAGGAAGGGGAACTCCGTACGCAGAGATTCAATAACCTGCCAAGTGTCATCGGTAGATCCGTCGTCGACGAGAATCAGTTCGAATCGCTGTTTGACCGGCACGAGGGCGTCGCGAACCTGGCGAACCAGATGGGGCACGGACTCCGATTCGTTATACATGGGAACGACGACGGAGATATCGATCTCGCGTCGGTGTCGAGGAGAAGGACCGGAGCTGGCTGGTCGTTCAGTCACCACGAGGCCGGGAATCCTCCGAGTTTGGTTTCGTCCGAGCGGACTCGTCTTCGCGACCCACGAACTGTTCCTGAACACGGTAGTTCACCTGATCACGGTAGTGAAGGTAGATCAGAAGTTCACCGAGAAAACCGAGGATGACAACCTGGACCCCTGCCGTCATGAGGAGGAGGGCCAAGAGAAGGAGCGGCCGATCCGCGAGGGCCTGGCCCAATATGAGTCGCTGATAGAGCAAGATCACGCCAAGCACGCCACCGGAAAGGAGGAGCGCAATTCCGAGCGCACCGAAGGGTCGCAGCGGCTTGTGAGTGAATCGGACGAGATAAGAAAGCGTCAAAAGGTCGAGAGCCCGGCGCCCGAACGTGGCCAGAGAGAACATCCGGCGGTCGATGACCGAGTTATCTGCCGGCACGTTGACTTCGGCGACACGGTACCCATCCCGGGAGAGGAGAATGGGCAGGAATAGTTGATTCTCACCATAGTTGGGAATGAAACGACCAACGGAAGCACGGAGGCCGTGCAGTCCGCAGGCAAGATCGTGAAAGGTGATTCCCGTGGTCAGGCGCACGACTCGGTTGAAGAATCGACTTGCGACGCGATTGAAAGCGGAGCCGGCTCTCCCGTCGCGAACTCCAACGACGTAATCATGCCCCTCCTTGAGGCCCTCCAGAATGGACCCGATCGCCTCGGCCTTTACTTGAGGGAAGGAGGGAAAGGTCACAATCCACTCGCCGTCAGACACCGCGATTCCGGCGCGAATCGTGGCGACCTGCCCCTGGGTTGAGTTGAGCCGCACGATCTTCAGCTGCGAATGCTCCGAGTACTCCTCCTCAAAGCGGGATTGAAGACCGGCGAGATGTCCGTCCAGAGCGACGACGAGCTCGTGATCGAGACCCGCTGTTTCGACATAGCCGAGAAGGTCCGCGAGAATCGCGGAGGTGTAGCGCGTGTTCTGTGAACAGAACAGGACGACAGACACCGAAATCCCGGACGCGGGTATCTGCGTCTCCTCGGGCTTCTCCTCGCCGACGGGGGCGAGGCTCGCTACTCTGGCTGAAGGTGTCATCGTGTGTACATTCTTGCGGCCCGGCGAGGGCGTTATCTACTCCGGAAAAACAGCTGGAGACGCAAGTCGGCTCCGTTAGCCAAGATCGGCCGATTCCAATTTGGTCTTGAAACCTGCCGGACGGATTGTGCAGAGCGGAGTCTAAGATCACAAGGTCGTGTACGGGCAGGATACACGGAATGCACCGCTGTCGATACGACCAGCCCCCCGTTTCGGCTCAAAAAAACAGCGATCCCGGCTGGACGTTGCCCAACCGGGAATCACTGCTAACCTAGAGTGCCACAATCCGTAACGCTGTCGTTTCTTAGAAGAGTGCGTAGATGAACGGAGCGAGTGCCGTGTTCTGTGTCAGCACGAGGAGCGCTCCAAACAGGACCATGAACATGATAATCGGCAGGAGCCACCACTTCTTGCGAACGCGCATGAAGCTCCAAACTTCTCCGAATACAGCGAGTTTACTCATGTCGAATGCGTCTCCTCTGAGCACGGGTCAAAAACCTTCGAGCCCTGAGTATACCTGATTCCTTTCTCGTCTCCGCAGCGGAACATCAGACAAATCGCTTCTGATCAGCCGGAGAATTCGAAGACAACGGAATCTATTGCCGAGCAGAGAACATCCTTCCGACTTTCCACACCACTTCCGCCCCCTCGTCGGGCCCGGCGCCCGCAACTGAGCCATCTCCGGTCGTCGCGGAGCGAACGGCAAAAAAACGAAAAAGAGCCGAAGAACTCCGACTCTTTTCCGCTAACCCCGGCCTGCGATTGTTCAGGGAACCGTAGCTCGACCTCCCCTAACCGTAAGGACTCGGAACGTTCCCAGTCAATGTTTCAGGAGCGAGCTTTCATCATGGCCCGGGCTTTGCGGAGAATCCGGAGAAAACTGACCGTGTGCTGCCACGGGTCGATATGACTCTCCTCATCCGCGTAGATCGTGGAGATGGGGACCCACTCCAGCCGCATCTCATCGCGGACGCAGGTGACGATCATCTCGACCTCGAACTCGAACCCCATCTCATCGCTGTCTTTGAGCTTCTCGAGAAGAGACCGACCGATGAGGCGGTAGCCGGATTGGTTGTCCGGGATGGACTGGCCCACGGTCCAGGAGAAACTGGTCCGGGCAAAGGTATTGGAAACCCGGCGGACGATCGGCATCTGTGAAAAATCTCGGGCACCGATGATCAGATCAGCATGCGTTTCTTCGAACTTGGTTAGAAAGCGCGGGACTTCGTCCGGGTCGTGTTGGCCGTCAGCATCCAAGGTGAGGATCGCGTCATAGCCACGCTCAAGGGCAAGGTTAAAACCTCGGCGAAGTGCCACTCCCTTGCCCTGATTGGGTTCCTGTCGGATAACTTCGGCACCGGCCTCACGAGCCTTGTCCGCCGTCGAGTCTTTCGACCCGTCATCCACGACGAGAACGGGAAGATGAGGGCTCACCCCTTGGACGACCTTGCCGATCCCCGCTTCTTCGTTGTAGCCGGGGACGAGAGCTAGAATCTGACTCACGCCTGCTCCATGGCCCGGAGGAGAATCAATCCCTTGGAAATCGCCTCTCCTGCTCCGGGGCAACGCATTCGAATCTTGTGGCGACCCTGCAAATCGAACTCGACCTGACCGGGAACCTTCTGAACGATCTCCGTGATTTCCTTGCGCTCGAGGTCTCGCATCAACTCGAACAAGACCATCTTTTCGCGAAGAACGATTCGGTCGACTCCGGTCTTGGCCGCCAGGATGCGGATACGCCTGAGGCCCACGAGATGCCGAACTGATTCCGGTTGTTTTCCAAAACGATCGCCCAACTCTGTCGCGATCGCTTCGAGCGCATCGATCTCACGAGCGTCCGCAATCGACTTGTACAGATTGATCTTCTCTCGCGGATCGGGCACGTAGTCGTCGGGAAGAAAGGCCTCGATATCCGTCGACATCTTTGGTTCGCGATACTCCTCCCGGACAATCCCCTTCAGTTCGCCGACCGCTTCCTCGAGCAGGGAGCAGTAGAGATCGAATCCCACGCTAACGATGAATCCACTCTGCTGCGAGCCGAGCAGATCTCCCGCACCCCGAATCTCGAGGTCACGGAGGGCAAGCTGATAGCCGCTGCCGAGATCTTCGAACTCTTCCATAGCCTTGAGTCGTTTCTGCGCCTGCTCGGTCACGACTCGGTGAGGCGGAAGGAGGAGATAAGCAAAAGCCTTGCGGGCGGAGCGTCCGACCCGACCGCGCAACTGATAGAGCTGAGAGAGGCCGAACGTGTCCCCGCGATTGATGAGGATCGTGTTCACGTTCGGGAGATCGAGACCGGACTCGATAATCATCGTCGATACCAGAACATCGTAGTCCCCATCGAGAAAGCCCCGCATGATGTCCTCGAGTTGGTGGGCCCGCATCTGCCCATGCGCGACGGCAATTCGAACGTGCGGAACGAGATCCTGGACATAGTTCGCCACCGAATCGATCGTCGCGACTCGATTGTGAACAAAGAACGACTGACCTCCCCGATCGGTCTCCTGCATGATGGCGTGCGCGATGACGTCGTCCCGAAACTCCAAAACTTCGGTCTGAATCGGGAGCCGATCACGGGGTGGCGTCAGGATCGTGCTCATGTCCCGGCCGCCCATGAGGGCAAGGTGCATCGTTCGCGGGATCGGCGTCGCGGTCAGGGTGAGGACGTCCACGGTCTCACGGTACTTTTTCAACTTCTCCTTCGCCGCCACGCCGAAAAGTTGCTCCTCATCGATGATGAGCAGCCCCATATCTTTGAACTCGACCTGCTTTCCGAGGATCTTGTGTGTCCCGATGAGAATGTCGATCTGGCCCTGGCGCAGGCGCTCGACCACCTCTCGAGTTTCGGCGGTGGAGCGAAAGCGGGACAAGTAATCGACCACGACGGGAAGCCCTTCGAGACGCTTGGAAAAACTCTCGAAGTGCTGACGGGCGAGCAGGGTGGTTGGGACAAGGACGGCTACCTGTTTGCCGTCCTGAGCCGCCTTGAAGGCCGCTCTCATCGCGACCTCGGTCTTCCCGTAGCCGACATCACCGCAGATGAGGCGATCCATCGGTGCATCGCTCTCCATATCCGCCCGGACATCATCGATCGCGGTCAACTGATCAGCCGTTTCGTCGAACGGAAACGAGGCTTCGAGTTGCTTTTGCATCTCGGTGTCGGCGCTGTAGGAAAAGCCGGGGCGTGACTTGCGGATGGCGTAGGTCCTGGTCAGTTCCTCGGCCATGTCTTTGATCGACTTCTTGATCTTGGCTTTGGTCTTGGCCCAGGACTTCCCGCCCATTCGGGAAAGTTGGGGCTTGGCGGCATCTCCTCCGGCGTACTTTTGCACCTTCATGAGCTGATCGACCGGTACATAGAGAATGTCGCCGCCCGAATACTCCACGCTCAGACAGTCGGTCTCCTGGCCATCGACAGTGAGGCGATTCATCCCCTTGTAACAGCCGATCCCATGTTCAACGTGGACGACGTAGTCTCCAGGCTGCAGCGCCAGGAGTTCCTTGATCGAAAGTCCGCGAGCAAATCGGCGCGGGGCGGTCCGACGGCGAGATCGCGAGAAGATCTCGTGGTCGGTCAGGACGGCGAGCCCTTCGTTGGGCATAAGGAAACCGTTGGCGAGATTGCCGACGTGGAATTGGGCGGGTAGCCGATGCATCAGCTCGATAAGTCGATCGCGATGGGCTTCCGTATCACAGAGGATGTACATCTCCGGAGCACGTTCGAGAAGGGAACGGAGATAAGCGCGGGTCTTGTCGAGTTCACGACCGAAAGTCTCAGGTGGAACGGTGGCGAAACTGAACTTTCCGGCGTCGGTACCGTCCGTCTCGTCGATGAGAGACTCGATCTCGCCGAGGCGCCCTTCGCGATTGGGGAGCGGCGGCGGCGTCGACGACGCGTGCCCACGGAAGTCCGCCTTGATTACGCTACCGTTGCGTGGTGGTTCGTCGGCCGTGCCCTCTGCCGCCGAAGAACCCAAGTCGGCCTCGCCCTTTCCAGGCAGACCGAGGGTGGAATCGACCCCGCTCCCGATGTAGACGCGTTTGCCGCGAGGAAGAAGACTCTCCACGGACTGGTCGGCCCGAACCAGTTCTGATGGCGCCGCTGGCGGCAGGCTGAGGTGCCCAAGAGGATTGTCCTCCCCCGTTTTTACGATTTGTTCGTAAGCGATTTCCAGATCAGCCGCCCAGGCCGAAAATCGGGAGCGAACGTAGGTCGGCCCATCGACCACGACCATCGACCCAGCCGGAAAGTAGTCGGCCAGGATCTCTGATTTGATTCCGAGGCTAGGGAGACTCCACTCGATTCCTTCGAGGGTTCCGTCCGCATCGAGCGAATCAACGACCTGATCCCAATCCTCTTCGGAAACAGCCTCTGGCTTCTTTTCCCGGAGCTTCTTGATCGCTTCAGCACCCGGGAGCCATTCCCAGATGGGAAGGAGGACAACGTCATCCAGCTTCTGGATCGATCGCTGACTGTAGGCGTCGAACTCCCGAATCGACTCGACCTCGTCCTCGTCGAACTCGATCCGAATGGGGTTGCTGCGCCCAAAGCTGAAAACATCGAGGATGCCTCCACGCCGACTGATTTCCCCGTACTCGGACACCATGTGAACGGACTGGAACCCATCGGCGACGAGCAACTCCATGACAAAATCGAGATCGATCGAGTCTCCGACCCGAATACGATGGACGGATCGCTCGAAGTTCTGACGACTGGGAACCGGAGTGCAGAGAGACACGGAGGTCGCGAGGATGACCTTGAGGCGGGCACAGGCCGGAAGGGCCAGTCGCCAGGCGGGATTCTGCATGGCCGCGAGCAGTTCGATTCGATGCCCTCGGACCGAGACCTTCGGATGGCGCGCCTGGTAGGGCTCCAAGCCCTCGTCGGGCAGGATAGCGACCGTCCCTCGACCAAGAAGAAACTGAAGGTCTTCTTTGACATCTTCGGCGGTGGCGAGATCTGGGACAACCATTAGGACTTCTCGCTCGCGTTCTCCGGCCAGGGCCGCAACAAGCACTGCGCGGGAGGAACCTGCCAGGCCACGAGTCCAGATGGGCTTCTGACTTGATTCGTCACCTTGAAGACACGAATCCAAGCGACGATAGGCATCCGTTTTCCGGAAGCGATCGATAAGCAGCGAGGCGATCTCGTGGGTTGCCGGAGCCGGCTTGTCCTGGATTTCGGTCGTCATGAAGCAGCTTCCCAGGCATTCGAATTCTTCACGTCAGCATCTGACTCTTTGATCCGCTCGCGGAGGACTTTGGTAATCGCCGGTCCGATCGGAAAGGATCCGCCCGAAACGGATTCGACCGCGATCAACGCCCGGTCGGCGCCTCTTCGACAACACACTCGGCGCTTCGGTGATTTTTCTCGGCGACGTGCGCGTCCCAACAGTCGGGCGTACAAAACCGAAACGTTCTTATCTTCTTGTTGCAGCCTGCAACAGAGCAAACGTAGTACTCGTTTCCGAACGGGATTCCCCGTCCGCAGATGGAGCACTTGATCCAAATGGCGACTTCACTCATACGACTCGATTCCCCACGAACCGCTCACACGGCTCGTTCAAGTGACTCTGCACAATCCCCAGACCGAATTCGGGATTCTACTGCAAACCGGGATCTCAGGAAGGTGAGTTTTTCGTTCGGGGGCGGCGTCGGGGCGAGGCGAGAGCTGACGCCGCCTCAACCGAGGAATTTACCTCGTCCCAGGAAGGACTCGACGACGAGGAGACCGAGCACGATCATAAGAAGGAGTCGCCAGAGCTCTCGCCCGTAGCGTCCCTCGAGCAAATCGCGCGTGATCGGCTGTGAGACGTCGAGAATCTGAGCCGATCGGCCAAAGGTCCGGTGGATCAGTTCATCCGGAGCGACCGAGAGGTCACCCTCACGCGCGTCGAGATTGACGGCAAACTGGGCCAGGACCGTCTGGCTCCCGTCGACGAGCCGATAGATCCCAGCCGAAGTGGTACTTTCGAGGCGAAAGCGCTCCATTCCCTCCAAAGGGACTGCCTCGAGAAAACTGCGTTCTTCTCGCGGATCGACCATGGCGACAGGGGCCTGGTAGGCGTCCTGTTCCAATACCGACTCGAGAGGGTCGCCGACGGAACGCGGTCCTTTGTCACCCACGGAACGACTGCCGAGGTAGCGAATCACCTGGTGAATGGTCGGGAGGAAGGCAGCGCTCGTCACAAAGTCATTCCAGACTCCATCAAGACTGCTCGTAAAGAGGACCACACCATCCTGCTCGATGAGCGCGGGAACCTGATTCCCGAAGTGTGCGACGACTCGCGCACCCTCTCCGGCTTTGCTGTCCACGATGCGATTGAAGCGAGCAGAGCTCAGATCGTCACCGGCTGCAATCGGGAAGTTATTAAAGATAGGATGTCCGACGGCGGCCGGACGGAGAGTTCGATAGGTCCCTTCGCCCGGTTCCGCCAGAACATTCATCATTTCTATGGCTGGAGCGAGACTGTTGAGAACCTGCGCGTTGTAGTACCGCATGTCGACGCGATCACCAAGGCAGATAAAGATTCCACCACCCCGCGATCGGAATCGGGCCAGATTCTGCACCGCGGTCGGGGAAAGCCGGCCGACGTCGGAAAGCACGACCACGTCGACCCCGAGATTGGTCGGGTCAGAGAGACCTTCCGGCCCCATCACGACAACTTTGTGAAATCGACCGTCCCCAGCCGGATCGAGAGCTCGTTGTATGTAGAGTCCGTCATCCTGAACTAGACCGGTTGCTTCGGAACCGCCGATCCGCGCCGCAACCGTGCGCCCTGTTTGCGACCCGCGGATGAGAAGAACCTGTCTCGTCCCCGGATCAGAGGTAACGAGGTAGGCCTGGTTGTCTCGCTCGAGCATGTCAGCACCGAGTTCGACCTTGAGGACACCAGACTCGAGAGGGCCAGGGAGATCCATCTCGATCTCCGCCTCTCCGAGCGCTGGAACGGCAAAACGTACATCCGCCAGAGGCGTCTCCGCATCGTCGGCCGTCATGAGCCGGGCGAGACGATCGGGAACGGGATCGTTACCGTGATTTCGAATCGTCGTGATAACCCGCCCCGCTCCGGCCGCCCCCCCGGAGGAATCGAGACGAATCTCAGCAATGGAAAGATTCTGTTGTTGCTCTTCACGAACCGGGACGAGATAGACCCGGAGATCCTCGGGGAGTGAACCCGTACGGAGAGAGTCTCCCGCACTGCCCCCGAGCAACGTCGCGAGTCGCCCGCCGTCACGAGACTCAGACCAACGGGTGAGGTCCACGTTCTGAAAGTCCGAAACGATATAGAGCTCTTTGTTGATCGTCCGCGAACTTCGAAGAATCTCGATCGCCTGCTCCGCAGCGACGCGCAAATCCGAACCCCGATCGACCAAAGGAGCACGCTCCACCTCCTGCCGGAGGAGGCCGAGATTCGCAACCGGCGTCTGGAACGGCAGAGTTATGGGTTGCCCGGAAAAGGCCAGCACCCCGGTGTCACCTTCACTCATCAGATCGATGATTTCGAGGGCCCGTTGCTTGGCCGAGTCGAAGAGCGTCCCCATTTGGTCCGTCCCCGGCGTACCTATCGTGAGGTCGGAGGCCAACGCCGGATCGTAGGCACCCATCGAGTAGCTCGTGTCGAGTACCAGGGCGACGGTCGAACTTCCGTGGGTGAGCGGACTTTGAGATCCCCGAATGGCCGGTCGGGTCATGGCGAGAGCGAAGAGCGCGATAATGAGCACCCGAAGAGCGAGGAGCAGGAACTGCCGGAGCCGCATCCGCCGGACCTTCTTGATCGAGATCTCGCGAAGATACTCGATACTCGAGAAGGGAACGTCCTGCGCCTTCTTCTTACTGAAAAGGTGAATGAGGATCGGAAGAGCAGCCGCAGCCAGCCCCGCCAGAAAGAGTGAGTTGAGAAATGTCAGTCCAAACAAAGTGCGTCCTCACTCAAATCCGAAGTGCTCGATCCGTGCTCTGATCCCTGCGCGGTGCCCGGGGCCAATGGATACGACTAGTTCAGGCGCTGCCGCTTCTCAAGATAACGGAGTAGGGCCGTGTCATACGGTGTGCTGGTCAGCAGTCTCTCGTACGCAATGTGATTTGCACCACAGTTTCGACGATAGAACTCGACTCGTTCTTCAATCCGACGTTTGAACTCCTTCGCGGCCTCCCAAGGGAGGACGTTGAGTTTTTCGCCGGATTCCATATCGATGAACATCCCTTCTTCACGATAGGGAAAGTCCGCCTCGGCCGGATCCTGAATCTGAAAAACGACGACTTCGTGCTGCCGGTGCCGAAAATGCTTGAGGGCCCGGATCACATTCGATTCTTCATGATCCCAAAAATCAGTCAGAAGGATGACCAGCCCCCGACGTTGCACACGGTCGGCAAGGAATTCCAGACACTTGCCGATCTGAGTGGTCCGGGGAGCTTCTTCCTCTCCCTTTCGGTTGAGGCTGCGCCGCGCCTCGACTTCCAACTCTTTGAAGATCAGCCGGAGATGAGCGGGTGAACTCCGCGGCGGAATGTGCTGATGAATCTTGTCCGAAAACGTCAGAAGGCCAAGAGCGTCCTGCTGCCGATTGAGCATGTAGGCGAGGGACGCGGCCAGGTTGATCGCATACCGGAGCTTGCTCACCCCTGCCGGATTGCTCTGAAAGAGCATCGACGTTGAAGTGTCGACGAGAATGTGCGCCCGGAGATTCGTTTCTTCTTCAAACTGCTTGATGTAGTAACGATCGCTCTTCGCATAGACCTTCCAGTCGAGATAGCGAAGTTCGTCCCCCGGCATGTACTGGCGGTGCTCGGCAAACTCGACACTAAAGCCATGGTACGGGCTTTTGTGGAGTCCGGTTATGAACCCTTCCGCGACCAAACGCGCGATCAGGTCCAACCGGTGGAGCTTGCCAACGATCGCCGGGTCGAGGAAACGAGCTTTCGATTGAGTTTCGGCCACGCCGACCTACGCCTTCTGCTTCGGCTCAGGGAGTTCCTTGCAAAGTCGCTCGACCAGGTCGACGACCTGGACGTTTTCCGCCTCCGCATTGAAGTTCGGAATCATGCGATGACGGAGCACTGCCGGCGCAACCGCCCGAACGTCTTCGGCAGAGGGAGTCGGACGCCCACGGAGAATCGCCCGAGTCTTGGCTGCGAGAATCAGATACTGCGAAGCACGCGGACCCGCTCCCCAGGAAACGTACTCCTTCACAAAATCCATCGTCGTGTGATTCGGACGCGTGTTCCGTGCCATCGACACTGCATAGGCAACCACATGCTCCGAGACGGGCACCCGACGGACGATCGATTGGACTTTGAGGATTTCCGCACCGGTAAAGACCTTGTTCACCGTCTCGGCTTGACCACTCGTCGTCAACGTGACGATCTGCTGTTCTTCCTCTTCCGAAGGGTAATCGACATAGATATTGAACATGAACCGGTCGAGCTGAGCTTCCGGCAGAGGGTAGGTTCCCTCCTGCTCGATCGGATTCTGCGTCGCGAGGACGAAGAAAGGCGGCTCGAGCGGCATGTCCTGCCCCGCTGCCGTCACGACCTTCTCCTGCATGGCCTGGAGCAGAGCTGCCTGGGTCTTCGGTGGCGTACGGTTGATCTCATCCGCGAGAAGGAGGTTTGCGAAGATGGGGCCACGGACAAACTTGAACGCCCGCTTCCCGGTCGTGCGGTCCTCCTCGAGAATCTCCGTGCCGGTGATGTCGCTTGGCATCAAATCCGGAGTGAACTGGACACGGTTGAACTCGAGGTCCAGGACCTGAGCCAGAGTGCTGATGAGGAGGGTCTTGGCCAGACCCGGCACCCCAACGAGAAGCACATGCCCGTCAGAAAAGAGCGCGGTGAGGAGTTCATCGACGACCCGATCCTGGCCGACGATCACCTTCCGCACTTCGCTCAGGATCCGTTCACGCGCCGACTTCAATTCGGCGATCGTCTGGGTCGCGTCCTGCGTGGAAAACTCCGCTGTCATGCTGGCTCCTTCAGGGCTCGGTTTATTCGTCATTGGCCGGTCGGGCCGAAAAGGTGGTGAGGAGCCACCTACATCCTGGCGCATCATCCGTCCGGGGTCCGAATTCAAACAGATGCGCCGACCGGAGTCAAAGCCCCGGCTTTCAACCAGTTCGCAACGAGAAAGTTCCCGCTCGAGAAGCCCGTTTCTTTTGCTCCGCTGGCCGGACGACGAGGGGATCGTTACACTTCCAGGAACTCTCGATCGGAGATGATTTCTCGGTCGAAAAACATCGGAATTCGATGGGCCAGTGGGCGCTTTTTGGGGTGGCCCTCCCATCGCTTTGTCGTTTGGAACGAGAAGGAGTCCCATGCTTCACGTCACGTCTGAGGTCGGTCGCCTGTGTCAGGTTATGGTGCATGCCCCCGGTCCCGAAATCGATCAAATGACCCCGGACATGATGGAAGACCTCCTCTTTGACGACATCCTCTTCGGAGATGTGGCCCGCGAGGAGCATGCCTGCTTTCGGGCCATCTTCGAACGTCTGGGCGTCAAGTGGCTCGACGCTGGGGATCTCCTGACCGAGAGTTTAGAGAACCCCGAAGCCCGCAAGTGGCTCTACGAGATCCTCTTCGAGCACGCGGCACCCTCAACTCAACGGAAGGTGCAGGAGGCATCGAACGCGGATTTGGCTCAGGCTCTGATCGGCGGAATTCGAACCAAAGAGGCCGGAGCCGATCTCGATCGCGACGCACTCTTCGAATTGCCGCCCGTCCCGAACTGGTGCTTCCAGCGGGATCCTCAGGTCGTGATCGGAGACGGAGTCCTCTTCTCCGCGATGGCAACCTCGGCCCGATGGCGCGAAACGATTCTTTCGCGGACCATATTTCACTTCCACCCCCACTACAGCTCAGCCCCGATTCACGGTCAGAACTTCGACGGTATGCCTGGCCTGGGCCTGGCCCGCCCGAGCTTCGAAGGTGGCGACATACTCATCGTCTCCCCCGACGTCCTTCTGATTGGCTTCTCCGAGCGCACGAACATCACCGGAATCCGTCAGGTGGCCGCCGGCCTGGAACAGGCTGCGCGGGAGGGGCGCTGCCCGCGCCACGCAATCGTAGTTCGACTTCCCCAGCAACGTGCCTTTATGCACCTCGACACCCTCCTGACCGCAGTGGACCGGGACGCCTGTCTCGTCTTTCCACCCGTAATCCAGAAGGGCGGATCAGACATCTACGAGATCGATCTTCACGCCCATGACTTCCATCCGAAGCACAAAGACGACCTATTCTCAACACTCCGCGCCCACGGACTCGACTGGGAGCCCATTCCTTGTGGCGGCTCCGACCCTCTCCATCAGAAACGAGAGCAGTGGACCGATGGCGCTAACGCCTTTGCCCTCGCCCCCGGAGTCATCACGACCTACGACCGAAACGTCCGAACGATCGAAGAGCTCTCCAATCGCGGGTTTCGTATCGTCCGAGCCGAAGACCTCATCGACGAGACAAACGACGTCGATGTGGACCTGGATCGAAACGAGCGGGTTTGTATTCTGTTGTCGAGCCACGAACTGAGTCGAGCCCGAGGTGGTCCCCACTGCCTGACTCAACCCCTCCTCCGCGAGGACCTGTGACCAGACCCACTGAAACCACCACCGTGCTGATTGACGGCCATTGTAGCCTCTGCCACGGGTGGGTTCAGTTTCTGCTCCCGAGGGATCACAATCGCGTCCTTCTCTTCGGCTCCCAGCAATCGGAGGCCGGGCGACGTTTGATGGACCAACGGCAGCAAACGGAGGGCGGCACGAAGGGTAAGACGGAGATGGCGACAAGAGCCGGGTCTTCTCGTGCGCTCCTTCCTGTTTCGATTGTGGTCATCGAAGGTGAGCAGTTCTATGAGGAGAGCACGGCCGCACTTCGCGCCCTCAGCAGGCTTGGTCAACCCTGGGCCGCGATAGCGAAGATGGGCCTGAGTCTTCCGCGATGGGTGCGGGATCCGATCTATCGTTTCGTAGCGCGAAATCGGTACCGCATCTTTCGGACTCGGGAGCACTGCCAGATCTCGGTGCCGGGATTCGAGAATCAGTTTCTTCCAGACGACTAGCGTGGGACCGGCAAGCAACGATCGAACGATGCGACCGAGCAATTCAGCACCGCAGCGAGAGTAACCAATCGACT
>Ga0315338_1002102_pt1 | contig 21051 bp, 21 predicted proteins | sample ASW8metaG_FD_204518 | JGI IMG/M metagenome (GOLD analysis project Ga0315338, IMG submission 204518) | Ammonia-oxidizing marine archaeal communities from Monterey Bay, California, United States - ASW #8 | ecosystem: Environmental > Aquatic > Marine > Coastal | place: USA: California | collected... | reverse complement strand
TTTACCTTTGCCACCGCTCGACTGTCCAAGAGCCAAATCAGTGACCAGCCCCGAACCTTGCCGGGCACGGCGGATCAGGACGTAGACCTGCCGCCGGGACAGACCCAGCGCCTGGGCTGCTGCGTCGGCCGCTTCATGCCCGACCGTCTCCGACTGCGCCAACGGCCCAATGATCTCCGCGCGGCAGCGAGCACGCTCCCATGCCTGTTCTGACAGGGTGGCTACGCCGCGCTCGGCAATCGGTACGGTATCGGTCGCCATGCTCGCCTCGCTTTGGTGCACACGAGTATTGAGCATAGACGAGTTTCGTGCAGAGGAGTCCTGATATCGGGCTGTCAGGAGCCGTATGCACAGCAGGCTTCATGTCTCGTTGATTGGTGCAGTCGTCTTCTGAAAATGACACTGAGAGTTGCGAGTAATGCCAATCGCGCAAGGAGAAGTTTAGATGTCTACCGTGACCTTTGGCAGGCTGCGAGCTGCGGCAAAACGCATTCAGCATGATGCGCTGACGGTTTATTTTGTGGCGCGAGACTCGAATACCCCCATAGTCGTTCGGCTGCTTGCGCTCGCAATCGCAGCGTACGCCATGAGTCCAATTGATCTCATTCCGGACTTCATACCGATCCTGGGCTATCTTGACGACATTATCTTGGTCCCGCTGGGCATCGTCCTTGTCATCAAGCTGACGCCATCGAATGTGATAGAAGCGAGTCGCTCGAAAGCAGCTAAAGTGGCAACCAAGCCGATCAGCCACGTTGCGGCCGCAGTCGTTATTGGCACATGGCTTTTATGTGCCGCGGCTTTTGGCTACTGGGTGTGGGAATACGGCAGGTAACGCATCGTCTGCACGCGATGAAATAGTTAATTTAGGGCTTGTAAAACAGATGGTTAATGCGCTTTTTGGAGGATTTCGTCAGAATCGTTGCCGACCCTCTCTTTGGGCCATGCGCCCCCGCCCCTGGCGCTTGGCAAGGTTGTGTTTGTGGCAGGTGTGGTGTTTGCTGCAGCCTTCGCCCCGTTTCATAGGCGGGATCCATCTCGGCGGGTCAGGCGAGGAATCCTGTTCTACCTGCTGATGACAGCACTGGTGTTGCTGGCGGGTGCTTTCACAGGACACCTTAATGGCTTGGTGCTTGGAAGCACCGCACAAGGAGATACAGCGTCCGTCTTCATGCTCGCGATGGGAGGGATCGCAGGCGCCTCTCTCATTTCAGCCTGGATGTACGGATCGGCCTACCATGTAGCCCGTAATCACAGCGAACAGTGGTGGACGATTGGGCGCGTCTGGCGCAGGGGGCACGACAGGGCCTGACGGACGCTCTGACGCAAGTTGCCTGCACGGCGCAAACACCGACGGGCCCGCCACTGGCTGGGCCCAGCCCCGAAGCCTATAATCAGCTGTACCCACTGCGGGCGGGGCTGAGCCCTCTCGGCCCACTCAGGCGGAACGAGCTGTGATTGCGGCGCTTAAGCGAAGGGGCTGGCGTTTTTTATGGACAACAAATGCACGGCACAGCTTTTCCTTGAAGGCGCGTGGCGCGATGCTGCCGTGATCAACCTGGTCGGCCCTGAGCGTGAAGGCTGGCATTCCTCGACCTACACCACCTACCTACCGGCTTACGCCCTGGATTACCCCGGCCGCAGAGACGCTGCAGCTTGCGGGGCCCGCTTTCCGGTGTCGTTGGCAATCGACGAATGTGAAACCTGGCCGGCCTGGCTGGTGGATCTTTTGCCCCAGGGATACGGGAGGCAGGAGCTCCTGCGTCATCTTGGCTGTTCGGCCAAGGCTGAATCTGGAGCCGACTGGCTCCTCTTGAAGGCCGGCGCCGGCAATCCGATCGGCAACCTGAGGATAAAGGAGGCCGCGGAGTGGCTGGCGGAGGGGCGGACGGGCCGGCCGCCCGGTTTTGGATTCGAGGAGGTGGCCGGTGGCTACGAGGAGCTTATGGGCCGCCTGGCCGGACTCGGCCGGTTCGCGCTTGGCTCCTCTGGTGTTCAGGGTGAGTGGCCGAAGATCATGCTCACGGAAGCGGACGACGGCCTGCTTTACCTGGATCACGCTCTGGAGGATAAGCGGGCTCGCCGACACTGGCTGGTCAAGTTCCGGCATGGCGCGGATCGGGACCTGGATTCGATCCTGCGGGCTGAGGCCCTCTACATGGAGTTGGCCCGGGGATTGGGCCTGCGCGTTCACGGTGGTCTGGAGATCCATGGGCGCGCGTTATTCATTCCGCGCTTCGATCGGTGCATCGACGGTGACCGTGTACAACGGATTGCCCAGGAGAGCCTGGCCTCGCTATGCGGCCGGGCGGGTTTCGGCATCGGCTTGAGGCATGAAGACGCCTGCCGGGCTTTGGCCGAGGTGGCCACCGACCCGCAAGCGGAGATTATTGAGTACGTGAAACGTGACGTGGCTAATCTGGCGCTGGGCAACAAGGACAATCATGCCCGCAATACGGCTATTGCCCGGCACCATGATGGGCGCATCGCGCTGACCCCGCTCTTCGATTTCGCCCCCATGTTTTTGCACCCGGACGGGATCGCCCGGCAGAGCCGCTGGCAGGCCGATAATGGCGGGCAGCCGGATTGGGTGTGCGTAGCCGATGCAGCGGCTACGGCCGGAAACCTCCCCTCCGGCCCGGTGCGGCAGGCACTGAGGGCCATGGCGCCCTGCCTGAAGGCGTTACCGGAGCGAATGAATTCTCTTGGCGTGGAGGCTGCGCTGGTAGACAGGCTGCGACCTGGGATCCTAAAACTGGCCGATCAGATGGGCCGCCTACCCGGCTAGCCTGCGCCACACCCAGACATCTCGCTCTCGGCCAGATACCGCCGGTACCGCCATTTGGGCCCGTGGTCGGGCCCTAACCCAGGAAATAGCTGCGGGCGAGGGCTAGGCCCTCGTCGGTTTCTTTGATGAGCGCCCTGGGGATGCCATATTCCTCGCTGAGCGCCGGCCACAGCGCTACCGCGTCGACAACTTGGTCGATGATCCGATCGCGGGCTTGTCTTGAGACCCCTGCCCTCTTGGCGACAGCCGCCAGGTCCTCGCGGGTTATGCCATCGGCCTTGCCATTGATGGTCATCTGATGCTCGCTGGTGAACGCGCCGGTCGGGTTGAAGGAGAAAGTGACGTCGTAGGCTGGCGACAGGCGCCACTCCCCCGCCTTATCCATGAGGAAGGAAGTATTCTTGGTGTGATCGTCGCGATTCATCGCGAGGACGTTAAAGACAAGTCGCCTGAATTGCTCCTCCGCGGCCGCTCGCCCCAGCCCTAGCTTTTCCATATCGAGAAACAGCTCGTCGTAGCTGACACTTCCGGGGGTGTTGTAGTCGTAATGCCCCAGGGCGCACAGGGATTGCATGAACACCTTGTCTCCGACCTTCTCTCCCGGATTTGCCGGCGTGTGAACCCGGTCGAACCGCCGCGTCAGGAAATGCCGGCGTCCGTTCTCCTCCATCAGCCGGCATTCCGTCATCTCTATACCGGCTTTCCGGGCCATCAAGTAGTATACGTACTCGCGGGCGCAGTACCCTTGAGGGTCGAATCCCTCCTTATCCCGGTTCTCCGTAATCCCATCGAGCTTCAGGATCCAGTGGCCGAACCCTTCGCTCAGCTCGAGCTGCCCAGATCTAACCTCGCCGGTCTCCTCATTCCACGCGATGATGGCCTTCGCACGCGCGCCGCCCACCGAGGTGCCAACCTGGAGGATTTGCTGCATGCCCTCCTCATCGACCTCTTCGTCGAGTTTTGCAGACGACGCCCCTCTATCGGACAGGACCTTGTTGGAGAGGCCTACGAGCTCCTTTACAGCGATCGGCGTGTCTGTAGTGGCCCGGGGCCCGTTGGCCGGCGTGTACTCCAGAGCGCCCATCCCGCGGCGCCCCACGTAGCAGAGGCGCTCCACAGGGTTGAAGGTGTTCGGTTTCCGCCCCTGGCGAGCCAGCCAGGCGTTGATGAGCTGGTTGCCGAATCGATCCGGAAGAGAGTCCGCCAGCATCCCGGGGAGCCCCTTAAAGGTCTCCTCGTTCAGACCGGGGAAACTGTAAACCCGCGGACTTTTAGGCATTTTCAGGGGGGCCAGCTCGAAGGGGGTCTCCAGAAATTCGGGGGTGTACTGAAACTCACCAACCTTTTTTTCGGGGTTCCACACGAGCGCGCCGATCTCCAGTCCCCACAGATTGACGCCGGCGACATTAACCTCTGCCATCATCGATCCTCTGGCCAAACGAATTTTCCTTTAGAGACAAGCCCCGTTCTCGCACCGGCCTTTCGGGCGGCCGTCTTCTTGGCTGCGGCCTTTTTTCTGGCTGGTGCGCCCTTCGCGGGAGTCAGATCATCGGCTGCTGATCGGAGTGTCTTGCCCGATCTGACCCCGCCGGTTGTTCTAACTCGGACCCTGGATGCCTGCCGGTTTCTCCCGCGCAAGAGCTCCAGAGGGGTGGCCTCGGGTGTGCTGAGCAGGCTGTCCAGATCGTCCATAAGCCCGAGCGCGTCGGCCACCCGCAGGAACTCCGCCAGTCCTACGTTGTGGCCGTTCTCGATCTTGGTCACGGTGGTTCGGGACACCTTCGCCTTGTCCGCCAAGTCCGACTGGGTCAGTTTCTCCTGTACGCGCCGGCGCCTCAGGCGAGCCCCCAGCTCTCCCTGAAGGGCCTCGCCTGAAAGATCGGTCAGTTTGGGCATAGGGCCTCCTCAGCGGGGACGGGCTCAGGGCGCCCGGCAATGAGCTTGAATTTGGTCGGGCGCGAGCCGAAGGCAAAACCGGGTTCCTGGGGGCTCAATCGTACCTGAAACTCGACATGCATGCCGCGAGCCGAAGAAAGGTCCAGGTCGCCGTGGTCGGCTTCCATGCACTCCGCCAGCCCCCGAGGGGCGGTCACCCAAACGCGAAACCCCCGGGTGTCCAGCACCAGCACCTTCAGAGCCATGACTGTCTGGTACCCTTGTCGCTGCTCGCGCCACTGACAGGAAAGCACTACGCCGCTAACGACGACTCTCCCGGCCGGAGCTGGTTCGGGGAATTTCTCATAGGCGCCGACCTGGTTGTCGAGCGCCTTTTTCTGGGCGATCCGGGCCACGGCCGCCTCTACCGCCTCTGCCTGTCGGACGGTAATCTCCCGTCCTTCCTGAAGCACATCCGTGCTGATGGCGTGGAGAAAGCCAAAATCGGAGCTGCAATCCTCTGCTGCGGCGCCGCGTCCGGCGACCAGCTCCAGGTAGGCCATTGCCCTCGGGTGCTGTTCCCTGTTTTTTTTCGTGGTTTCGGCCAGCTTTGAGAGTCTTTCTTTCTTGTCCTGCTCCGCCTGCAGTCGGCGCTTCTCAGCAATGCGTTCGCGGCGCTTGGCTTGGGCTTCATTCAGCTTCTGGAGTTTCTCCGCTGTGTAGAGCTTCTCCGCGCGGATAGGCCCACGGCCGTGGCCTCCGCACTGGTGACAGGTCCACCCGGTGCGGGCCCACTTATCAGCTCCGCCAGCACCACCGCACCGAGAGCAGCGGCTCTGGACAGGGACTTTTGCCCGATCCTCGGCGATGACCTCCAGAGCGCCGGCGATCACGGGATGCCCTTCTCTATTCGCTGCTTGCTCAAACTCGGTGCCGTTGCGAAAAAACCAGGTCATTGCTGCTCTCCGCCTATTTTGGCTTTCAGTATATCGCGGAGCAGGGGTTCCGTCAACCTTAATGACCGCGAACGCAGTCATAAAAAGACATTGTGTATATATTGAGTGCGAACGCAGTCGTATATCGTGATCCGTTTTGATGCTCCATTTTTGTCGGCGAACGCCTATCTTAACGGTCTATAAGGCGTTTTTGACGGTGTTCGCAGTCATTATGAAGTCGTCAGGGTCGGACTGCCTGCGTCTTGTTAGCGGTTTGCGCTCAGGATTGAGGCTGGCCTACATCGCTGTCTGCTTCAAAGGCCTGGGACTGGGGTGTCTCATTCACTTTGCGCCGCCGGGCCACATCCTCCTCGGTGATTAAGTCGTATTTGAGAAGAAGCCCTTCAACCGTATCAGCCTGCGAGCGGACCTCTCTTTCGATCGCCTGGAAGCGGCAAACCTCATCCCAGGCCAGCGCACTGAAGACGTCTCTGAACCGGCCAGTGTTCGCTACAAAGCACAGGATCAGCGTGAACATCGCGGTGACCTCGAGAATCGCTCGCAGACCCTCTTGCAGCTCTGCAAACGAGTAGGCGCTCAGGTCCTCGGCAATAAACAACGAGATCCCGATAGCGGAGGTGCAGAGGATCGTGAGCCCCACCCAGTGCCCGAGAACCCGGACCAATCCGATCACCAGGTTGGCCGCCTGCCTCGCATAGGTCGACGGGCTGCGAAATTGTTTTTTGAGTGCATCCTGGTATGTCATGTCTTTACCTGTTTTCGCCTTAGAGGCCACCCAGTCGGTCGCATTGCCTTGGGCGAGGGCCGGGGCCCTCGCCTTTACATCCCGGGCCCGCTGTCCAGGTCGTCGTTCGGCTCATGATCCTGCTCAAGGTAGAGATCTACCTCTACGGATTCGCTGAAATCGGTATGAATCCCCCCAGATCGGACATTGAACACGGTCGCCAGAGTGTCCGGTTTTAACTGCATCTCCCGGGCCTTCTGAGCGGCCTCCTCGGGCGTGGCGGCTGACACGTCCACTTCCCAAACGACGCGGAACTCCCTTTCTCTGTTTTCTTCCTGGTGACGCCCGGATTTTAGCGCCAGTTCTTTCACGAGACGCAAGGCGAGCTCGTCTTGCGGCGCGATATTGATGTTTGTGCGCCCCCAGACCGGACCAGTGAGGCCCTTCACATCTCGAAGCACTACAGCCCCAATATCCTCAAGCGAGCCAGCCAGGTCCTCGCCCACAGAGCGCCACTCAGCGACCTTGACGGCAGGAGGGGCAACGGCAAAGTTTTCGTAGGCGTCTGAAACGGCCTCGGCGCGGGTGCGAAAGAATGGCTGGCGATCATCGAGGTACAGTTGCTCTTCGGCCATCCAGGTCCAAGCGCCTGTCGAGCCATCTAGCCACTGGTATTCGGTGCAGAACGTGACCTCGGTTCCAGGGTAAGGCGTCACCAGGTTGACGATGATATCCTGGTACTCAGCTCGCTTATCAGGCGCTACAGAGGCCAGGTGCTTCTCAACAACATCCGTCAGCACGCCGCCGATCGAGGGTTCGACGATCTCACTGACGATATCGCCACCGGGGTGGACGGGGTGACTTTTCGTGGCTTTGTCTGGCATTGGCAGGCACCTCTTAAGTGTCATGGGGACGGTAAGCTGGTGGCGTAAAACAATAATTTATGGTATAATAAATAGGTGGCTGCGTCAAATTTGTGCTGCCGCTCGCGGTGCCCCTCCCCTGGCACTGGGTCGCGACGAACCTTTTGGAGACTTGGAATATGGATGGCATAACCTATACCCCAGATAGCCCGGCGGACCGGGCGAAAGAGGCCCTCCACAACTACATGTGGTCCGATTACGTTGAGGCCGAGGTCCAGGGCGATCTGAGCCCTTCCGAGGCTCCACTTTACGTGATTGAGGCGGTTGCAGACCTGCGACACCTCTTCCATGAGAAGGGGCGTACTCTGGAGGACCTGTCCCCTACCACCTCCATTGCTCATTACCTGGACCGCCTCAAGAAAGTTGGGGAGGCACATAGCATGTCGTGGGAGCGGGTTCTGGCAGCAGCTGCGGAAAAGTACCCGCTTCCTCCCAAGCCAGCCGCCGGCGGGCAGGAGATAGCGGCGGAGTCCGAACCGGAAGGCCTGAGTCCGTAATTGTCGTTGGCTGATTCACCTGGGTCGCGCAGCACCAAGGGCTGGCGTGGTTCTGAATGGTTCTAAAGGGTGCATTCTGACCGGCGCACGGCCGGCGCTAAGAAGGGGGTGTTTCGTGGGGTTTGTTGCCGACGTTCGAACTAGCATCCGGGCTTTGAGCGGTCCCATCCCGAAGGGGACCATGCTCATGGTGGTACAACCGGATGGCACTTTTGAACATATCGAGGACTACAGGCCGTCTGCGGCTGATCGCGAGCTTCTCGTGATGACCGACTCCCCTGACGACACGTTCTTGGAGTACGAGCTGCCGCTTCGCGATGGCCGGGTCGACATGAAGCTAATCCCTCCCCTTCCCGCACCGCGCAGGCCCCGAAAAGCCTTGGCGCGTGAGAAGGCGTCTGACCAGCTCGGTGAGGCCTTGGTGGAGGAGATTGAGCGGTTCGCCCATGAAGAGCTGGTGGCTGCGGTTGCTGTGTTCCAGGATCGCCTCCCTGGAGACTGGAAGCTGAACAGGCGAACACCGCCGGTTCTTCGGCTGTCCTGGGATCCACATCGACGGGCCTCCTGGGGCGGCCCCCGGAGCGTATCGTTGATACTGGCCGAGGTGTATCGGATTGATCTTTTTGGGGGGTACTTCCCCATCCACTTTGAAGAGTACGCTCACATCAGGAACAAACCTGACATCGGCTCTTTTCACAGTGACGACTGGAGGGACATCCTGGCTGCCTTGGTTGCTCACGAGGTCGCGCACTTCCTCCAGTGCCACGTCGTCGCCCCCTGGGTCGACATGGAGCGAGCGCACGGGTCCGGCTGGCAGCTCATCTACCGGATCCTGCGGCAATGGCAGGCAGAGAGGGGTCTCAAGACCCGAAAGCACTAACACCACCCCCTGGGGAACTCACCCCGCGTTTGCGGGGTGCCATATTCCGATGGCTCTTAAGGAGCGGGGAACCCAGGACCAGGACGCTGTGAAAGGCCGTCGGCCGCCTTCTTGAGGGCCAACGTATCCGCTGGGTGGGCACCATGAAGGCTTGTGTTAGCCCGTATGGCTTGTACGTAGTCGTGATCAGGGCTGATATGGTGATAGATGAGAGTGTCTGCGACGCTGCGTTCGTTCGCGTCCAGGCCCTTCTCGGTAGCAGCTTTCTCGATCAGCTGATCAAGAAGGTGATGGTCGGCCTCGGGATTATCGATACTGGCCTTGGGCTCGATGAATGAAGCGTTTTCTGGGTACCAATCAACGAAGCTCTCCCACTCCACCTCAATGGCCGTGTCCACGACAGAGGTCACCGCGGTAAAGAGCTCATCCCTTTGGCTTTCTTCAATCCGATGGAGGAGCGCGTCAGCCAAGGCGGCTACCCCGGGGGCGGCTGGGCTACCGTTTTCCTCAGACGCGAGAATATCGGCGCAGATCTTTTTGATGGCCACCTGCTCCTGATAGCTGTACGTGACAACGGCGACCGGCTCCGGCCGGCCGGAGGGTGATGTGGTCATGGAGCTCTCCGATAAATAATAAACGGGATAATAATACCATGGTTTCAATGCGCCTGGCATCGCCCAGTCCGACTTGGCTGTCTCAACCGGCCACGGTATCCTCCCGGACATGAACGACACCAATGCCATCGCACCTATCCCGCTTAATGACTCCCAGGAGCCAAAGACCCGTGATGATTACCGTCGTGCGGGGCAGCGAGCGAATACAGTGCGGACCTATCAAGCGGCGCTGCGGCATTACGAACGAGTGTGGCAGGGCCGCCTCCCGGCTACGCCGGACCAGATAGCGGACTACCTGGTTGCCTTTGCGGACAAACACAAACCCTCGACCCTAAAGAACCGGCTCTCCGCCCTGTCTCGGTGGCACAACGAACACGGCTTCCCGAATCCCGTGTCGACGCCGGTTGTCAGGGCGGTCCTCAAGGGCGTTCGCGTTGAGCACGCCACCCCGCCGGCGAAGGCCCGCCCGCTTTCGCTCGCCACGCTCAAAACGGTGGTGGATCATCTTGAGCGGGCGGCAGTCGCCGCCGGCGACAAAGGTGACCATGGTGCTTGCGCCCGGGCCCTTCGGGACCGCGCGTTGTTCCTACTTGGATTCTGGAAAGGGTTTCGCGCTGACGACCTGAGCGAGGTGAGCGTTGACCGGCTGGAGTTCACTGCCGAGGAGATGAGGATCTACTTTCCGAAGAGCAAAGGTGACCGCGGCAACCTGGGCGTTTGGCATCAAATGCCGGTGCTGGCGGCCTACTGCCCGGTTCAGGCCTGCCAGGATTGGCTACGAGGTGCCGATATTTCCAGCGGCCCCCTGTTCAGGGGTATTACTCGGTGGGGCGTCATCGGCGACACCGGCATGCACCCTGGTAGCATCGTTGACGTTCTAAGGCGGGCGCTGGCGGCCGCAGGCGTGGAAAATGCCGAGTCCTACAGCAGCCACTCCCTACGGAGGGGGCTCGCCAGCTGGGCGGATTCTCAGGGCTGGAGCCCAGCTTTGTTGATGAAGCATGTTGGCTGGAAGTCGATCATCACTGCCACAGGCTATATCGACCCCTCGCTTCGCGAGGTGGGCAAGAGGATCGACCGCGCGCTAGGGGGACAGGCACGGGGTTAGGCCTGAGGCATACCTGTCGAAATTCACTGATCGACTGGCCTCCAGTGCCTCACCAACTCCTCGAACGCCGCCTCCAGCCCCAGAGAGTCCGGATACTGTCGCGTCTCTGCGATGATGTGCAGGCATCGAATAATGTCCGCACAGATCTCATCATCCAGAGCCCATAGGATCGTGGGGTCAAAGCCCCCGAGTGAGCGCGCATTCCACCAGGCCAGAAGGAAGTCCGCGACAAGGGCTGCCTGGCCGCTGTTGCCGCGGGCGAGCTTAAGAAGCCGATGTACAGGATCCAGGTTCATTGGGTGCTCTTTCTGTCCATGTAGCGGTAGAGGTTCAGGGCGTAGATGAAAGGTTCTGCTTCGATCTTGGCGTCTGACCGGGTGTGTTGCCGTGCAGGGGGCGGGGTGTCTCCCGGCCAACGTACACGCGGCAGCTGCGTTTGCGGCATCAGGAAGACCGTCGCGGCCGTGGTCGCCTTGCGGGTACGCTCAAGCTGCTTGGTGGTCGGGTCCTCGACCTGGTACACCAGGTTGACGCGCAGGTGGGGCGCGACAGGCTTGACCCGGGCCAGGGGTTCCTGTGGGTCAAGGCCGGCTAGCAGACTTAAGGCCGTCTCACGGGCGTGGTCGTGCAGGTTCTCCGCCATCACCTGGGCCTCATCGAGCGAGACTCTGGTGATAGCCCTCTGTCGGGCCCAGGACCAGCTCACGCTTTCCAGCCTGTCAGGCAACACTGTCAGGTGCCTGTAGGCGCTGAGGAGGTTTAGGCGCTGCGCTTTGATGGCCTTGAGCGCCTCGACGACAGCGGGGTCACGGGAAGGTCCGGCCGAGTGCGCTGCGAGACGATTAACGCCGGCGTTTTTGAGTCCCGAGTCTTGGCGCAGGGCAAGAATGGTGCTCTTGAGGCGATCCTTGGCCGCGTTGATTTCCGGCACCAGGGCCAGCGCACGATCGGGCGCATGGATCAGACCGGATAGCGGCAGCTCTTCACCGGTATCCCTGTGGTAGATATGAGTGAGCGCCTGCCGGGCGAGCCGCGGTGCCTGTGAATCGGGCGTGTCTGGCGCCCACGCGACCCCACCCTCTTCCAGCAGAATTTGGTCGAGAGCGGCGAGGCCCTCCTCTACCTCGCGCAAGGCAGAGTGTATGTGGATGAGATGGTCACCGATCATTAATCCCTTATAACATCCCCGCTCCCGGTGTCAAGCCCTGACGATCTCTAGCGCCACCCGCCAGCCTTCTTCATACTGAACGACTTCGATTGCTATCAAAAAATCCGTTCTTTCGGCCTTGGGGGCGGACTCAGGGGGGTTTATGTCTGAGAAAAACGAAAATCCTGATAGTCACCGCAGAGTACCGGATAAGGAAATCGTGCTGATTGATGCACTCGGCGACGAGCACCAGTTCGAATCAGCAGGAGAAGCAATGTACGTCTTTGGTGAGGAAATAAGGCTTTGGCAAACTGAGCTGCTTGGCCTGTCGGACGAGGAAAGAGCATCTGTTCTCGGTCCTCTCATGGTCATGGCCGAGGGCTTTTCCTCGCTGCAAAGTGCGGATAGTGACACCTCCGCTGATCTCTTTCGAAAGATATCCTCAGCGGCCGCCACTTGGGCTCCGCATGCGAAGGTAGCGAAGACCTTTGCTCAGATTCGCGACAGGCTTGGAGGAAAATATGCCAGTGCGTTCTTTGACGCTTTCCGCATGAGCCCATTCAGGCCTTACCCGGGATCCGAAGAGACTGAGGGTGTTAAGCTCCGGCTCGCTGAATCGGCCGCCCTGGACTTCCTGGCCGGCGGGGTGACCGGCGATGCCTCGTTCGAATCGAAGCTCGCCCAACAGGAGGAGGAATACGCTGAAGCTACCAAGATCGTCAGGAAGCTTCGAAAGGATTTGGCCCACACTCAGGCAGACACGCTTAAGTTCCTTGATGATACGAAAGGGATCATCAGGAAGGAAAGCCAGGCTCTGTCCTCTGAAGTTGAATCCGGTAAATTGGAATTCCGGAAGCGCCTTGAAGAGCTTCAGCGTAGTGCGGACGAGACGATTCGCTCCCTTGAGCAGAAATACGAGGACAAGCTTCGCTTCGAAAAGCCCTCTGACTATTGGCGCGAGAGGGCGAAATCGCTGCGCTGGCAAGGAGCCCTGTGGTCCGTTTTTCTTGTGGGAGGCGTTGCTGGATCGGCTGGCGCCTTAATGTGGTATTTGCTACAGATCGCCGTCAACGACTGGTCTCTGTCTTTCGGTGTTCACAGCCTTCCTAGCGTCGCTGGGTTCCTCGGCGTCCTGGGGGCAATTGGCTTTGGCCTTCGGTTTCTGGGCCGCATGACCTATAGCGCCTTCCACCTGCAGCGTGATGCCGAGGAGCGCCTTCAGCTGACGAACTTCTACCTGGCCCTGGGTGAGGACGCTAACAAGGACCCCGATACGCGCAATATGGTGCTTCAAGCGCTGTTTAGTCGCTCAGACTCCGGCTTGCTCGGCGGTGATCACAGTCCTGTCCTTCCCCGGGTAGTTGAGTTTGCCCGCGGCGGAGGCTCGACCGGCCCCTGATGCTTCGGTGACCGCTGTCTTGCGGGGCGATCCGAACAGCCCTAAAGTCTTGCATTGGCCTGGCCCACCTGGTTGGGTCCAGCAAAATCCACATATGAGGTGCCGATGGCGATCAAGTATTACGCCCCCGGAGATCACGAAAAGACCTTTGTTGGCTTCTTCGTCAAAGTGAGGGTGGACGGGGAGCAGCGATCCAGCTATTTCTCGACAGCCACTGCCAGCCGGCAGCACGAGACCGATATTGTCTTCCTGTACCAGTGGGTAAGCGCGATGCGCCTTGACCTGGAATGGCGGATAGAGCGGCGCGAGAGCCATTATCGTCGCTTCGTCAGTGGAAACCACACATTAACCCGGCCCTATAGAGGGACGGGGGTCCACGGCTTGGTACTGGGCTTTCGGCGAACTGGTGAACGGTGGGACGCCTGTTTTATTGTGAGTAAAGACGGCCGCGGGAACCCTCCCACCCTATTTCGCTTCACCGACCAGACTTTTTCCGAAGCCTGGCGGGCTGCTGTCACGCGGTGGGCGGACCGCCACGATATCGCGGATTCTGATCGGGATCGGGTGCTGGCGGACCAACCTGAGCCCCTGCAGTTCTCTGAACTTCGCAGGCACATGAACGAAGAGGAAGGCTACGATATCCCCGTAGAGGCCCTTTCGGACGTCTTCTGGGAGCAACGTGAGCGGCTTAAGCGAACCCGTTGGTTGCGAGACCCACAGGCTCCAACGCCGGCCGGAGGTCCCGCCTACGACCCAGAGGCTGCCCTGGCCGAACAGCTAGCGACGGCGTAAGGGCTGAGACAATGGCCCCTGAGTCTTTTGGCTACCATGTCACTCCAGCAACCAACTGGCCGTCGATCGCAGAGAAAGGACTCATCGCTCATGTAGGCGAACGATCGGAGTGCCTGCAGGAGAGTCCCGCGATATTTCTCTTTCCGACTCGCGGGGACTGCGACACAGCCCTAGGGCAATGGCTGGGCGATGAGTTTGAGGACATTCCTGAAAACGGCCTTTTGATCCTGAAGGTCGATCTAGAGGGCTTGCCCGTGCGGGCACCAGCGGAGTTTGAGCGCGAGGTGCACGTGAATATTCCTGCCGAACGCATTGTTGCGGTCTACCAGGAGGACTGGACATTGCGGGAGTGCGGTGGCGTAGGTATGCCTCAGGAACCTCAGGATGCGTTCTCTCCTTAACGCCTCCCATCTTGCCGTTTATTTATTTTCCGATATACTAATGAGGCAAGGAGGCTGACTTGATCGTCGGATCGTGATCGTCGGACCTGTTTGGGACATGCCGTGCTTTGGAGAGCCACAGATGAATAAAGGGCTTATTGGGGTCTCAGCCGCGATTTCACTGTCCGCGTGTCTTTTCGCTCTCGGAGCACATCTCCACAGCCAGCCCCTGCCGGCACTCCCGCACCAAAAAGACCAGGGCATGAGTGGAGCGATCACTGATCCTGTTTCGTCGACGACTTGCTCTGATGGACCCGCGTTGAGGGTCATGGATTACAGCGGTCACTGGCCTATGTCACTGCCGATCTGGGATACCAAGGGGGCGGTGGAGTGTCGGAACGGAGTACCTTCTGTCGAGGGGCGTCCAATCGATCCGGCACGGCTCGCGTTGCTCATAGAGGAAACCCTCGCTGCCCACCGCGAGCCGCCCGGCGGGGTCAAATCGCGGGCGGTCAGCGGTATTCCCTTGGTAGATACGGCCAATGTCCTCGAATCTATCGAAGATGATTGAACCTCGGAACCGGCGGCGCCCGAAGACCCAGCTGGACCACCTCGCTCAGCTTTCCTCCTCCAGCTCCCTCATTGCCTTGCAGTACTCTTCCCAGAGCCGATGCTGCACATCGGTGATGCAGCTCCTAACGAGGATCTTCCCTTTCTGCGTAGCCAGTGCCCGCTCCAGGTCCATCACCATCCAGGGTTCCTGCTTAATGGTATAGCGGTAGCCGTTGACGGGCCGCCCATCGGCCCACCTGGCCATGATGAGTACCGACGCTTGCCCGTCGATGTTCTCGCTCTCGGCATGCACGTGCACGACCTGCCCGTCGTGCACGAATTCGCTGACGATCATGTTGCTTCCTCTGTTGTTGTGGTTAAGCACCTACTGAATGCCTCTAAATTATAACATCCCCGCAGGAGGGGTAGAGCCCGAAGGGCCATCATCTTGATCTTTTTATTTGATTACAAATTCGCAACCCCCGTGGGTGTCAGGTCGGGAAGGCGGCTCTATTGGGTGGTGTGGGGGAGCCCTTGCGGGGATGTTATAAATATAGGCGGTATTGGAGCCTCAGGGTGGCCGGAGGGCAAATTCAAATCAGGGGATTGGGCGCCGGCCGGAGCCGGCGCCTTCGATCGGAGGGCGGGTTTTAGGGGGCGAGACTGGAGTGGCGCTCCGGGTAGGCCTGGCTGAGCTCCGCCTCGTTCAGGAATTCGTCGAAGCATGCAGGGCGATGGCCGTATCGCTCGGCGGCCTGCCCTAGGAGATCAACCACCGCGGCGTTCTGCTCGAACGAAGGCCAGCAAGGCTCGTTCACCGTGCGGGTGCCGTCAGGCTGAACGGTTGCACCCTCCTCCAGCAGACCGACCAGGTGCTCAACATAGGCCTTGCCGTAACGCTCGGCCGAAGGCGCGGCCCCGGGGAACGTCACAACACCGTCAGTGGCTGATCCCGTCAGGCCATAGACGTCGTCCACGCCATAACCGATGCTGCCGTCCGGGCGCCATTCCTTGGGATCAAAGCGGATCTGCAAGGGCTCGCTGAGGACGTCTTCGATGTGGCCAGACCCGTTGATGTAATCGTGGAGACCGTACTGGCCACCGGTTACCGACACAATCTCTCCAGGCGCGAGGCTGAAAAGGTCTTTCAGGTTCATCCTGATAGAGAGGGTCGGGGTCCCGTAGCCGTTCGTGTTGTCGATAATCTCGGCCACGTCGGAGATGGAAACGCGATTCGGCTTGTCCGGCTCAGGACGATCGAAATCAAAGTCGTCCCAGGCCTCTCCCCCTACTTCGGTACCGCTGAGATCCACGCCTCGCAGGAACATAAAGAGCTTCCATTCTTCCGAGGAGATGTTCATGTCCTTCAACCAGCCCTCAAACACCGCATCGGGCACCACCTGTTCCGCGGAGCCACTGACAGCATCGCACTCGACCATATTGTCCTCAGGGGCCGAGCCGCCGTGATGCGGGGTCCAGTTCATGATGTAGTCGCGGTCCAGCAGATCCACGAGAGACGTGGTGTCTTTGTCGAAGCACCCCTGTTCAAAGGCCTCACGAGCATGCTCAAGGATGTAATCCTCGCAGTCTGCGCCCTCATCCCAGGCCCCTGCGGCCAAACCAAAGCTGGTGATCGCCTCCACGGCCTTAGACATCTCCAGCTCTTCCCACGGCGCCTCCTGCTCAATAAAGGCACCGTCGTGAACAACCTTGTACTCTTCCAGCTCCTCGCCGAGATACATGGCCAACCGCTGCGGAAGCGGGATATACGCCGCCGACAAGGCGTCTTCGGCCGCGGCGCGTTCAGCGGCGTCCATAATCGCCCTGCCCGTCATTTTGTGCTCGGCCAGGTTGTCGATGAGCTCGCTCGGAAAGGCTTCGTATCCTGACATTCCCCCTTCCCGCCTGGCAAAGGCGGCTACCTGATTGGCTATACGCTCCCGGGCCTCCTCCATTGTCCAGCGCTTGTCATAGAGGATACCTACGGTTTCCAAGGTCCCCTGGAACAATTCCGGCAGCTCCGCTGCGAAGATAATCTCATCCACCCCGGGCGGGTAGTCGTCGATCTCGACCACCTCCCCGGTCTTGTGCAGGCCATAGTCCGAGAGGGCCAACTCCACGTCCGCTTCGTCCTGACCCACGATAACCAGGTCGCGATCGGCAGTGGTTAGGCGGAAGAGGAAGTACTCTTTGCCATCAGGGTTTTGGTTCAGCTGATTCAAGTTCACGAGAGCGGCTCCAGATCCAGTGTCAAAGGTTTATTATACTGTTTTTTAACTGTTCCCGATATGCCTGACCCGCAGTGTTTTCACGCGAGGGCGGTGCCGCCATAATGGCCCGCACAGCCAGAAAAACAAGGACGCCGGCAATGCCCAAGAAGAAGCTTTTCAGTCAGGCACCGCTGACGCGCGAAGACATTATGGAAGCCTTCGCCGTCAAAGATGCCTTCGGTGGCATTCATTCGCTTCGCAACCCCAAGGCCGCCGTGGAGCTCTTCACGGAGGAGCAGACCCTCTGGGACGAGGCCCTGCCGAGCTCCCTTCCGATCCGCGAGGAGATATGCCGCCGGCCGGCCGAGGTCATGGAAAGCCTGGCCGCATTCTTTCAGTTTGGAGGGGATGGTCAGAGCGAAGACGACCCATCCTTCTATGGTTCCGATGACGACGGCCTAGAGCCGGCCCTCGCCTCCTGTCGCCAGGACGTGGCCGACAGCGCTCTGGGCTGGGTAGCCTTTCACTCCCCTGGCGGCCAGGCCCTCCTGCGGCTCTGTCTTGGCGAGCACAACGCGGCCGCAGAGGCCTTTTGTGCCGAGATCGATGGTTACGTGTCCCGGCTTATGAATGAGCCGGATGGTATTGCTGAGTCCCGGAGCCAGCTGGGGGCCGAGCTGGCCAGGGCCGAACTGGCACGATCGCTCACCCGGGTCGACGGCGAAAAGTCTTTGTCGCAGCTCAGGCGCGACGCCGAATCTGTCGTTGGAGACCTCAAAAGGGTCCGCAAGAGCGCCGTAGATCAAGCCGACGCCTTGATCGAACAGATGGATAGCCGAATTTCGTCCGAGGTTGCCAAGCTAGAGGGCCTAGTAGTTGACCACCGGAAGGCATCCCAGGCGGCATTGAAGGCCGCGGCGCAGGAGCTTTCGGACTACAGGTCGGATTACGCTGAGAAGATTGACTCCAAAATCGAGGAAATTGAAACGGCCGTACTGGAGAAGACGGTTCTGCAGCAGCCAACCGAGTTCTGGCAGAAGCGAGGCCGGCGCCTTCGCAACCAGGGCCTTCTTTGGGCTTCGGCGCTGAGCGTCACCCTCGCCTGCTCGGCGGTCGGCCTCCTCTACTACGTCTCCGCACTGGTCCAATCGCCACAGGCAAACCCCAGTGGCGCCCATCTCTTCCAATCCATCACAGGGTTTATTGTCGCCGCCGGCGTGATTGGCTATGCCCTCAGAGTTCTGGGTAAACTCACCCTGAGCGCCTTTCACCTGCAGCGCGATGCAGAGGAGCGTGCTGAGCTGACACAGTTCTACCTCGGGCTCGGCATCGAAAATGAAATGTCCGAAGAATCCAGAAACCTGGCGCTCAGGGCCCTGTTCGCCCGTTCGGAATCGGGTCTTTTTTCATCGGAGTCGGGCAGCGATTTAGGTTCTCTGATGGCGGCGGCCAGAAACCACAAGGCCTAACGCCGACTGGCGCCGAATTGCGCTAAAGGGGGCATCGAATAAACACGGACAAAGGATACCTGCATGAGTGGCGAGTGCTTCGTGAGGGACATCTTTCAGCAAGAACGCGGGTTTGAGACGTATTCGAGTGCTCTCCTAGGAATCGAGCGCGATGCCGTTATGTGGGCCGAAATCCTTCGCCCGCTTCTCGAATCTGAAGTGGCCAGGTTAGGCCCAACGCTTGGCGAGGTCTTGGGAGTTGCCGAAACGATAAAGACGAAGTTCGCTGAGTTCTGGGCACGAATCCAGGTCAGCGGGGAAAAGCCAGAGCTTTTGGCAGCAACGTCGGACATGACCGAGGCTCTTTTTCTTGAGCTGACAGCGCTAACACCGGACGGATTTGTCTGGCTTGACCGAAGCGAGGGGGTCACCCTCCGTCTGGCGATTGAGAGAGGTGGCGCGACCGCTGGCGAGGCCTGTTTGACAGCGATGCTGGCCTCCCCAAGAGCCGGAGCTTCGACGAACCAAAGGTCCGCTGATCTTGGAGCCTCGCTTGGTACCTTCTGGATTTTGATGAGGGACCATTGGCAGCCGGAGTTGGAGTCAAGACTTTCAGACCACAACCATCAGGTTGGCGCGTCCGTGAACCTCCTGAAAAACTCAATTGCAAAAGCCGAAAGGGCCTCGAAGGAGATCGCCCAAACAGGCGCCGTGTGGCAACAAAAGGTCCTAGATCAGTTTGAAGAGGCCGACCAGCGAACCCAAAGACGGTCTGAGGACCTGGATGCGAAGATGTCAGAGAGTGAGCACCGTCTAGATTCGATCCTCGAAAAGCACGGGCACACTGCAGCTATTGAGGGCCCATCCAAACGCTGGGAGCGACGTGCCAAAGAACTCAAAACTCAGGAGAATGCCCTCCTGACCGGCATTTACCTCGTAACGATCGCGGGCATGGCTTACCTGGGCATTCTGCTAGACCAGTGGATAACTGAATCGCCCTGGATGCCGATGAGCGTGGGCAGCTTTAAGGGCATAGCCATCTTCCTGGCCATTCTGGCCGGATGGGGCTTTTTACTGCGGACGTTGGCCCGCCTGACCTTCAGTACCATCCACCTCCGCCGGGACGCCGAGGAGCGCTTGGCGCTCAGCCAGTACTATGTTTCGCTTCTTGAGACGGACAAGGAGATTGGCGATCAAGCCCGCCAGGTAATTCTCTCCGCCCTGTTCACCCGCTCCCAGTCCGGCCTGCTGCAGACTGAAAGCGACCCCAGTGTGGGCTTCGACACGCTTCTCTCTCGGTTCAGGAATTGACCAGGGCCAAAGAAGGAGCCTGTATCCGACTACGGACTCCCCTCTTGCCCTGCTCTGGGCGGCCAAGGAGCCCAGAGCATCCGCTGTCTGCCCGCCTTATGCTCATGTATCCTATGGCCCTTCCAATTCTTATACGTATTCCAGCAACACCCGACACCAAGAGAGCCGATGGACGCACAGTATCGCCCCGACCAGGTAGAACAGGAAGCCCAGCAACACTGGGAAAACTCCCGCAGTTTTAAGGTCACCGAGCAGCCCGGTAAAGAGACCTTCTATTGCCTGAGCATGTTCCCCTACCCGTCCGGCCGGCTACATATGGGCCATGTGCGCAACTACACCATCGGCGACGTGATCAGCCGCTACCAGCGGATGCTGGGCAAGAACGTGCTACAGCCGATGGGCTGGGACGCTTTCGGTCTGCCGGCGGAAAACGCGGCGATCAAGAACGACACCGCGCCGGCGCCCTGGACCTACCAGAACATCGATTACATGCGCGGCCAGCTCAAACGCCTGGGCTTCGGCTACGACTGGGACCGGGAACTGGCCACCTGCACGCCGCAATACTACCGCTGGGAACAGTGGTTCTTTACCCGGCTGTTTGAAAAAGGCCTGGTGTACCGCAAGCAGTCCACCGTCAACTGGTGCCCCAACGACCAGACCGTGCTCGCCAACGAGCAGGTCATCGAAGGCTGCTGCTGGCGCTGCGACACCCCGGTGGAGCAGAAGGACATCCCCCAGTGGTTTATTAAAATCACCGCCTACGCCGACGAACTGCTTAACGACCTGGACCAGCTGGACGGCTGGCCGGAGCAGGTCAAGGCGATGCAGAAAAACTGGATCGGCCGCTCCGAGGGCGTGGAGCTGGACTTCGCCATCGAAGGCCCCCAGGGCAACGAGCTGCTGCGCGTCTACACCACCCGCCCGGACACCCTGATGGGGGTCAGCTATATGGCGGTGGCCGCCGACCACCCGCTGGCCAGCGCGGCCGCCGAGCGCGACCCGGAAGTGGCCGCTTTCGTGGACGAATGCCAGCGCGCCGGCGTGGCCGAGGCGGACATCGCCACCATGGAGAAGAAAGGCATCTTCACCAGCGTGTATGCCCGGCACCCGATCACCGGCAAGGACGTGCCGGTGTGGGTGGCCAACTTCGTGCTGATGAGCTACGGCACCGGCGCGGTGATGGCGGTGCCCGCCCACGACCAGCGCGACTTCGAGTTCGCCCACAAGTACGGCCTGCCGATCAATCAGGTGATCGAGCCCGCCAACGGCGAGACCCTGGACCTGGACAACGAAGCCTTCACCGCCAAGGGCAAGCTGGTGAACAGCGGTGAATTCGACGGCCTGACCTCCGAGCAGGCGTTCGACGCCATCGCCGCCTGGCTGTCCGAGCGCGGCCTGGGCGAGAAGAAAGTGAACTACCGCCTGCGCGACTGGGGCGTGTCCCGGC
>Ga0315338_1002101_pt1 | contig 21062 bp, 17 predicted proteins | sample ASW8metaG_FD_204518 | JGI IMG/M metagenome (GOLD analysis project Ga0315338, IMG submission 204518) | Ammonia-oxidizing marine archaeal communities from Monterey Bay, California, United States - ASW #8 | ecosystem: Environmental > Aquatic > Marine > Coastal | place: USA: California | collected... | reverse complement strand
CGCGGATGGCTTTCCCGACCGCGCCGCAGTCGCGCAAACGCTCGGGGATTTCCACGCATCAGCTTCTAATGGGCATGGCGGTCGCCAAGCCCAATAGAAGCTGTCGTGCGGAAATCGAATGGCTTGCTGTCCCGAGCGGTCCGGGTGGGAAAGCTCGGTGCGAGCGTGGAGACGCTGTCGGCGAGCACCCTGCCGCGAAGCATCATGTGGAAACGCTACCGACAGCGGCGGATTCGCCGAGCGCCGGGCTTTACCGCCCGGGCCGCCTGGCAACACCCTCTTCCCACTTTCGCGCGTCGCTAGACGATCCCTTTGACGCGGGTGGCGACGCTCGACGACGTGAAGCCGAAATGCGTGGCGAGATCCGAGTACGGCGCGGAGGCACCGAAGCTCTCCATGCCGATCACGAGGCCCCGGCGACCGACGAAGCGGCGCAGGGTCTCGCCCCGACCGGCTTCGATCGCGACGATCGGCGTTCCGTCGTCCGGAATGACCGCGTCCTGGTCGGCATCCGACTGTTCGAGGAAGAGTCCAACATTGGGCATCGAAACGACGCGAGCCCGAATCCCGTCGCTCCCGAGCTCGCGCGCGGCGTCGACCGCCACCCCGACCTCGGATCCCGTGGCGACCAGGACGACGTCCGCCTTTCCCTCCGGATCGGAGAGCACGTAGGCACCCTTCCAGACGTCGGTCGGCTCGAACGCCGCCGGCCGTTCGAGTCCCGGAACACCCTGACGTGTCAGTGACAGGACGACCGGGCCGCTTCCTTCCTGCAGGTGATAGGCGTAGGCCATCGCCGTCTCGACACCGTCCGCCGGACGAAAGACGCAGAGATCGGGAATCACCCGAAGACTGTCGACCTGTTCCACCGGCTGGTGGGTCGGGCCGTCCTCGCCGACGAAGATCGAATCGTGCGTGAACACGTAGAGGGTCTTCGTCTTCATCAGCGCAGCCAGACGGATCGCCGGCCGCATGTAGTCACTGAAGATCATGAACGTGCCGCAATAGGGCAGGAAGGTCGCGTCGAGACCGATCCCGTTCGCGATCGCGGCCATCGCGTGCTCGCGCACGCCGAAATGGATGTTGCGACCAGCAAAGGGGTCGGCGTCCGGGCCCGCGCCTGGACCGACGATGCCAGCGCTCTTCACGATCGGCGGCGCCGCCGAGCCCGCCAGATCGGCCGAGCCGCCCGCCATGTAGGGCACGTAGTCCGCGAGCCTCTCGAGCATCGTGGCGGAATGCTTTCGCGTCGCCGCATCCGCCCCGTCCATGCCGTCGACCAGCTTCGACACCAGGTCCGAGGGCAGCTTGCGCTCGCGCGCCGCATCCCAGCTCGCCGCGAGCTCTGCGTTCGCGGCCCGCCAATCGGCGAGGCGTGCATCGCTGGCCTCGTGTTCCGCGTGCTTCTCACGGCCACGCTCCGCACAGTAGGCGCGCACGTCGTCCGGGACGATCAGGTCCGGCTCGGTCGGCCAACCGAGGCCTTCCTTGGCGAGCTTCGTCTCCTCTGCACCGAGAGGGCCACCGTGGGCCTTGTTCCGCCCCTCGAAGTTCGGCGCACCCCGCCCGATCAGCGTCTTCAGCACGATCAGGGTCGGCCTCGCCGTGTCCTGGCGAGCCGCTTCGAGCGCCTCGGCGAGTCCCTTTCGATCCTGGCCATCGACCGAATCGATGACGTGCCAGCCATAGGCCTCGAAGCGCTTCGGCACGCTCTCGCCGAACGTGATTCCCGTTCCGCCGTCGATGGTGATCTCGTTGTCGTCGTAGATGTAGACGAGATTGCCGAGCTGATGATGGCCCGCAAAAGAGGCCGCTTCCGACGCGACGCCCTCCATCAGATCGCCATCGCCGACGAAGCCATAAACGAAGTGTCGTCCCGGTCGATCGCGATCGTCCGGTGAGTCGTTTCCGCCACCGAACTGCGACGCGGTCATCCGACCCGCGAGCGCCATCCCGACGCCATGCGCGAACCCCTGACCGAGCGGCCCGGTCGTCAGCTCCACGCCGGCGGTCTCGCCGAATTCCGGATGCCCGGGCGTGCGCGATCCGAGCTGCCGGAACTGCGCGATGTCCTCGAGCGACAGATCAAACCCGAAGAGATGGAGCAGAGAGTATTGGAGCATCGACGCGTGCCCGTTGGACAGCACGAATCGATCACGAAGCGGCCAGGCCGGGTCTTCCGGATCGAATCGAAGGTGATGATCCCAGAGTTCGAAGGCGGCAGCGGCGAGCGCCATGGGCGCGCCGACGTGTCCGATTCCGGCGCGTTCGATGGCATCGACTGACAGGAAACGGATGGTGTTTTCGATCCGCTCGAGCAGTTCGGGAGTCTCTTGGGCGGGCATGACGTGCGATTCCTCGGTTCGCGCGCGACCTCGTCGTCGGAGGTGCGCAGATCTCGGCTCGTGGGGGATGTCCGTGGAGAGGCGGACCCGAGATTCGGGGCAGACAGTAACGCCGATGACGAGGGTTCGCCCGGGTCGAGTGGTCGGTGTCGGACGGGCGGACCAGTCGATGTGGGTAGGCGGACCAGTCAGTGTGGGTAGGCGGACCAAGTGCGTCGGCCCAGCGGGCCAGGCGCGTGCGGGATCAGGTCCCGCCCAGGCGGGCCTGCTCGCGCTCGATGTACGCGATCCACTTTCCCGCCACTTCGCGGGTTCCGTCGTAGCGCCCGGCGCGACCGAAGGCGTCGGTTGCCGCCTTCCATTTCTTGTCGTTCGCGGCGGCGATGCCGAAGAGGATCCAGGCCTGACCTTCGTCGGGGAGCCCCCCCTTCTCGAAGGCGAGGTTGAGCGACGCGCGCGCGTCCGCCCAGCGACCGAGCTGGAGATTCACCTGCGCATGCCTCATGTAGAGAGAGCCGTTCTCGTGTAGCTCCGCGGCCTTGCCGAGCGGATCGAGCGCCTGCTCCCATTCACGGGACTGCAGCAGCGTGTCGGAGTAGGTCTGATATGTCTGCTCGGTCTTCTCGATGCTTCCGTCTTCGAGCCCCTGCCTCATCAGGGCCGCGCCGCGATGAGGGAGTCCTTCGACCATGAACATCTGAGCGACGCGGACCAGGTCGCGACTGTCCGTGACGAACCCCTCGCCCTTGGCCAGCTGCTGGACGGCGAGACTCTTCGACATGTCGTCCAGCTGCGCGTAGATCGCGGCCATCTGCGACCAGTAGACCTTCTTCGGGTACGCGAGAATGATGTCGTCGAGAAGAGCAAGCGATTCCTCGTATTCAGAGCGCTCGAGATGGAGCGAGAGCAGGAGTCGATACCAGGGCTCCCGCGGCTCAGCGGAACCGGCCACGGCCTTCTTGATCGCGTTGATGGCATCGTCCGGCCGGTCCGCCTGGTAGTAGGTCACGGCGAGCGTGTAATAGGAACTCGGAGCCGGCGACTCGACGCGGGAAATCCAGTCCTCGAGCGTGATGATCGCGTCGTCATACCGCTCGAGCATCGTCTGGAGCTGTCCTACGAGATACAGCGACCGGAGGTGGTCTTCCGGTTGGAGGGCTTCCTCGGCGATCGATGCCTCGAGATACTCGAGTGCCTTCTCGAACTCTTCATCCTGCGCAGCAAACGTGCCGAGCATCTGATTCACGCGCGCGCGGCCGTAGGGCTTCGCGCGTTTCAGATTGATCGAGACCAGGATTTCCTTGGCGCCCTCGATGTCGCCGTCTTCCTGAATCAGGTTGATGATCTTGATCATCTTCTTCTGATTGCGCTGGCTGAAGGAGTACTTGTTGGCCTGCGCGAGGGCAGGACCTGCGCCGAGGACGAGTACGGTCAGGAGTGTGAACGAGACAGCCAGCTTCGAGAGCCGGTGCGGAGATCCCTTCATGGCGCCATGTACCGACATCAGGTTTGCTCTTCGCCTCCGAGTCTGAACGGGATGGCGATGCGGATGCCCTTTTGCTCCACGGCCTTCCCGTCTTCGATCTTCGGGTTGTACTTCCACTGCAAGACCGCCTTGAGCGCCGCCTTGTTGAATATCTTGCTCGGCTCGTAGGCCACCACCTTGGGATCCTTGACGGAACCCGACTTGCTGATGGTGAACTCGATCAGCACGCGCCCTTCGATGCCGCGCTGCATCGCACGCTCGGGATACTGCGGCGGCACGCGAACCATGGGCACGGCATCGCCGTCCGCCGAGGCCATCGAAAAGCCTCCGCCGGTGTCCAGGCTCATCGACGTATCGACGGCCGCGGCGATTCCGATTCCGCCTCCACTCATGTCCGTGGTCTGATCCATCGCGAAATCGGGCGGCGGCGGCTCGTCGTCGATCTGCTCCTTCTTCGGAGGCTCGCGCTCCTTCTTCTTGACGTCTTCGCTGCGCTTCACTCGAACGAAGTCGACGACCTTGATCTTGTCGCTGTCGTCGATCTCGCCTTCGACGCCGATGAGGCTCTGCATCAGATAGAAGAGGCCGAATGTAACGACCGATGCGAAACCGAATGCGACGAGTAGACGAGCGATCGCCATGATTCAGTTCACCTCGGCTGCGAGTGAAATGTTCTCGACGCCAGCCAGCCTGGCCTGATCCATGATCTCGACGAGGAGGCCATTGAACGAACCATCCGAAGGCGCGATCACGACGGCCCCGTTCGGCCTTTCCGCGTGCAGCCGCTCGATGTTCGGACGAACGGCGCGAATGTCCGTGACGCGTCGGTCGACGAAGATCAGCCCGTCGTTCGTGATCTGGATGAAGATGTTCTCGTTGTCCGAGACCGTCTTCGTCGACCCGCCTTCGGGACGGTTCAGGTCGAGACCGACCTCCTTCACGAACGATGCGGTCACGATGAAGAAGATCAGCATGATGAAGACCACGTCGAGCATCGGCGTCAGGTCGACTTCGGACTCGTCGTCGAGGCCGCGAGATCTACGGCGCCTCATTGTTCACCCCCATGCTCGATCTCGAGCCGATCAGCAAGACGTTCGCCCTCGTCCGCCGCGAACTGTTCCAGTCGCGCCGACAGGATCAACCCCGACAGCGCGGCCACCATGCCCGCCATCGTCGGGATCGTCGCCTTGGACACGCCGCCCGCCATCGCCTTGGCGTTGCCGCTACCGGCGACGGCCATCACGTCGAAGACCTCGATCATGCCGGTCACGGTGCCGAGCAGTCCGAGCAGGGGACAGAGCGCGACGAGAACGCGGATATAGGGGAGGCCGTTCTCGAGCTCCATGCGGAGTTCGGAGACGAGCAGCCGGCGAATCTGATGAGAATTCCAGGACGAGTGATCCTCGCGCGCATCCCACTTCCTCTGGACCTCGTCGGCCGCTCCCGGAAAGATCCGGTAGAAGTAGTAGAAGCGCTCGAGCATCAGCGTCCACATCACGACGGTCACGCCCCCGATGAAGAGGAGTACGCCTCCACCGGTTTCGAGAAAGGCCTGAACGTCGAGAATCATCTGACCCATGGGCGTCGACTATTCCTGCTGCGCGATCAGGCCCGCGCTCTGCTCGTCGAGGGTATCGACGATCTTCTTCGTGTTGTTGGCCAGCGCCGCATGCAGCAGCACGAGCGGAATCGCCGTGACGAGTCCGAGCATCGTCGTGACCAGCGCTTCCGAAATACCGCCTGCCATCATTCGCGGATCGCCCGCACCGAACAGCGTGATCGACTGGAAGGTGCGGATCATGCCCGTGACGGTTCCGAGAAGTCCCATCAGCGGTGCCACGACGGACACGATGCGGACGAGCCAGACCAGGCTCTCGAGCTTCGACGACTCGCGGAGCACGACTTCGTCGAGCATCAGCTCGAGCTGTTCGCGATCGACGTCCGGGTTGTCCGCAGCGACGGCCAGGATGCGGCCAAGGGGGTTGCCCTTGTCCGGCCGGCTGTTCTTCTTCTGCGCCTCGACCCTGCGACCGGTGACGAAGAGGACGACCATCTTGTACAGGGCCAGGAGCGCGGCGATGATGCCGAGCGTGATGACCGTGTAACCGACCGCGCCACCGTCGGGCAGGCGCTCGACCAGGTTTCGCGTCTCGATCAGAACGGCCAGCAGCGAGCCTCGACTCGGATCGACCGCCAGGCCAGCCAGACCCTCAGTCGCGTTCGTGTACTCGGTGACCGTGCCCACGAAGCGACCCGGAGGCTGGCGACTCAGCTGTTGGAGCTGTCCGAGGTTCGAATCCCAGAGCAGGTACTCCCCGTTGGAGATGACGCTGAACACGCCGGCGCGAATCACGTTTCGATTCTCGATGCCGCTCGGCGTATAGACCGGGGCTTCGAACTCGACGACCTTGCCCTGCTCGACCATCTCGCGAACGAGCTCGGCCCAGAGGCGTTCGAGCTCTGCGATCGAGGGCAGTTCCTTGCTCTTGCCGAGTTCTTCGAGGAACTCGACGCGCTCCCTGCCGAACTGGGCGGTCGTGATCGAGGCCTCGATGTTGCCTCGTGTATCACCCGAAACCTGGCGGGTCACGCCGAAGAGTTCACCGAGGTTGCCCATCCGCTGTTCGAGGGCGTCCTCGAGCTCGGCGATCGTGACTTCCTTTTCCTGGTATTCCTTTTCGAGGGCCTGGCTGCGCGCTTCGGCAGCGGTCTCCTTGGCCTTCGCAGCGCTGAGCATCTCGCGCTGATCTTCGCGCGCATTGGCGAAGCGCCGCTCGCGCTCCTTGTCCTCGACCTTTTCGACTTCCCAGCCCTTGATGACCTCTTCGAGGAGTTCTTCGGCGGTCGTCGGCCGGGGGCCCTCGATGACGAGGGGGTTCGGCTCGGCCGCGGCTTCCTGGGCGGAGGCCGTCGTTGCGGCGAATCCGCTCAGAAGGAGTCCCATGGCGGCGACGCCGGAGGCGGTCGCGGCCAGGATGTTCTTGGATCGTTCGAATCGCTTGAGGCGCAGCATCAGCTCTGACCTCCCTTCTCCGGACGCGGAAGTGGGATGCGGATCAACTGCGGTGCCGACTGCTTCTTCGCGACTCGAAGGCCTTCGGAGATCCAGTTCGAGTAGCCGGAGTCCAGCTGCTCAAAGACGCCGTCCGCATGATTCCAGGCGCCGACCTCGCTGCCGTCACGAGTCTGATAGAGCAGACCGATGCGACCGATTCGCAAGAAGTCGACGGGCACATCCGCGCCGTCCTTGTTGACTGTCCCCGGATAGGACTCGATGGTTCGCCCGTAATCGTTCTCGACCTGATAAGCCTCGAGAATTCGTCGATATCGCTCTGCATCGGCGACGTCCGAACGCCGCATCAGGACGCGCAGGCCGTCGACGCGCGTCTTGCGCTGTTCGGCGAGGAAGGGAATATCGAGTTCGACGAAGCGATCGAGCGAATCGATCATCTTGAGCATCAGCGGCGTGACCGCGCGACCGACCTCTTCGACGCCGTCGATCTGGCGCTGCAGGGATGCGAGTTCCTCGTTCTGGGAATCGATCACCGCGGAGAGCTGCCGGTTGAATATGTTGAGGGACTCGATCTTCTTGTTCGTCAGCCGGAATTCCGAGACGAGTTCGTCGGTCGTCGTCGCGATCGCTTCGACGCGCTTCTGGGATTCGGCACCCGTCTGGTTCGCTTCGACGCGCTTTTCGATCGGAGCATCCAGCTGCTGCGCTCCAGCCGTCGAGGCCATCGAAAATGCAAGGATCGACGTCGTCGCCAGCACCACGGATGGCGCCAGCATCATGACGTTAGTTGCGGCTGTGGTGAATCCCTTCACCTTCGCCCTTAAACTCATCATTCGATCTCTCCTCGCTCGAAAAACGACCAAATCGACTCTTCGTGTTCTCTCGACTCTGCAGATCCATCCCGCGAGCCGTCTCGAAACACGCAATTCACTCGGTTCGCGCCACGGACGCGAAACCAGACACAAGCAGCTCGACCGACACGCGGCAAGGCCACGTGTCCGCGCCGGGACACCCAATCGTCCTTCGAGTCCTAATTCTAGGAAGGATTCTCCAAAACGAGATCATCCTGGGCCGGATACCGGCCCGACGTGCGATCGATTCGGAGCGTCTGGGGCGCGCCCTGTATTCTTTCGAATCTGAAACCAATTTCCAAGGCATTTTTCGGATTTACTGGAAGTCTTGCGAGTCACACCTCGAGTCTGATCTTGGCCAGGAGTCCGAGCCGCTAAGTCGACTCGACCTTCATAGGCGGCGTGTGCCCGAGGGCATGCAGCGTCGAGCGCGCACATCGAACCGGACCAAAGTCGCGCACCGATGTCCCAAGCTGCCCCGGCCCATCCGGCCGTCGACGCCGCGACCCCATCTGATTCGTCGCCAGTTCCGGGGGGACGGCGCCCCGAAGAATCGAACGCTGTATTGATCTCGAGTAAAATGACGGATCTGTCATTAGCGCCGAGCCCTCTTCCGTTCTCGACGCCGCCGAGGTGGCCCACGCCTACTCAGGATCGCGCGCGCGGCATATGCTCGCCCACGATGCGCGTCGCACTCTTCGTCCCCTGCTACGTCGATCAGCTCAGGCCCGAAGTCGGCCTGGCTGCGCTCGACGTCCTGGAGGCCTGCGGGATCGAGGCCGATTTCCCAGAAGGCCAGACCTGTTGTGGTCAGCCCTTCCTCACCGCCGGCGAGACGGCTCGCGCGCGCGCCCTGGCGGGTCGTTTCATCGATGTCTTCGAGGGCTTCGACACGATCGTGTCCCTCTCGGGTAGCTGCGCGGCGACGGTCGCCCGCCAGTTTCCGCTCCTCGCGCCCGGCTCTCGGGGGGACGAGGTCGCTGGACGCACCCGAGAGTTCTGCGACTTCCTCGCCGACCACGCATTGGCGGGCGACGGTGAGCCCGATACGCCCTGGGGCGCGTTTCCGCATCGGGTCGGTCTGCATTCGAGCTGTCACGCGCTGCGCGAACTCGGCCTGGGCACGCCCAGCGAGAGTCGCGCGCCCGCGCGACCCGACCCGGCCCGACGCCTGCTCGAATCCGTCGCCGATCTCGAACTGGTCGCGCTCGAGCGATCCGACGAGTGCTGCGGCTTCGGCGGCATCTTCGCCCTGGAAGAAGAAGCCGTCTCCTGTCGGATGGGCCTCGATCGTCTCGAGGATCATCGCCGGGCGCGGGCCGAACTCATCGCATCGACGGACATCTCGTGTCTGCTCCATCTCGCTGGCGTCGCCGAGAAGAACGCCTTCGACTTCCGGACGCTGCACGTCGCCGAAGTGCTTGCCGCGGCGCTGCCCGAACGCGACGCGCGCGAAGCCCATGGGGTCTCCGATGGGCCACGTTGATCGCGCACGCGAGTTCGTCGCCGACGCGAGTCGAACGAGCTGGCACGATGAGGCGCTCTGGTTCGTCCGCGCGAAACGAGACCAGGCCGCCGACGACGTTCCGGACTGGGAATCCCTCCGAACGCACGCCGGACGCATCAAGCGGCATGCCCTGTCGCGCCTGCCCGAGCTCTGGAAGCAGTTCGAGCAGAACGCGCAGGACGCCGGGGCGAAGGTCCATTGGGCGCGCGACGCGGAAGAGCACAACGAGATCGTGGCCGATCTCTTGCGCGATCGGGGCATCCGGCGCGTGGTCAAGAGCAAGTCGATGCTCACGGAGGAATGCGGCCTCAACGAGCGCCTCGAAGCCGACGGCGTCGAAGTCGTCGACACCGACCTCGGTGAGCGAATCGTCCAGCTGCGACGCGAACCCCCGAGCCACATCGTCATGCCGGCGATCCATCTGCGACGCGACGAAGTCGGAGATCTCTTCGCGAAAGAGATGGGCAGCCCGCCGGGGCTCGATGATCCGGGAGAGCTGACGGATGTCGCGCGTCGCGACCTACGGCCTCGTTTCCTCGCGGCCGAAGCGGGGCTGACGGGCGTGAACTTCGCCGTCGCCGAGACCGGGGGCTTCGTCGTCGTCACGAACGAGGGCAACGCGGACCTCGGCACTGCGCTCCCGATGCTCCATATCGCCAGCGTCGGGCTCGAGAAGATCATCCCGAGACAGCGCGACCTCGCGCCCTTCCTGCGCCTGCTCGCGCGTTCCGCGACGGGCCAGGCGATCACGACGTATACGTCGCACTTCCGCGGGCCGAGACGGCCCGCGCCGGGCGCTGACGATGAGCGCGCCCCCGAGCTGCACGTCGTCATCGTCGACAACGGCCGGAGCCATCTCCTGGGAAGACCCGCGTTTCGCGAGGCGCTCGCCTGCATTCGCTGCGGTGCCTGCCTCAACACCTGCCCCGTCTACCGTCGCAGCGGTGGACATAGCTACGGGTCGACGATTCCCGGTCCGATCGGCTCCGTTCTCGAACCGTCGCGGGATCCCGTCGCCCACGCCGAACTCCCCCGCGCCTGCAGCCTCTGCGGTTCATGCAGCGAAGTCTGCCCGGTACGCATCCCCCTGCATCACCAGCTGCTGGCCTGGCGGGGCGAACTGGTCGCAGCCGGCCACCGGCCGATGCTGCAGCACTACGCGCTCGAAGTCGTCGGCCGGCTCTTCGCGCATCCGGCGACCTATCGCGGACTCGGCGCACTCGCACGCACGCTCGCCCGGCTCGTGCCGAAGACCGCACTCACGCGAGTCCTCCCGGCCTGGACGCGCGGCCGCGACCTGCCGCCGATTCCGCCGAAGAGCTTTCGCGCGCTGTATCGGGAACGCGCGCGACGACGAGCGTCGCGAACGGATAGAAGAGAAGAACGAGCGAGCGGATCATCGCATGGAAACGAGGATGCGATGCGATGACGAGTGCGCGCGAGACGATCCTCTCACGCCTCGAGCAGGCTCGACCGCCGGCGAGCGAAGCGCCGGCGGCGATGTCCGGGCCGCCGCGCGCGGGCGACGAGATCGGTACGCTGCGCCGACACATCGAAGCCGCGGGTGGACGGCTGCAGGTCGTGTCGCGTGCGAACGGCGGTCTCGCGGGCGTTCGATGGCCCATCGATCTCGACACGACACGGCATCTGCATTCTTCTATTCCGGAAGTCGAATCGCGTGGCGTCGGAACGACGTCGGGCTCCGACCGCGAACTCGCCGACCTCGATCTCTGCATCCTGCCTGCGGACTTCGCGGTCGTCGAGAACGGCGCGGCGTGGCAGATTCCTGCACGGCCGAGAGAGCGCTCCGCGGCGCTGCTCGCCGAGCATCTCGTGCTGGTCGTCGACGCGCAGGATCTGGTGCCGACGATGCACGAAGCCTACGAGCGAATCGACCTCGGCGATTCGCATTTCGGATGGTTCCTCTGCGGTCCATCGAAGACAGCGGACATCGAACAGGCCCTCGTCCTCGGCGCCCACGGTCCGAAGACGATGACGCTCGTCCTCGTCGACGACTGAGGATCGCGAAGCGCAGCTCGGTGGCGTGGCAGCGGCAGGGCGTCCCGGCGAGCGCGGCGGCGGGTGTGAACGAGCCATGCCCACATCGCCCATCCGCGACATGCCTTCCGCGACCCGCAAGCCACGCGCAGATCGACGCGTCCGATCTGCGAGCGAGGATTCGACGCGCTAAACAAGTGTGTTCTCAGCGACGATGAAGACGGTTACGACGGCCGTTCATCGCCACACACCATCGGGATCGGATCGAGCCTCACATCATGGATCTTCGTTTCGTCCTGTTGCTCGTGTGCTTCTTCGTGTCGGGCTTCGCCGCCCTCCTCTATCAGACCGCCTGGACCCGCGAATTCGCCTTCCTCTTCGGCACTTCCGAACTCGCGGTCGTCGCCGTGCTCGCCGCGTACATGGGCGGGCTGGCGTTCGGCGCCGCCATTGCCGCTCGATTCGTGCGTCGTCTCACACGACCGGTCCTGGCCTACGGACTGCTCGAACTCGGCATCGCGCTCGGCGCCGTGTGCGTTCCCCTGATGATTCGCGGCGTACAGGCCGCCTACCTCGCCGTCGCGGGCGGACTCGACGCGCCGCCCGAAACGATGGCGCTCACGACCGCCTTCTTTCATCTCCTCGGCGCCTTCGTCGTCCTCGCTCCGTGCACCGTCCTGATGGGCGCGACCCTGCCACTGCTCGCGCGTTATGCGGTGTCGGAAGATTCCCAGGTCGGCCCGCGCATCGGTGTCCTCTACGCCGTCAACACCTTCGGCGCGATCGCTGGAACGCTCGTCGCGGCCTTCGTGTTCCTGCCGGCCTTCGGTCTACGAGACACCGTGTACATCGGCGTCGCCTGCAACGCGCTCGTCTTCCTGGCGGCCGCCGCCCTCGCCCGGGGTGTCGCCGGCAGCGCGACCTCCGAGGACGACACCTCGCGATCAGCGGGTCCCGCCTTCCACTGGATCCTTCCGGCGATGACGATCTCCGGCGCGGTGTCCTTCATCTATGAGGTGCTCTGGACGCGTCTCCTCGGACAGGTGCTCGGCGGGAGTACGGCCGCGTTCGCTTCGATGCTCTCGAGCTTCCTTCTCGGCATCGCTCTCGGCAGCGCGATCGCATCACGATTCGCAAAGACCCGCCAGAGCGCCGCCGTGGGATTCGCCATCGCACAGCTCGGCATCGGTGTGCTCGCATGGATCGCATTCCGCGCGGCCGACCTGCTCCCCGCACTGGCGCATACCGTCGGCGCCTCTCCCTCGGCTCCGGCGCCGGGCGCCGCCGCGGCCGGCGTGGTGCTGCTCCCCGTCACGCTCTGCATCGGCGCGACCTTCCCCTTCGGCGTAAGGCTGCTGGCGCGAGACGCGGCCGAGGCCGCGGCGGTCAGTGGACGCGTCTACGCGTGGAACACCGTGGGCTCGATCATCGGCGCGATCCTGGCGGGCTTCCTGCTCCTACCGGCTCTCGGACTCGAGAACACGGCGGTGGTCGGCGTGATCGCCAGCCTCTCGCTCGCGGTCACTAGCGCCGCGCTCGTCACACCCCGCCGCACGCTGCTCGCCGGCGTCGCCGGCGTCGCCCTCGTCGCGGCCGTCCTCGTCGGGCTACCGAGGCCGACGAATCTCCTGCTCCATTCCGCGATCTCCGGTACTCGAATGTCGGGCGAGATCTTCTATCTGGGTGTCGGTCGCTCGGCGACGGTGACCGTCATCGAGGAGCCGTCGGGCTGGAAGCTGCTGACGAACGGCCTACCCGAATCCGGCGTCGATCGCGAGGAATTGCCGGATCGACGTTTCAAGGAAACGGCGTGGCTCTCTTTGCTCCCGACGGCAGCGCGACCGGACGCGGAGGACATGCTGATCATCGGACTCGGCGGCGCGCAGACGCTCGAGGCGACCGCGTCGACCATCACGTCGATCGACGTGATCGAACTCGAAGAAGAAGTCGTCGTCGCCAATCGGGTGATTCCGCGCCCGACGAATCCGCTCGACGATCCGCGGGTCCACCTTCGCCTCGGCGACGCGCGCGGTGCGATGAATCTCTCCGACAAGCGCTACGACGCGATCGTCTCCCAACCGTCCCATCCCTGGACCTCCGGCGCGTCCCACCTCTATACGCGTGAGTTCTTCGAACTCACCCGCTCGAAGCTCGAGCCCGGCGGCGTCTTCATCCAATGGATCGGCGGCGCCTTCGTGGACATCGAACTGTTCGGCAATCTGATGGCGTCGATGACCGATGTGTTTCGCTACGTCGACGTCTACCGACCGGTCCCCTCGGCGCTCGTATTCATGGCGTCCAACGAACCGATCGACCTTCGTGAATCCGGAACCCGCGCGCTGGAGTTGGCGCCCGAGAGTTTCGGTCGGTACGGCATCCATCGCCTCGAGGATTTCGTGGCGAGCTGGTCCCTCGACACCCAGGGTGTACGCGCTCTCGCCGAGGGAAGACAACTGAATACCGACGACCACAATCTGCTCGCGACGACGCGCCTCCCGCCGTCGAAGGGCGCCGCGAATCGGAAGCGTCTGAACGAAGTATTCGCCGCAGCCAGCGTCCTCACGCCGGATGTCCTGCTGAGTGTCGAACCCGTTCCCGTAATCCGCAGGATGTCCTGGAACGGAAACCGTGCGGGCGCTCTCCGGGTATCGAAGACGCTTCCGAAATCGATCGCGGCTTCCGCCCAAGCGTGGCTGGCTCTCGATTCGGGCCGAAGGGCGCGCGCTCGGTTGCTATTCGAACGGGCGCTCCAGATCGATCCCGAGGAGTCCAGTGCGCGTGCCGGCATCCTCGCCTTGTTCGGGAGCGATGCACTCGATCCGGATACCCTCACCGAGAACGAAATCGCGGTGCAGGAAGCGAATCGCGCACTCGAAAACAACGACTGGCCAGCGCTACGCGCACTGGATGATCGACTCTCTCGAGTTCGGCCCGGCGACCTGCTCTTCGCGAGCGCGGCGCGAGCTCGCGTTCAATGGCGGATTTCCGATGGCACCCGGGAAGAGGGGCGCGAAGGCCTCGAGATCATCGATACGCTCCTGACGAGACAGCGCGTCCCGCTTCACGTGCTGCTTCGCGCGTCGGCTGGCGCCGTCGCCGGGAACTCGAAGATCGCGTGGGCATCTCTCGAAGATCTCTCCGCGTCGTACACCCTCACCAAACGCATCCGACTCCAGGCGCTCACGCTGGCCCAGAAACTCGGTGGTGCAGCCACACACCCGATGGTCGTCGGCCGATTGTCGCGTGGTCTCGAGATCGCCCCCGAGCGCTCGGCACCGAAGGCCAAAGCTCCCGCCGCCCGCTGAGGGACGATGCTGCGGCCGAAACGCCGAATCGGCCGACTTGAAAAGCGGCGCGCCTGTCGCGGATTTCGGGTAAGCTGATTCGACCATGAAGATCTCATTCGAACTCAGCGACAAAGATCTCCGACATTTCAGGCAAGTCCTCAAGATGGTCCGTACGGGTCGGAATGCCGAGAACGAGGACGTGGTCCTCCGCGAGGCCGAAGAACTTCTCGCCGAAGTTCGCAAGACGGACGCGCCGCAGTTCGTCCAGGAGCGAATCGCGAAGCTCGCCGGTCTGATCGCAATGCTCGAAGACGACGAATGGCGTCTCGAAGGGGCGGACCGAAGGCGCGTGCTGAACGCGCTCGCCTACTTCGCCGACCCGGACGACATGATTCCCGACCGCGTGCCGGGAATTGGATATCTCGACGACGCGATCATGGTCGAACTCGTCGTCCAGGACCTCAAGCACGAGATCGAGGCCTACGAAGCCTTCGTCGAGTTCCGCAAGGAACGCAAGAAGAAGAAGCTGGCATCTTCCGAGGCACTCGAGCGCCGACGGGAGTCCCTCCAAGGCCGCATGCGGCGTCGACGGCGCGGAGACCGCGAACGTCACTCCCGGAGGAAGGGTCGCTCCCCGATCAGTCTCTGGTAGGCGGGCCCATTGGATTCAAACGCCGATCGCGTGCGATGAAAATTCGGGCGCCCCGGCCTCGCTGTGTTACAAGTGCGGTCGCAGTCTTCCGGGGGGAACTGTCGACTGCCCCCACTTCGCGACCGGAGTGATTCAGAGCGACCATGGGCATGCGAATTCTGGGCTGGGGCACTGCCCTGCCGGACAAGATCGTCACGAATCACGACCTCGAGAAGACGCTGGATACGAGCGACGAGTGGATCGTCGAGCGCAGCGGCATCCGTGAGCGCCGAATCGGCGGGTCGACCGCGCAATGGGCGATCGAATCCGGCCAGGCGGCGCTCGACCACGCCGGCGTCGATCCCGCTTCCGTCGACCTCATGCTCCTCGCCACGACGACGCCCGACCAGACGGTTCCCGCGACCTCTGCTCACGTCCACCACGAGCTCGGCCTCGGCGGCGGCGCCTTCGACCTGAACGCGGCCTGCTCCGGATTCGTATATGGCCTGGTGATGGCCGAGGCGATGCTGCGCAGCGGCTCGGAGCGCATCCTCGTGATCGGCGCCGAGACGCTCAGTCGCATCACGAACTGGGAGGATCGCAATACCGCCGTGCTCTTTGGCGACGGCGGCGGGGCGCTACTCGTCGAGTCCACCCCCCACGAAGGACAGCTGCTGGCCTGGGACCTCGGCGTCGACGGCGGCGCCAGGGAATTTCTCAAAGCCGAAATCGGGAGTACCATCGAGATGGACGGTCGCGAGGTGTTCAAACGCGCCGTCCGAGCCATGGTCGATTCGGCGATGGCGACTCTCGAACGAGCCAAGGTCGAAAGCAGTGAAGTCAAACTGGTCGTCCCACATCAGGCGAACATCCGAATCATCCAGGCCGCTTGCGATCGACTTGGGATCGACCGCGAGCGCGCCGCGATCGTGCTGGACCGAACGGGCAACACTTCTTCTGCTTCGATCCCCCTCGCCCTCGTCGACGCGATCGACGACGGCCGGCTCGAAGACGGAGACCTCGTGCTGATGGCTGGCTTCGGTGCCGGCATGACCCGGGCGAGCGCGCTGCTGCGATGGCAGGATCATCGACCCGATCGCGCGCACCCCTGAATTCCACGATAGACACGGAGAAGCTCAGAATGGCTGAGAAACGACGCGTTGCAATCACGGGCCTGGGCGTCGTATCGCCCGTCGGAATCGGTCGATCCGCCTTCTGGCAGGGCCTGCTCGCACCCCAACCGGAAGGCGTTCGAAGCGTGAACGACTTCGATCCGTCCACCTGCTACGACGACCCGAAGGCGATCCGTCGCGCTGATCGCTTCGAACAATTCTCGGTCTGCGCCGCCAAGGAAGCCCTCGCGCAGTCCGGGCCGCTCGATGCAGACCCGGATCGGATCGGTGTACTCGTCGGCACGGGAATCGGCGGGGCGCACACCCACGAAGATCAGACCCTGGTACGAGCAGAAAAGGGAGACCGACGCGTCTCCCCCTTTACCGTGCCAATGATGATGGCCAACGCCGGAGCGGCCGCCGTCTCGATCGCACACGGCTTCCGCGGCCCCTGCGAGTCGCTCTCGACTGCCTGCGCGACCGGCACGCACTCGATCGGCACGGCGGCGCGCTGGATCCAGTGGGGTCTCTGCGACGCGGTCGTGGCCGGCGGCACCGAAGCGAGCATGACACCGATCGCGATCGCCGGATTCTCGAACATGAGGGCGCTTTCGAAGTCGGGCGTGTCCCGACCCTTCGACGCCAGCCGGGACGGATTCGTGCTCGCAGAAGGAGCCGCGCTCTTCGTTCTCGAAGAGTGGGACCGCGCCGCCGCGCGTGGCGCGACGATCCTCGGCGAGGTGCTGGGCTCCGCCAGTCTCGCCGACGCCCACCACATCACGGCCCCCGCGCCGGGCGGACTCGGCGCGATCCGCTGTATGGAGCGGGCCATCCTCGATGCGGGACTCCGCTCCGAGGACATCGTGCACATCAACGCGCACGGGACGAGTACCGCGCTGAACGACGCGGCCGAAGCAGAGGGCATCAGCAAGATGTTCGGATTCCCGGGACCGATCGTTACGTCGATCAAGGGGGTCACCGGACATTCGCTCGGAGCCGCGGGTGCGCTCGAAGCCGCCGCCGTCGTTCTCAGCATGCAGGAGGGGCTGATCCCGCCGACGGATGGGCTGGAGAACGTCGACCCCGAGTTGGCGAAGATCGACCTCGTGCAGAAGGATCCGCGCGCCTGGAAGCCCGGACCGTCGCTCTCGAACTCCTTCGGCTTCGGTGGCCACAACGGCACCCTCGTGATCGGCCCCGCCTGACCCTTTCGCTCGAAGGATCGGGAAGGGCGCCAGCCGTACGTGGAATGGGGCCGCCTGGCCCGAGTCGTGGCACACTCATCGTATCCGTTCGGTGTGGGCCGGACGGACCTCGAACCCTCGAACCGTCGATGGGAACGCGATGTCCGATCGCTCGAAGGCGCTCCTGGATCGTATGGCCGTCGCGACCTTCGTCGTGGCGTGGTCGATCCTCGTCGTGCGCGCCGCACCAGAGGTCTTCGCCGCGGGCGAGTGGACGGCGACGGCCGCCGCCGTCCTCCTCGGCTACCTGCTGGCCGATCTGCTCGCCGGATGTGTGCATTGGATCGCCGACCGGTTCTTCGAACCGACGACACCGCTGCTCGGCCCTCTGCTGATCGCTCCGTTCCGCGAACATCATGAAGACCAGCTCGGCATCGCGCGACACGACTTCTTCGAGGTCACCGGAAACAATGCCCTCGTCGTCGTCCCGATCGTCGCCGTCCTCGCGAGCCTGCCGCCCGCGGCGGACCCGACGTCTCGCTTCGTCGTCGTCGTCCTGATCAGCACGACCCTCGCCGGCGTCGCCACGAATCTGTTCCACTCCTGGGCACATTCTCCCTCGCCGCCCCGCGTGGCCCGATGGCTCCACGCGTGGGGACTCATCCTGACACCCCGCGGCCACGCGCTGCATCATCGCGGCGACCATGACCGCGCCTACTGTGTGACTTCGGGATGGCTGAATCCGATCCTCGACCGGATCGGATTCTTCGGCCGACTCGAACGCGCGATCGGGTCGCTGGCCGGCAGGGCCCGGCCGAAGAAACGGCGGTCGGCCTGATCGATGCTCGAATTCTCCTGGCATGACGCCTACTACAGCGATCTCCAGAGCCTCTACGCCCTGCTCGTCGTCCCGCTCGCCTTCCTTGCGTGGCGGGCAGCGTCCTCCGCCTCTGCGCGAAGCGGCGTCGTGCCCGCGGCGGCGCCCTTCGTCTCCGCCCTGACCCTCGTCTTTGCGATCGAGACCATGCTCGACCCGATCGCGACCGGCCCGCTACTGAAGCTCGACGCCGTGCGCGGCACGTTCGTGGCAACGGTCGTGCCGTTCGTCTTCGTGCTGCTGGGCGATCTGCGCGTGCTGCTCCTGGCTCTCGGTGTCGCACGACCCGAGGCTGGCCTGCGAAGCCATTTGCAGCAGGCTCTCGCGCTCTCCCTCATCGTTCCGATCGTCGCGGGGAGCAGCTACGCCCTGGCGAGTTGGATCTGGCCGGACATACACGGCCAGGCACTCTGGATGATCTACGAGTTCGGTTTCTTCATGCTCTGCGTCGTCCTCGGGAGACGATGGACGAGCGAGCATGCGCCGACCGACCCGGGAAAGGCGGCCTTTCTCGGATCGCTCTTCGGCTATAGCGCCGCCTACTACGCCCTCTGGCTGACGGCGGACATCGTGATCGTGATCGGCGGTCTGGATCTCGGCTGGGCTCTACGCATGGTCCCCAACCAGCTCTACTACGCGTTCTGGGTGCCCTTCATCTACTGGCGCTTCTTCGCGACGGCGCCGATCGCGCTCCCGTCGGTCTCGGAATCGAACGCGGCTCGATAGGCGCCTTCGAGCAGACCGAGCCAGGCCCCGAGATAGCGCGCGCCGCGCGCGCCCGACGCCTGCGTCGGATCCCCGAGCACGCCGCTCTCCGCATTCGGACGAAGGCTCGGATAGAAGAGCGACTGTGCCTCGCCGCGCGAAACGATGCGTCCCGCGCGAAGGCCCGACAGCCGGATCGCCCCCGGCCGAAGTCCGGCCACGACGCTCGTCTCGTACTCTCCGGCATGCGGTCCCGCGCTCTCCGCAGTGAGCGCCTCGCCCTCCGCCATCGACGCCTGCATCGCCGCCACGTCGAGGCTCGTTTCGATGCGAACTTCGAGATCGGGGATCGAAGCGACCAGTCGTGGGCCGAAGTCCTCGAGTGGGCCGAGGTTTCCCCCGTGCGCGCTGAAGACGAAGGCGCGTTCGAAGCCGTGTCGTCGCAGCGACCGCAAGAGATCGCGCAGTATCGATTCGAGCGTTTCGGCCTCGACATGCAGGGTTCCCGGAAAATCGAGATGTTCACTCGCGCATCCCAAGGCCAAGGCCGGCACCGCCACCGCATCTTCGAGACGCTCGGCCAGACCGTCTGCGAGAGCCTGCGCGATCCAGCGGTCCGTGCCGAGCGGCAGATGGGGGCCATGCTGTTCGACCGAACCCAGCGCGACGAGCGCGGTCCGTCGACCGCTCGCGATCCAAGCCTCGACGTCGGGCCAGACCGCCTCCTCGTACCCCATGCCGCGGCGTCCGTCGCTCGAAGCGCGCGCGGCGCGCATCGCTTCCAGTTCGGGTCCGGCCGAGTAGAGCGCCGCTTCTCTCTCTGCGCCCGGCCAGTCGACGAGATCCGCCTCGCTTTCTTCGAGGAAGCGCAGCACCAACTCGTCGAGCATCGCCTCGAACTCGAGGACGGAGAAGGGAGGCGGAAGTCGGGAATGTAGAACGCGGAGGTCGTGCAACTCGGGGTCGAGGGTCGACGCGAAGCGCTCACTCCATTCGATCTCCCCGGACGGCTTCGGCGAAGTCTCGCTGTTCGCGAAGTAGAGGATCGACGCCGGTCCGTCCGCCAGACCCTGTAACGGGCCGTGCGTGAAACTCAGGACGTCGACCCATCGCGGCTGCGGTCGCAGCATGCCCTCGGCGATCTTGAGCGAGAGCTGCTCCGCGAGTTCGCCGAAGCCGCCCTCCGACACCAGGATCAGCGGGCGATCCGCCGCAAAGAACGCAGACACGCCTTCGGATTCGGGAAAGACGCGCTTCGCTTCGTCCGCGGCAGCGTCCTGTGCGCCGCCGAGTCGCTCGGGATCGATCGAGAGCGCTTCGTTCTCGACCAGGCGCCGCTTCCCGAGCGTGCGCAAGAGACTCCACGCGACCGCATAACCGACCCGTGCGCCGATGACACGCAGAAGCAGACCTCGCTCCGGTCCGCAGCCCATGTCGATCCGAATGACGCCCCTCGCTTCGAGCGATCGCAACCATTCGCCGTCGGCATTCGACTCGCCTGCGCCCGCGGCGTCGCCGGCTTCGATGCCGGTCACCAGGATGACGCCGCCCCAGGCCTCGGGATCAACGAGGGCGAAACGCGCGTTCGGACTGAGGCCCTGCGAGAAAACGACGAGCCAATCGCTCTCCGAACCGACGGGCGCCCCCTGCATGAGCGACCCCGTCGCGGCGAATCGAGCGGGTTGTCCCGCCCAGCGAATGGCCGCCTCCGCGAGATGGCGTGCATGTCCCTCGGAAGTCCCGATGCCCGTCGTCACCAGGCAGCGCGGAAGAGCGAGCGGTGTCTCGATGAGGTCCGCGAAGACATCGGGCAGCCGAGCGACATGAGCCTTCGCTTCTGCGATTCGCGTGGCGAGCAGGCGACGCCCCCGGGCGGCGGACTCAGCGCTCGGCACGATCGCGATCTTCGAAGTGCACGTGGACGGCGCCCTCGCCCGTGTCCCGAATCTCGACGAGGCTGGCGAGGAGCGCCTCGCGACCGGGGGCGCTCGTCATCGGTAGACGATCGAGCAGCGACATGTCGACTCGGCGACTCGACTCGAGCGCTTCGAGCGTCGCGCGCAAGC
>Ga0315338_1002100_pt1 | contig 21087 bp, 17 predicted proteins | sample ASW8metaG_FD_204518 | JGI IMG/M metagenome (GOLD analysis project Ga0315338, IMG submission 204518) | Ammonia-oxidizing marine archaeal communities from Monterey Bay, California, United States - ASW #8 | ecosystem: Environmental > Aquatic > Marine > Coastal | place: USA: California | collected... | reverse complement strand
CAGCCCGGCACTTTCACCAACATCGATCTTCCCGAACGTAGCCCGGAAATCTTTGTCGAGGCATTTGCGAACCCTAACTACGTTCACCTTGGCCATTGGTTTATCGAGGTCGTCACGTGCCTCATTGTTGCCAGTGGTCTTGCCGTGGTCGTCGGCCGGTCTCGACATCTGGTTGAGAACCGTTCGCTGGCAGAACGCGCAAGAGCCAACCTTGCCCGGTATTTCTCTCCGAATGTCGTCGATCGCCTCAGCGGGTCGCGCGAGGCACTGGGCGTCGTGCGAGAACAGAACGTCGCTGTTCTCTTCGCCGACATCGTTGGTTTCACTAAGCTCTGTGAATATGAGACCGCCGAGAACGTGATCGGACTCTTACGTGACTATCACGATCGGCTCGGCCAAGCGGTTTTCGACAACGACGGTACGCTGGACAAGTATATCGGTGACGGACTCATGGCGACATTTGGCACGCCCGAAGCAAGCTCGGTCGATGCGCGAAACGCGTTGCGCTGCGCGATGGACATGGTTGAGGCGCTCGAAGTGTGGAATGTCGAACGGACGAAATCCGGCAATGAGCGCTTGCGCGTCGGAATTGGCCTCCACTATGGCCGGGTCGTCGTTGGCGACATCGGCAATGAACGACGGCTGGAGTACAGCGTGATCGGGGATACCGTTAACACGGCTAGCAGGCTCGAACACCTCACACGTCAAATGAACTCGCCGATTGTCGTAAGCGAAAGACTGTTGGACGCAATGGACAAGAACAGCAGTTCCGCAAAAGCGATGCTGGAAAAATTTTCAGAGGCAGGCGTGCAGGATATTCGCGGCCGAGAAGTTGGAATTGCCCTCTGGATCATGAAAGATAAAAATCTGTAACAGGCGCGGCAAGCCGCTTGTCGTTTGTAGCTGCGTAATGTCGCAGTTGGGTCAATTATTACCAAAACGCGGTATCGCTTGCTATTTCCGGTGTCGGGAATTGGCGGACGTAATCGCGCATAAAGCGGACCTGTGCGACTTCTACATCGTCACCAACTCTCGAACGGCCACCGCGAGAATTGCGGCACATTCTACGGCACCTGTTGGGAGGCGCCCGGCCTGCCGATAGGGCCGGTGACAGTGGCCTTGGCGAGCGGGCCGCCGTGTCGGTTACGGCGTGAAGATCGTCGAGCCCGATGTGCGGCCGGCTTCGAGAACGCTGTGGGCCTGAACGATGTCGCCGCGCTTGTAGCGCTGATTGATCTCGATCTTGATCGCGCCTTTCTCGATCATCGCAAAGACGGCTGCGGCGGACTCGATCAGATCTTCGCGGGCCGCGGTATAGGTGGCCAAGGCCGGGCGGCAGAAACACAGCGAGCCGCGATGCTGAAGGTTGGCGACCATGACGGGCGGGGCCGCGCCGGATGTGGGTTTGAATTTCGCGGCCTCTGGATTTTCAAATCAAATCGGATAGGATTTCTCTAAAGCACGCTTCATCGTGGCGTGCCGAAGAAGGATCGATCGAATGACGGACGGAGCCGCGGACAGTCGCGACGGCCGGGGCGCGTGGCGGCCCGAGGGCAGGATCGCGCCCGCGCCGATCAATCACTGGCCGCCGCAGCCCGGCGCCGTCCTGCGCTGGTTCTTCCGTTTTCCGGGTTACCTCTGGCCGCTCAACGCTTTATGGGCCGCCGTCACGCTCGTCACCTGGATCTGGCTGACACCCGCGCTTGCGTCCATGCAGTCGTTTGAGACGTGGTGGGTCGCCCTGGTTCTTGGGCGGAATTTGGGGTTGACCCTGTTGCTGTATGGCGGACTTCATCTCTATTTTTACGTCTTCGCGCGTCAGGGTGAGGCACTGCGCTTCAATCCTAAACCGTTCGCCACCGACAGCGGCCGTTTCCTCTTCCGTCACCAGGTGCGCGACAACATGTTCCGGACGCTCGTCTTAGGCGTCCCGGTGTTCTCGGGTTACGAGGTACTGACCTACTGGGGTTTCGCCAACGGCTTCCTCGGCCATATCGAATTTGACGTCGGCCCGCTCCTGTTCTGGAGCTGGTGCCTCGCCCTATTGATCTTCGCCCCGGTGGTGCACTCGGCGCATTTCTATTTCGGCCACCGGCTACTGCACGTACGCGCCCTCTATCGAACCGTGCATGCCTTGCACCATCGCAACGTCGATGTCGGGCCCTGGTCCGGCCTGGCCATGCATCCGGTCGAGCATCTTGTCTACTTCTCGACCGCGGTCATCCCGTGGCTGCTGGCGCTGCATCCGGTGAACGCGCTCTTTCAGATCCAGTTCGCCGTCTTCAACGCGGCGGTAGCCCATACCGGCTTCGAGAAGCTGAAACTCGGGGAGCGCCTGGCGATCGACGCCGGCAGTCACTTCCACGACCTCCACCACAAATATTTCGAGTGCAATTACGGCGGCGGCCTGGTGGCGCTGGACAAGCTGTTCGGCACCTTCCACGACGGCAGCGATGATTCGCAGGCGGCGATGCGCGCGCGCCAGCGCGCGATCCATAAGACGGCGGCTTAAGTCACGTTCTCGGCGGATACCTGAACCGCATGCGCAAACGATTTAGCGGAAGACCGTGGCGAGAGGAGCAAATAGCGCGCGGTGTCTGACCGCATGACGATGCCGGCATGATGTTCCAGGACCGTGCGGGCAACATGGCCGACGGCGAATTTCCCAGGAAGCAAATCGATCGGACAGATCCGTTCCAGCGCGTCGCGCGCCCGCTCGCCGGAAATTGCGAGCATAACCCAGCTGTCGGATTGATCGACGAGGTAGGCGGTTTCGCCGAGCAAATTCTCCACATGCGCTACCGGATCCCCGCCAGGATCGTCGAACAGCAGGAAGATTTGGTCGCACGCCATTCCAAGCAGAAACGCATCGTCTATTTTTGAGTGCGTTGAGTTGCCGACAGCGGGCAGATCGACGCTGTAGGCCTGCTTGACCCGGTCCGCGAGCGCCGCCGCGCCGCCGTTCGGAACCGCCAGGGATACCAGCGCGCGGCTGCCTTCTTCCGCGATCTCAATACCCTCGAAACTAAGACTCAAACCGTCGAGCGGCGTTGACGCATTGAGGGTCAAATCAACCACGGAGCCGTTTCCCTTCCGGATCGACGAAATGCGGCGAGACGATCTCCACCTCGACGTCTCCGCCGCGCACCGGATCGACCGCCCGGACGATTTCGCCCTTGCGCTCGCCGCCGCGGGAGATGAAGCCAAGGCCGATCGAATGATGGAAAGCGGGTGAGAAGGCGACTGAAGTCATGTAACCCTCGTCATTGGCCATGGTTGCCTGTTTTCCTTTGGCGATGAAGTGCGCACCGGCCTTAAGCGGTTGATTGGGATCGACCGGGCGGAAGCCCATTAACGCCAGCCCGTCTTCCCGGTTCAGCTCCGAACGCTCGGAAAGGACACTTCCGATGCTGTCCTTCTTCTTCGAAACCATGCGGCCCATGCCGAGATCTCGTGCGGTTGTCTGACCATTCAGCTCATTGCCGGCAGCGTGGCCTTTCTCGACCCTCATCACGCCGAGGGCCTCGGTACCGTACGCGACTGCGTCGAATTCTTCGCCTGCCGCCATGAGGACCGTCATAAGCGAATTTCCGTAACCCGCCGGCACCGCGATTTCGAAGGCAAGTTCGCCAGAGAAGGAAATTCGGAACAGACGCGCCCGCACGCCGCCGCAAATCGTGATGCTCGCACAGGCCATGAAGGGAAAACCTTCGTTGGAAATATCGTTCCCAGAATCCACGATCTTTTCCAGCAACGCGCGGGACTTGGGCCCGGCCACCGAGAATTGCGCCCATTGGTCCGTCGTGGAAATCAGATGCACATCCATTTCCGGCCACAAGCACTGCCGGCAGAATTCCATATGGCGGAAGACCCCGACAGCATTTGCGGTCGTCGTCGTCATCACATAATGATGCTCGCCGAGGCGCGCCGTGGTGCCGTCATCCATCACCATGCCGTCTTCGCGCAGCATCAAGCCGTAGCGCACCTTGCCCACGGCCAGTTTGGCAAAACCGTTGGCATAGACCCTGTTCACGAAATCCGTCGCGTCGCGGCCCTGGATATCGATCTTGCCCAAGGTCGTCACGTCGCAGATACCGACGGAACCGCGGGTCTGGCTCACTTCGCGATCGACGCTCTCCCGCCAAAAGGTCTCGCCCGGCCGCGGGTACCATTGGGCACGGAGCCACGCGCCGACCTCGACGAACACCGCGCCCTGGTCCTGCGCCCATCGATGGCTTGGCGCCTCGCGCATCGGCCGAAATTCCTTGCCGCGCGACCGGCCCGCAAAGGCGCCGATAGCAACCGGCGAATAGGGCGGCCGGAAGATGGTCGTACCCGTTTCGGGAATCGATTTGCCGCTGCAGTCCGCCATGACCGCAAGCGCGACCGTGTTGGCCGTCTTGCCCTGGTCCGTCGCCATGCCGAGCGTGGTATAGCGTTTCAGATGCTCGACCGACCGGAACCCTTCCTGGTGCGACAGCGCGATGTCCTTCGTCGTCACGTCGTTTTGCAGGTCGACCCAGGCGCGCCGCGGGCTCTCTTTCACATACCAAAAAGCTTTGATAGCCGCGGGCTCGTCCGAGGCCGCAGCGTACTGACCGCTAGCGCCGGTAAACCCGATATCGGCCGCGGCGTGTTTGGCGGCTTCGTGCCCATCCCGCAGGGCGCCGGCGAGGCCGAGTACTCCGTTCGCCGCCCCCGCGACGACCATCCCTACGGGCTTTTCCGCGCCCGGGACGAATGCTGCGATCGCCTCGTTCCAGACGGGAGTGCCGCGCTGATGGCAGGTGAGATGGACGTTCGGGTTCCACCCGCCCGAAACGCCGAGGCAGTCGGTCTTGATCGTCTGCCCGTTCGACAGGGTGATCGATTTGAGCCCGCGCCGGCCTTTGGTATCGGCGACATGCGCGCCCAGGACCGGCTCCACGCCTTCCGGCGGCGCCAAATTCGTATCGGATCGGCTGTCGACGATTGCCGCGACATCGATACCGCATTCGGTCAGATCGTGCGCCGTCCGCCAGCCGTCATCGTTGTTGGTGAAGATCGTAACGCGCTTGCCCGGCGCAACGCCCCAGCGGTTGGCGTAGGCACGAACCGCACCGGCCAGCATGATTCCCGGCCGGTCGTTGTTGCCGAAGGCAATCGAGCGTTCGAGGGCACCGGCACAGAGAATCGCGCGCTTCGAATAGACGCGCCACAAGACTTGCCGCGGCTTTCCGTCGCTTGATGCAAGGTGATCCGTCTTCCGTTCCAGGGCGCCATAAATACCGTGGTCGTAGGCGCCGTACACGGTCGTGCGGGGCATCAGCCGGACATTGTCCATCGTCGTCAGTTCTTCGAATGCCGCGGCGGCCCAGGCGGCGCCGCTCTTGCCGTCCACTTCGAACCGTTCGGCCAAGAGGCGTCCGCCGAGCCTGAAATCCTCATCGGCCAGAATGACCTGCGCCCCGGCGCGTCCGGCGGCAAGCGCCGCCGACAGGCCGGCCGGCCCAGCGCCGACGACGAGGATATCGCAGTGCAGGAACCCCTTGTCGTAAGTGTCGGGATCATCCGCGCCTGACAGGCTGCCCAACCCGGCGGCCTTGCGGATGGCGGGCTCGTAGACCTTCTCCCAGAAGGATTTCGGCCACATGAAGGTCTTGTAGTAGAAACCGGCGGACAGGAAAGCCGGCAGGAAGTCGTTGATCGCCATCAGGTCGAATTTGAGCGAGCCGCGGTGGTTCTGGCTGCTGGCCGCCAGCCCGTCGAACAGCTCGGTTACCGTCGCCCTTGTATTGGGCTCTGTAAGGGCGCCGCGGCGCAGTTCGACCAGCGCATTCGGCTCCTCGGACCCGGCAGAGAACACGCCGCGTGGCCGGTGGTATTTGAAGGACCGGCCGATGAGCCGCTGTCCGTTGGCCAAAAGCGCCGAGGCGAGCGTGTCGCCGGCGTATCCCGAATACGACGTGCCGTCGAACGCAAAGCTCAAGGTCTGGGACCGGTCGACCAACCCGCCGTCGATCCGGTGCGACTGGTCGCTCATGGCGCCGCCCTCTTCGCCAGTGCGACGTCGCGGGCCAGCTCGACCTGGGTAATCTCGTGCGTCAGCGTGTTGCGCGTGACGATGAGCCAGGAGCGGTCACCTTGCTCATGGTACCAGAGTTCCCGGTGCTCGCCGGCCGGATTGTCGCGCAAATAGATGTATTCGTAGAACTGTTCCGCCGCGTCCGACGCCTGCCAATCCGGCCGGTCGAGCAGCGATGCGTCGCCGAGATAGACGAACTCGGCGGCGTCGCGCGGTCCCAGCAGTGGATGTTTGATAATCATCTGCCGCTATCCTTAGTGCAGGTTCGGCTGGGCGCCGGCGCCCTTTTCGTCGATCATATGGCCGCGCTTGAAGCGGTCGAGACGCAGTTCCGTGGCGACGGGGTGCGGCTGATCCCGCGCGACCAGATGGGCGTAGCAATAGCCGCTCGCCGGGGTCGCCTTGAAACCGCCATAGCACCAGCCGCCGTTGAAATAGAGGCCTTCGATCTCTGTCTTGTCGATGAAGGGCGACCCGTCCATCGACATGTCCATGACGCCGCCCCACATGCGCAGCAAACGCGCCCGGCCGATCATAGGCATAAGCGCCATGCCGCCCTCGCAGACATCTTCGACGACCGGAAGATTGCCGCGTTGGGCGTATGAATTGTAGCCGTCGATATCGCCGCCGAACACAAGGCCGCCCTTGTCGGACTGGCTGATGTAGAAATGCCCGGCGCCGAAGGTAACGACACCGTCGATCGCGGGCTTCAACCCTTCGCTGACGAACGCCTGCAACACATGCGTTTCGATCGGCAGCCGCATGCCGGCCTGCGCCATCACGCGACCGGAGGAACCGGCAACGCAAACGGCGACCTTTTTCGCGGCAATCGCACCGCGCGTCGTCTCGACGCCGCGGCACACGCCATTCTCGATATCGAACCCGGTCACTTCGCAGTTCTGGATGATATCGACGCCGCGGCTATCGGCACCGCGCGCGAAGCCCCAGGCCACCGCATCGTGCCGCACCGTACCGCCGCGCGGCTGCAACAGCCCCCCTTGGATAGGAAAGCGCCCATTGTCGAATTCGAGAAACGGGTAAAGCGCTTCGACGCCGTCGCGGTCGAGCAGCTCCGCGTCGGCGCCGACCAGACGCATCGAATTGCCGCGACGGGCGAAGGCATCGCGCTGCGAATCGCTGTGGAAGAGGTTCAGCACACCGCGCTGCGAGACCATCGCATTGTAATTGAAGTCCTGCTCCAACCCTTCCCACAGCTTCAGGGAAAGCTCGTAGAAGGGCTCGTTGCCCGGCAGGAGATAGTTGGATCGGATGATCGTCGTGTTCCGGCCAACATTGCCCGACCCGAGCCAGCCTTTCTCCAGCACGGCAACGTTCTTGCAATTGAATTCCTTGGCCAGGTAGTAGGCGGTCGCGAGGCCGTGCCCGCCACCGCCGATGACCACGATGTCGTAGGCCGGCTTGGGTTCCGGCTCCCGCCAAAGCGGTTGCCATCCCTTGTGGCCGGTCAATCCTTCCCAGAGGACCTTGAACCCTGAATAACGCTGCACCTGCCGCCCCCAAGCTGCTTGTTCTTCATCCCGCGGAAGCAGCGTTTGCGACCACGCGAAACCGAATCCTCGGAACCAATGTTTTATTGCCCATCCCGCGCAACGCGGCAAACCTAAATTAACCGGACACGGGGTCACGCCGCCTTAAGGCATGCGAAGTCTCGTGACCGCCGCTTCAAACGCGGCCATCGCAGCGAGGCATGGTTCGGCTTTTTCTTCGACAATTGTGATCTCGCCACCCGCGGTGCGGATAGCTTCGGCGATCATAAGATTGTCGGCGAGTCCGAACCGCTCGATCTCGTACGCATCCGGCGCGACGCGGTCCTCGTATACGGCGGGCGCGTTCGAATAGCCGAACACGGGTTTGCCCCGCGCCGCCATAAAGCCCAGCTCGAAGACCGTGCCCGCATCGGCGCTGGGGCCGCGGAAGGGCGACAGGTTGAACAGGCCGGCGTCGGCCCGGTCCATCAAATCCCGGTTCGCCGCGAAGATCGCCGTGGCGTCCTTTGAGACTTTGTTATCAAGCGGGAACAGCCCTTCATGGCCGATATTCCCGCAGATCGCCTTCTTCCTGCGCCCGATTTCAATCGCTTCCCGCAGGAAGACATCGGGACCGGCGAGATAGAGTTTCAAAGCCACTTATCTTCCAATTCGTAGCACAAACGTCTAGCGCCCCTGTTTGAGGCATTTCCGTAGCCCTATTATGAACATTCGGATAAGCCCGCACGCGTCAAAAAAACAACAAGCGGGAAAAAGTCAGCGGTTAACAAAGGAGCACCCTGCCATGGCAATCGATTACGAGAAACGCGACGGCGTCGCGTACATCACCCTCAACAATCCTGAAAAGGCGAATATTCTCGACAAGAAGACGTCGGATGCAATTTCCGAAGCCTGGATCGATTTGTGGGAGGATCGCGAGGTGCGCTGCGCCATCCTGACCGGCAAGGGCGACCGCCACTTCTGCGGCGGGCATAATCTGCAGCCAAGGCCCGAGCTGAGCGACGAAGAGCGCGAATACCTCAAGGCTCAAAAGATTTTCTGGCCGCTCGCCGGGACCGTCCACGGGACCCCGACCGGGGTCGACGGCCGCATGGGCGACCACTACCCGCGCGTCTGGAAACCGGTGATCGCGGCGGTGAATGGCTGGGCCGCCGGCGCCGGTCTCTACATCCTGCTCGCCTCTACCGACATCCGCATCGCCAGCGCGGAGCACGCGCGCTTTAAATTCGCCCTGCTGAGCCAAGGCTGGCTCGGCCACGGCCCGGGCGCCAGCCTGCTCGCCAAGCAGCTGCGCTATATCGACGCCATGAAGATCCTGCTGACCGACGAGCCATTCGGCGCCGACGAAGCCCTGCGCATCGGGCTGATCAACGAAGTCGTACCGCACGACCAATTGCTCGAGCGGGCGGAGAAGTTGGCGCGGCAAATTGTCGAGATGCCACCGGTCGCGGTGCGCATGATGAAGGAATTCGTCGTCCGCTTCGGCGATCTGCCGACCGACCAGGCCTGGCATGTGCAAAACCTGATAAACACCTTGCTGATCCAGACCACCGCGGATGGCGAGGAGGGCCGCCGCGCCTTCAACGAAAAGCGGCCGCCGAACTTCACCGGCGCGCTACGCCAGCGCGGCGAACCGTTCGCGGAAATTGCGGAAGAGGATTTCGAACGGCTCGACGAGATTTATCGTAGCGGCGAGTTTTAAGCGTCAGCCAAACGCACCCTCGTCTCGCAGCGAGACGATCTGATCCGCCGTCATGCCGAGCACGTCACGCAGCACGGCGTCCGTATCGGCGCCGAGCGCGGGTGCCGGGCCACTGACGCGGCCGAAACTCGATTTCCACGGCAGGCCCGGCAATCTACCGTCGGAGCCGTCTTCCCAAAAATCCCGGGCCTTAAAATGTTCGCTGTCGACATGGTCGCGCATTGTCCGGACCGGTGCCGCCGCGATCCCCGCGGCGGTGAGCTGCGCCGCGGCGGCCTCGTTGGAATGTTCCGCGGTCCAGGCCGACAGCGCTGCATCGATTTCGTCCCGGCGAGCCTGACGTTCGTCGAGCCCCCACGCGGCCCAATCGGAGAGCGCGGGAACGGTCTCGCACAGCGCCCGCCATCCACTGCTGGACGCGACCGCGATCCCGACCCAACTATCCTCGCCCGACGCAGGATAGATACCGTGCGGCGCATGGACATCCGACCGATTGCCACGCGGCGCCACCGTCCCATCGAGTTGTGCTGAAAGTATTGGGTCCGCCATCGTCCAGAGCATCGCTTCGATCATCGAGAAATCGATGCGTGCGCCCTTGCCGGTTCGGCGGCGGTTCCAGATAGCAGCCGCCGCGGCAAAAGCGAGCTTCAACCCGCACATCGGATCGAGCCAGGCCATGCCGACCCGTGGCGCTTTGCCCGGATGCCGGTTTAGGCCGGCGAACCCGGCATAACATTGCAGCAACGTGCCGTACGCGACCGCTTTCGCTTCCGGCCCCGTGCGACCGAGACCGGAGGCGGACATGTAGACGAGCCCAGGGTTCACGCGGCGCAATTCGTCCGCCCCCAATCCGAACCGATCCATCACGCCGGTGCCGAAATTCTCGATCACAATATCGCACTCCGCCGCCAGCCGCTTGGCGATATCGACCGCATCTGGGTTTTTCAGATTCAGAACGATGGCCTGTTTCGCCTGCCCGAGCACCGTATGCAGTTCCGACGCGCGGCCCGGATCGCCGCGGCCCGGTGCCTCAACCTTGATTACCTCGGCCCCCATTGCCGCGAGGTAGCGCGTCGTGGTGGGGCCGGCGATCACCCAAGAAAAGTCGAGCACCCGCACGCCGGACAGCGGCATCGGACCCGGCGCCGCCATGGGCTCGCCGGCCGGTCTGTACTGCGCTATCCCGTAGGCCGGGCCTGGAACCTTGAGCCGCTGTCCCTGCCATTCGAAAGCACGGTAGAAACCGCGCTGTTCGAGCTGCGGCGATTCCAGATGCTCCGTCAGCTCGCGCAACGGAAAGCTTGGGACATGGGCGGCCTGCGCCGCATCGGCGATCCCTTGCTTGTCGTGTTCGCGGCTCCAATCCGACATCAGCGCGTGCAGCGCATCCCAGTTTTCGACACGGTCCGGTTTTTGGGCGAAGCGAGGGTCATTGCCCCATTCCGGCGATCCCATCACCTTCAGCCAAGTGGCCCATTGATGATTCTCGCGCGGTGAAATCGCTGTAAAGCCATCCGCCCCCGGCAGAATCGTAACCGTCGCCCCGTTGCCATCGGCGATCCGTTTGCGCGACCAGGCGCGGCCGGTCAGGCTGGCGCGGGTCATCTCGGTAATTGCCAAGGTCGCCAACGCTTCCTGGATCGAGACGTCGACAACCGCGCCCTTGTCGCCGGCAAGCACACCGTTCATGCCTGCACAGGCTGCCGCCAATCCGCCAATGAAAGCCGATTGCAGGCCAACCGCACACAGCGGCGGTTCATCGGTATCGTCGACTTGACCGGTCAGCATGCGGGCAATTCCGCTGGCGCAGAGCAAGGTCAAATCGGAGGCCGGGAGATCGGCGTCCGGCCCAACTTGCCCAAACGGGCTGATCGCGATAATGACAGCGGCGGCGTTGCAGGCGCGCAGCGTTGATATTTCGGTCCCGGTGGATTTCAAGACGGCCGGACCACCTTCACAGATGATCACGTCGACACCGGTCGCCGCACCGTTCAGATCACCTGCGATCGCTTCCTTGCCATCGTTGAGATAAGCGGCAAGCGGCGTCGACCGGTCGACACCGAGGCAGCCAACCTGCGCGCCGATATCGGCGAAAGCCCGTCCGCAGACGGCTGCAGCCAGCCCCGGTCCGATCTGTAAAATTTGTAATCCCGCCAACAACGCCATGCCGACCCCTTATCCTGAGCGTGCGGCGGTAAATCTAGCGCGCCATGTCCGCGACGGCGACCTTAGGTCTGTGCGAGTTCCGGCAATGTGAAGATTTCCTGTTTGCCTTCGACGCCGCGCAACGTGTGCCGGCCGCGTGACACCAACCCGGTAGGAATGCTTTCGGCGAAAGCCGAGGACATGAGGACCGGTGTGCCGAGCTCCTTGCACAACCCTTCGATCCGCGACACCTCGTTAACGGCCGTGCCGATGACGGTGAAATCGAGCCGCTTAGTCGTGCCGATATTGCCGTATGTGATATCGCCACGGTGCAGACCGATGCCGAAGCGCAGCGGCGCTTCCAATGAGGTTGTGCGCAACTCATTCAACCGATCCATGCCTTCGCGTGCCTGGCGTACCGCCTTCATGGCATTCAACCCTGCCTCCGGCCGCGCATCGTCCCGCGACGCAATCGGGAACATCGCCAGTACCGCATCACCGATGAACTTCAACACCTCGCCGCCATTGTCGATGACGGCCCCGGCCACGCAGTCGAAATATTGATTGAGGGTCGCCAAATAGGCGACGCGGGACATCGAATTCGCCAGCGACGTGGAGTCGCGCAGATCGGAGATCCAGACGACAGAGTGCACTTCCTCGCCGTCGCCGCGCTGGACCAGACCGTCCATCACCCGTTCGCCGGCATCGCGGCCAAGATAGGTGCGCAGCAGGGTGAGCGAAGAGACGCGTTGCGCGTAGGCTTCGAGCTGACGCCCCAGCGCCGGCAGAACTTCGTACAAATCGCCCAGCTCTTGCGTCGAGAAACCGCCGGGACGGTCGGAGGTGAGGGTCAGGATATTGATCAGACCGTCGGAGAAGCGGACCGGCATGGCAACGTAGTCGGTGCCGCCCTCATCGATCAAATCTTGCAGGATCGGGAAGTCCAACTTCGGATCGGGCCCATCCAGCCTGCGGCGAATTCCGCCTTCCCCGGCAATGATCGGTGCAAACGTGCTGTCGCGAAACTGGGCGCTCTGCAGGCCGGCATGTGTCGCCTCGTACTCCTCGATACCGGCGACACCGCGCTGCCAGGTATAGGAAAGAGCAAAGAGCTGCGGGTTGAGGGTGCGGACCATCAAGCGCAGCCGCCAGATGGGAAAATCCGCGGCGACCAGCGCGTCAGCGAGCCGTGCCACAAAATCCGACGCCGAGGTCGCCTTCCAGGCACCGTCGATCAGCCAGGAAACGAACGGGTTCGTCTTGACCGCCTCGGTCCCGCGCGGCGCCGCTTCCGATGGCACATCCCCGACGATCCAAGCGTCCATCGCGTCCCAATCGAAGGCGACATACTCGTCCATACCGGACGCCTCGTCATAGGGATCCTCATAGGCCCAGACAGCGTTCTCCGCCGTCCGGTCGCCAACCTTGAGCGACCAATAGGATGCGTTGCCCTTGAACGGGCAATGGGTATGCAAATCGTTGCGAATCAGGAAATCCGCACGCACATCCGCTATCGGGAAGTAATAGACCGACGGCAACCGCGTCTCGTGCATCAGCAGCACATCGCCACTGTCGGCCACCGTCTCGCCATTGAAGACAACCCGAATCCTCTCGCCACTCGGCTCGATCGAAACGCGGTATCCGTCGCGCGCGAGTGTGTCGGCGGTGCCTGTACCAGCGGTAGCGACCATCTTTCAATCCGTATAAATCACTAAGTGACAATGATTTAGGAGCTTTGTGGGCGACATACAACCGATATGGCGAATGCAGCGTTGCGCCAGGAGGGTGCATGGCGTTAGCGTGTCGGACGACTTCATCCCGCCCAATCTCCCCTTCAAAGGCCATATCCACGCGTGACCTACACCTATGACGACGCCTTGCGCAGCAAGATGCTCGACAATATCGAACGCTTTCCCGACCGTCAGGTCGATGACGAGAGCCTAACCCACGCCGCGGTGACGCTGACCGTGGTCGATTCGCGGCATGGCGCATCCTTTTTGCTGACCCGGCGGACGGCGACGTTGAACGCGCACTCCCGGCAGTTCGCCCTACCTGGCGGCCGCCTCGATCCCGGCGAGAATGCGATCCAGGCGGCGTTACGCGAATTACATGAAGAGATGGGCGTCGAGCTCGGTGAGGATTCGGTCTTGGGCGTGCTCGACGACTACCCGACCCGCTCGGGCTATCGCATTACACCCGTTGTCGTGTGGGCCGGCGGTGCCGTCAAGGTCACGCCGCAGCCGAGTGAGGTGGAGCGCGTTCACGTCGTTACCTTGGAACGGCTGGCCCGACCGGAAACACCCGAGTTCGCAACGATCCCGGAGAGCGACAGGCCGCTGATCCGGCTCAACATCGCGCGCGCCAAGGTGCACGCGCCGACAGCCGCGATGATCTACCAGTTCCGCGAGGTCTGCCTCTTCGGCCGCGACACGCGGGTCGACCAACTGGAACAGCCGGTCTTCGCCTGGCGGTAGAGCACATCACAATTAGTTGGAACCGTTCCCGGTTTCAACTCATCGTGTGAAAGTGCTCTAATTTTAGTAAGGCCGATCAGATTCACGCAGTTGTTGGATCGCTGCAAGCGATTCCAACAACTGCGTGAATCTGATCTAGGTTATAAATTTACGCGAAGAGTATCGGGTTAGGAGAGCCAGCGCTTGCGGCGACGGTAATGCTTCACGTCTCGGAAGCTCTTACGGTCCTCGCCGGCCATGCCAAGATAAAATTCCTTGATGTCCGCGTTATCGCGAAGGTCGGCCGCCGCGCCTTCGAGAACGATGGCGCCGTTTTCGATGACATAACCGTTGTCAGCAATTTCCAGGGCCAGTTTCGCATTTTGCTCGACCAGCAGGAACGAGACGTTCTGTTCGTCGCGCAGGCGTTGGATGCGTCCGAAAATTTCCTTGACGATCATCGGGGCAAGGCCAAGCGACGGCTCGTCGAGCAACACGAACCCAGGTTCCGACATTAAGGCGCGACCGACCGCCAGCATCTGCTGTTCGCCGCCGGACAAATAGCCCGCCTGCACGTCGCGGCGTTCGGAAAGCCGCGGAAAATACTCGTAGACCAGATCTATGTTCTGCCGGACCTTGGCCATCGACGGCAGAATATGGCCGCCGGCGACGAGATTTTCCTCGGCGGTCAGATGCTCGAAAACGCGGCGTCCTTCGAAAACCTGGACGATACCGCGTGAGACGATCTCATGTGGAAACAGCTTATCGATCTGTTCGCCATCGTATTCGATGGAACCGCGGGTTACGTCGCCACGTTCGGGACGCAACAATCCCGAGATCGCTTTCAGCATCGTCGTCTTGCCGGCGCCGTTCGCGCCAAGCACGGTGGTAATCGCGCCTTTGGGGGCCTCTATCGATACACCGCGCAACACCAGAATGACGTTGTCGTAGATGACTTCAATATTGTTCAGCTGAAGCACGATCGGTACTCATGCAAAAATTGAAAAAACCGGACCGGCCCGTTTATCGAGCCGGTCCGAATAGACTTTAGTGGCCTTCCTGGACCATCTTCGTGACGACGTCACGATAGCCGCGCATCCAGTCGGTCACGGGGACGAAACCTTGGCCCTTGACCTGGAAGATGCGGACCCAGCCGCCGCCTTCATGATCTTCCTTGGTGATCTTCACCGGAGGCAGGATACCGCCGAGTGTGAAGTCGGAAATCTGTTCGAACCCGTTCTTCACATCCGTACCGGAAATCTTGTCGCTGCCACCCTTCGCCTTCACGGCGTTCTCGATCGCCTTGAGGTGAATCGCCGCGGTAAGCAGGCCGCGATTGTAATAGACGGTCGACGCCATTTCCTTTGGTGTGGACTTGCCTTCGGACTTGTACAACGCCTTGATTTCATCAAGCACCTTGTAGTCGGACCCGGCACCCGCGAACTGCATGACGTAGTAGCCTTGGGCCTTGTCCCAACCGCCGGCGCCCATGATGTTGGATTCGCCGGCTGCCCAAACGAAACCGACCATCTTGCTCAACGGATAACCGTTCCGCGTGAACTCGTTGATCGAGACCGATGGGGCTTTACCGAAGGTATGGTTGATGACGAAATCCGCCCGGTAGCGGCGCGCAATGTCCTGCACCTGGACCTTCATCTCGACGCCGGGCGGGGGAATCGCAAACTCCTTGAGCTCGAAATCTTCCATCTTCGCCAGCTTGTGGAGAATTGGAATCGGCTCGCGACCGGCAGGATTGTCGTAATAGATGTAGGCAATTTTCTTGCCCTTGATCACGCCGCCAAGCTTCTCCTTCGCGAACGCAACCGCCGCGGCACCCTGCGACCAGTACGTCGCCGCGATCGGGAAGAGGTATGGAAACTTCGTCCCATTCGCTGCCGCCGCGGATCCGAAACCGGGGCTTGTACCGGGAATTTTATCTTCATGCAGCAGCGGGGTCAGTGCCTGGGTATGCGGGGTGCCGTAGATCGCCACGATCACCGCACCTTCCTTCTTGAAGCGCTGGTACGCTTCCATGCCCGGCGGAACTTTGTACTCATGGTCGATTTCCATGACGCGGACCGTGTGACCATTGATCCCGCCCTGGGAATTTTTCAACTTCACGTAGTCGTGGTAACCCGGGCACAGGAACGTTCCCACGGTTTGGGTTGGACCGGTTCGATCGCATTGCAAGCCAACGACGATCTCGCCGGCGGAAGCCGTGCCGACCTGCAAAGCTGCGGCCGCAAGGACGGACGCTGTCAGCAGACCCACTTTCAAATGTCTCATGCGCTTTCTCCCTGATAGTTTTGATTACTCATTTAGTTTCTTATTGTTCTTACGTGTTTCGGACGACCGTTGGCGACCATGCCGCCTCAATAGGAGAACGGCCAAATCCGAAAGTAATTCCTTATATTCTGCCACAGTTTGGCGAGCCCGTCCGGTTCGACGACGAGGAACAGAATAATCAGTCCACCGAACAGGATGAGGCGCATTTGTGCGATGACCTGCGCCAGATAGACCCCGTCGACGAAGAAGACGCCAACGGTCTCCATGAACGTGCGGATGGCAATTGGTAGCAACGTAACGAAGACGGCGCCGAAGATCGATCCGAGAACCGAACCCAGGCCGCCGATGATGACCATCGCCAGATAATCGATCGAGATGGGTAGCTGGAAGGCCTCGTAGTTGGCTATCCCAAAATAGTAGGTGTACATCACGCCACAGACGCCAGCGTAGAAGGATGAGATTGCGAAGGCCAGAAGCTTGTAGCGGTAGACGTTGATACCGATGATTTCGGCCGCAATGTCCTGATCGCGAATCGCGATAAACGCGCGGCCAATTCTGCTTCTTACCAGGTTAAGGGTTGCGATAATCGCAACTGCCGTTACGGGCAAAATGAAAAAATACAGTTCCGCCTGCGTCTCGAGGGTTTCCCCAAATATCACGGGTCGCGGCATTGGAATCGAAGCCTGGATACCGCCCGAGATCACCGGCGTGTGATTGAGCACCCATTCGATGATGAATTGCGCCGCCAGAGTCGCGATCGCGAGGTAAAGGCCCTTAACGCGCAGCGACGGCATGCCAACGAAGACCCCGATCAACGCCGCCATACAGCCCCCGGCTGGGACCGTTAGCCAGAAGGGCCAGTCGAAATGCACCGCCATGTTGGCTGCCGTATAGGCGCCGACGGACATGAAAGCGGCGTGGCCAATCGATATCTGTCCGGTATAGCCAAGCAGGATATTGAGCCCGAGCGCCCCGATGACCGCGATCGCCGCGATGTTGACGATTGAGAGGTAGTACTCGTCGAAAATCAGCGGGAAAATGACGAAGAAGATGACCGCGATCGCACCGATGGCGACCTTACCGATGGGCAGGCGGAACAACGCCATATCGGCCTTGTAGGTCGTCTTGTAATAACCGCTTTCACGATGAAACATGCTTTATTTCTCCACCGATCAGATTCGTTCGATGATCGGTTTGCCGAACATGCCGTACGGTCGAATCATCAGCATGAGGATCATGAGTACGTAAGGGGTGAAATCCTTCGTGCCGCCACCGACATAGGGGTCGAGATAGCCCGCCGCGAGCGCCTCGACGACCCCGACGATCAAGCCGCCCAAAATGCAGCCGATGATCGAGTCGAGACCGCCAAGTATGACCACTGGGAAAACTTTCAGACCGAGTTGCGCCAATTGCGTATCGACACCAATGGCATTGCCCCAGACGACGCCGCCCAGCAGCGCCACAAAACCGGCAAGCATCCAGGCCAACGCGAAATAGCGCTCGACATTGATCCCCATCGCCATGGATACCGTATGGCTGTCGGCGACCGCGCGCATCGCGACACCTTTGCGGCTTTTCAGGAAGAACCACCCGAATACCGCAAGGAAGAGGATGCTGATCGTGGCGCCCAAAACGTCGATCGGAGACATGAAGAACGGTCCCCAGATGATCGGCGTCTGCTCGATAGGCAAATTGATCGGCCGTGTTTCTGCGCCGAATACGAGCGGGCCAAGGCCCCGGAACATCAGCGCGAGGCCGATCGTCGCCATGATGATAGAGACCACATCTCGGCCGATCATCGGCCGCAGCACAATACGCTCCAGCCCCCAGTTGAATCCAAGCATGAATAACAGCGAAAGGCCGATCGCGGCCCAGAGCGGGAACCCATACAGCGTCATCATGGAGGCGATGATGATCGCCGCGATCATGCAGAACTCGCCTTGGGCGAAGTTTATGGCGTCGGTGGATTTGTAAATCAGCACGAACCCGACCGCGACCAGCGAGTACATCAACCCGGTTAGAAAACCGTTCGAAACCAGTTCGACTAAAAATTGCGTTTCGCCGCTCATGAAAACGTCCAATCCGGGCCGTTAGGCCGCTTCCTCGATTATCAGGTGGGAATCGATCTGCGAACGGCTGCCGTCCTCGAAGGTAACATCGAGCTTCAGGTCTACTGTCGCCTCGCCACCGTAAAACGCGTTCAGCACCGGTGCGTATTTTTCCGTGACAAAGGCGCGCCGTAATTTCCGTGTTCGCGTGACTTCATTGTCGTCGGCGTCGAGATCCTTGGTCAGCAACAGAAACCGTTTGATCCGTTGGACCTCGGGCAGAGCCAGATTGATTTGGCGAATTTCCTCCGCGACGAGGGCGCGGGTTTCCGATTTCTGTGCCAAATCCATGTAATTCGTATAGGGCAGCTGGCGCTTCTCGGCCCATTTGCCGACAGCATCGAGATCGATCGCGATCATCGTCGAGACAAAGGGTTTTCCGTCGCCGAAAGCGACCGCTTCGTTGATGTAGGGGCTGAATTTGAGTTTGAGTTCAACAAACTGCGGGGCAAAGACCGTCCCGTCGCTGAGCTTGCCGACATCCTTGGCGCGATCGACAATTACGAGATGACCTCGCTCGTCGATCATCCCGGCGTCGCCGGTATGGAACCAACCTTGCGCGTCGATCGCTTCACGGGTCTTTTCGTCTTCCTTGTAATATCCCTTGAAGACGCCTTTCGAGCGGATCAGAACCTCGCTCTGTTCTTTGGCGATCGAGACGTCAATTCCAGGACATGGTTCGCCAACGGTGTCGGGATTTGCCGTATCGCTGGTCTGCAGCGAAACCAGTCCGCTGCTTTCGGTCATGCCGTAGACCTGTTTCAGATTGATGCCGAACCCGCGGAAAAACCGGAAAGTGTCGGGACCGAGCGGCGCACCGCCGGTATAACACCACCTGGCGCGTCGCAGACCCAGCTGATCGCGAACCGGCCCATACACCATGAATTCGCCGATTTTGTGCTTCAGGTTAAGAGATAGCGGCACCGGTTTGCCTTCGAGCTTGCTTTGCTCGACGGCTTCAGCGACATCGCAGAAATAATTGAACACCGCCCGTTTCAAAGGCGATGAATCCTCGGCCCTTACCTGTATCGACGTAAGGATTCCCTCCCAAGCTCGGGGCGCTGCGAGCATTCCCGTCGGACCCAACTCACGCCCATCGCGCCGAAACGATTCCGGCGACTCGGGACAATTACAAGCGCAGCCGACGATGAAGCTGAGACAATTGCTGTAAAGAGTATCGCCAACCCAGGCCATCGGCAGGTAGGCCAGGAAGTTGTCCGTGGGCCTGATATCCTCGTTCTCGATAAAGATACGGGTCGTTTCGATCAGGTTCTCATGGCTCAGCATAACGCCCTTGGGCTGCCCCGTCGTACCCGACGTATAGGCTATAAGCGCGATGTCATCGGAGCCGCATTTGGCGACCTCGTCTTCGAAATAATTCGGATGTTCGCCGCCGTAATCGCGGCCAAGCGCCTGCACTTCCTTGAAGGACTTTACGATGTCCACTTCGTATCCGCCGAGACCCCGGTCGTAGTCATAGATCAGCCATTTCAAATCCGGAAGCTGCTCGCGAATCGACAGGATCTTATCTACCTGTTCCTGATCTTCCGCGACGATTACCTTGGCTTCGCTGTGCGACAGCACAAAGGAGAGCTCGCTTGCGATGGCGTCCTGATAGACGGGAACGGACTGTCCGCCCAGGCACATTGCCGCGATCTGGGCCCAATAGAGACGGGGCCGGTTGTTGCCGAGAACGGACAGCTTGTCGTCGCGCTGGAATCCCAAACAGGCGAGTCCCAGCGCGAATTCACGCGTGTTTTTTTCGTAGGTATGCCAGTCGTAGGTTTCCCAGATACCGTAGTTTTTCTCGCGTATCGCCGGCTGGCCGCTGAACGTCGGATCGTTTGCATTTCGCAGCAGATAGCCCGGAAGCGTCGAAGGTTCTGGCATGAATTCTCCGTCTCCTATTGATGATCGGCGCCGAGATAGGCTTCGACGACCTTCGGATCGGCGCGCACCACGTCGGGCACGCCTTCCGAAATCTTCTCACCTTGGTCGAGAACCGCAACATAGTCCGAGATGTCCATCACCACGCCCATATCGTGCTCGATCAGGACAATGGTGGTGCCGAATTCCTCATTCACGTCGAGGACATAGCGCACCATCTCCTCTTTCTCTTCCTGGTTCATGCCGGCCATCGGTTCGTCGAGCAACAGCAAAGTCGGATCGACGGCCAGCGCGCGGCCCAGCTCGACCCGCTTGCGCAGGCCATAAGCCAATTCGCCGGCCTGCTGACCGCGCAGGTCCGTGAGCTTCAGGAAGTCGATGATTTCCTCGACCCTGCGGCGATGTTCCACTTCTTCGCGCTGCGCCCGCCCCCAGTAGAGAAACGACGCCAGCACACCCGATTTCATGTGCACATGGCGGCCCAGCAACAGGTTCTGGAGCACGGTCAGGCCTTGAAACAGCGCGATATTCTGAAAGGTCCGCGCAATGCCGCGCGCTGCGCGGTCGCTTGGCTTTACCCGCGTCACGTCCTGCCCGTCGAGCAGGACCGTTCCTTCATCGGGATGATAGAAGCCGCTGACCATGTTGAGCAGCGTCGTCTTGCCGGCGCCGTTCGGACCGATAATCGAATAGATCGCGCCGTCGGGCACATCCAGGCTGACGTTCGATACTGCGCGAACGCCGCCAAAATTCTTAGAGACCTGATCGACTTTTAGTTTGGTGCCCGCAACTTCTTCGCTCTGCGCCGACATGGTGCAGCAATCTCCCTGCTGAATCCCAACTGATATTCGGAATCAGAAGGGTACCTCGTTGTGTCTTCTTTTTGTTGCGGAGGACTATAGGTCGGTTATTTCGCCGAGGGCAAGAAGAGTTG
>Ga0315338_1002099_pt1 | contig 21094 bp, 16 predicted proteins | sample ASW8metaG_FD_204518 | JGI IMG/M metagenome (GOLD analysis project Ga0315338, IMG submission 204518) | Ammonia-oxidizing marine archaeal communities from Monterey Bay, California, United States - ASW #8 | ecosystem: Environmental > Aquatic > Marine > Coastal | place: USA: California | collected... | reverse complement strand
AGGTCGAGACGCAGGGGGATGCCCACATCCCAGCGGACGCCGCCGCCGTAGCCGCTGATCATATCACCCCACTTGGCATCGCTGACTCGGCGCCAGACGCCGGCCCGATCCGCGAACAGGACAAACCCCGCAGGACCGGCGGCGAGGCGAAGTTCACTGCGCACTACGAGCCCGCCACGACCGCCACCGACGGCCTGAATCGAGTTGCGCTTCATACCGCGCACCGAACCCTCGCCGCCGAACTCCTTCCAGTACGCCTGAGGCAGGTCGGACTCGCGCCGCTGCGTGCCGGTCATGACGCCGCGCACCGCCAGTGCCCAGACGATGTTGTCGCCGAGGTGCAGGTAGTTGCGCGCTTCTACGTCCCCGTCGAGCACCCGGTTGCCAATGCCGCCGATCTCGATAGCGTAGAGCCCCGCGGCGCGCAGAAAGGTCCCGCATGTGGGCGCGATCTGATTGTCCCGTGTGTCGCGCTGGAAGTCGAGTTGGAAGTTCAGCGCCCGCGCCTTGTTTGTCAGCAGATCGACCCATGTGTCGTCAATGGAAATTTCGCCGTCGTCATAGGGGAAGGCCTCCGCCTGCGCCTTCCGTCCCGAAGGGCCGGGATCAGCACCGAAAGGATCATCCGGAAAGGCGGTCCCTTCGAATGGATCGCCGCCGAAGGGATCATCTTCGAACCCATCGTCCGCTGCTCCGTCATCCACAGAATCACCCTGCCCGTCGTCGAATTTGATCGTGCGCCCATTGATGGGACGGTTGCGCGATTGGGTCCAGTTCATCGTCAAGTTCGACCCGTAGACGACGTTCTCCGACAGTTCCCAGCGGCGGCTGACCACGGCGTTCAGCTTCCACAGGCGCTCGATGGACGGATAGTCGAAGATCGCGCCCGACAGCAGTGCCGCCGCTTCGTCGGCTCCGAACAGCAGGTTCAGTTCGTTGCTCAGAGAGTGGTTGATCGTGAGCAGGTCGAACTGCGTCGGATCCGAAGGATCGGCGAAGACGCGCCTGTCCCCCCACTCGTCGGTCACCCCCGTAGACAAGGTCAGATCCGCTGCCGAACCCAGCAGATCGCCCTCGGTGAGGAACAGCGTGAGGCCCTCCAGCGGCCGTCCGAGGTTGGCGTCGACGCCGATGTGATTGCCACGCCCGATAAAATTGATGTGCTGCACACGTCCCGAAACGCCTGGCTCGCTGTTGTTGACGAACAAGCGACTGCGCAGATGCAAAAATTTGCGCTCCTGCAGGCTCAGAATCACCGGCTGCACACTGTCCCCCGGCGCACCGGTAGGTGTCGTCAGTGTCACCGAGCGAAACAGACCGGTGCGCGACAGGTTGTTCCGCGTACGGCGCATCTGCTCCGGGTCATAGAGCTGGCCCTCGCGGAAGGTGAACTTCCGCTCGAGTAACGACCGTCTTGTCAGCAAGTCGGTCTGTTCGATCGTCACCGGTCCGAAATACATCCGCTCCCCCGTCGACACCGAGTACGACACCGCCACTTCCTGCCGGCGCGCATCGAGGTCCACCCTATTGCGCACGCGCGCATGGGCGAAGCCCTCGCTGTTGAGCCACACCAGCAGCCCTCGCTCGTCACCGATGACTTTGCCATAGCGAAACACCTCGCCGGGGGCCACGCGCAGTCGCGTCCGCAGGATCGCCGCCAGCACGGTGTCCTGGCCGGTGAACTGAACCGCGACTCCGGACACCATCCATTGTCGTCCACTGTCGATCTTCAGAGTGATATGCAATTTTCCGTCGTCGTCGATGACGAACCGGGATCTCACGATGTCTACATCCATGTAACCGCGGCTGCGGTAGAGGTTCTCAATCTTTGACAGATCGGCACGAAAGAACCGCCGGGTGAAGCGGCTCCCCACCTGGGTGCGCATGGCGGCGCGCACTTCGCGGTTGTTGATCGGCTTCTCGGCAAGATATTCGAAGCGGACCTCCACGACTTTCGGCGTATCCAGATCCCGCAGGTCCACAGTACGGTCGGCTGTGGCTTGTACTGCCAGCACCAGCAGCATCCCCGTGTATAGATAACACTGCATCAAAATTCCCGGCTCAGGCCGACACCGACACCGTAGAGTTGATATTCGGAATAGGCGGTGGCGTCGATCGTCATCCACGAAGTGATGTGGTACTCCACCTCGAACTGGCCGGCCGCTGCGGCGCGCGTACCCGCCTCGTAGCGCACCCATATCGGCAGGGGCCAACTGAGAAACTTGCCGACCCGTACGGCGCTCTGCCCCACCGTACCCAGGGTCGTCCCCGACGGCAGCAGGAGAAACTCGTCGAGGCCGACGCGCTGTACGCGCCGACTCAGCAACAGCTGCCCCGCCGCGGTGTAGAGGGCGTTGGCGTAGTCGGCGTTTTGCGTCGTCGTCTGGCCGAACGCGAGAAGGTTCAGCACTTCAGCATCACCCAACCCTGGTGAGGTAAGGCGCGGTGCGGCCTCGCGCACTGGCCCCTCCAGGATCATCGTCACCTCCGCCTCGGGTTCGCTCTCATCGTACGGCTGCACTGTCGTCGTCGCCTCCAGATCGAGCTCCGGATCGAGCAGGATTGGGTCATAGAGCAGATCGACGATGGAGTACGTAGGTACCAAGCGATCGAGGACAATACGTCCACGGGTAAAGGTGAACTGACGGTTGAGGATGATGACTTGGCCGTCGACAATCTCCAGTTCCCCCTGGAACTTCGGCTGGTAGAAGGTGCCGTAGACCCGTGTCTGGCCGTCGAGAGTGATGTTGGAAAGCTCGCTGCGCGATTCCAGTCCGTCGACGTCGACATAGACGTTGAGTCGTGTACTCTCAAGGAAAGGGCTCTGTATCGCCGGTGGCGGTGGTACGGGCGGCGATGTCAGGTCGACGAGTTGCACGTCGGCCGTGGGCCGGGTGAGCTGTACGTTGCCTTCCAACAAGGATCCCTGCGCATCGCGCAGCAACGTCAGATCCAGGTCGATGTCGGGCGCCTCGAAGACGTCCTCGTACTCGTAGCGTACATCCTTGCCGACAAGCTGAAGTCGATAGTCGGTGCCGCCTTCGGAGAGCAGATCGAAGAACCCTGTGAGCAGCAACTTCCCTGGACCGCTTGTCGTCTTCCCTGAGAAGTTCATCAGTTGTGCGTGGGCGCCACCGCCGTCGCGTTCGCCGAACTCGATCCGACCAGCGGGAAAATGGTACCCCGGCTTCACATCGAGCAGGGCTAGCTCCAGGTCTTCCACTTCCACCTGTCCGGCGAAGTGCGGGTCCGTCACCAGCGAGTCCACCGTGACATCGAGACGTAACATGCCACTGAGCGACTCGAGTTGCGGCACCTGGTCCAGCATGGGCAGCAGGTCGATGCCGGCGGAGTACGCGCGCATTGTCAGTTCGTCCCATTTGGGCCAGATGTTGACCGCCGGCGCCGACGCCGTCACCTGCAAGCTGTCCTCGACGAGTGTTACCCATGTAGCGGTACTGTGCCATGCACGGGGGCGTCCGGATACGCACGCGGACAGGTCTCCGAGGAACCCGAGCTCGACGTCGGCGCTGGCATCGACAGCCAAACTGTCGAAAGTCCCCGTCAGGTGCGCCTGCAGAGAAATCTCACCTGCCGGCAGCGACACCCGGCCGGGAATGGCCCGAGCCGCCGCGTCCAGTTTGAGGTTGTCGACACGGACCGTCAGTCCGCCGCTGTCCCCGATGAGCTGGCCGTCGATGTGGATTGAACCCGCAGACTCGAACGTGTTGATGTCACGCCGAAACATTTCGACGGGCAGGTCGAAGCCCTGCAGTGATGCTTGGCCGAGGGACAGCTGCGCTCTCGACGGCGCCTCCAAATGCACACGCACGCGGTCGCGGTCAACCGTCAATTCCAGCAATTCCAGATACCCGGAGATATCACGCCATTGAATTCCGTTGAGAAGTTGACGTGCCGGCATCAGCAAGTCAGCGGACAAACTCGCCGTCAGTCCCGTCGAATCGTCAAGGGCGTAGGTGGCGATCGAGGATGCGTCAAGATTCCGCGCCGCGATCTGCACGCGAGCTTGTTCTCGTCCTGTCGTTTCGCCATATGGATGGAAGTCGGCACTCGGCGCCGATAAGCTCATGGTCAGTGCCGACCCATCGCCGGACGCTGCGCCCAGCTCCAGATGGCCGCGCAGGCTGTCGCTCAGGTCGAGGGAGGCAGTCAATTCCCCGAGGGGACGGCCGCCTAAGTCCAGCGACCTGAGATTGAGGCCAAGGAACGCCCGCGGTGCGTCGAGACGACCTCCCACCTGCAGGCGCGCCTCGCCTCGCGCCGTGATCCGCTCGAGGCCCGTTGTCTCTAACGAATCAATGGCGACCACGATAGCCACCGAGTCAGGCCTCAGATCTCCTTGTAGCTGCATGATGCCGAGAGGTGTATGCAGCCGTGTCTTGGAAAGTCGGACGTGGCCGTTGCGGTAGTCTCCCCGGACGCCATCGGGCAGGTTCAACGTATATCCTGAAAGTTCGGCCCGGGCACTGTCCAGATCGACATGCAGCTCACTCATCTCCACGTCGCCGGAGGGAACCACGACGCGTAGCCGTCCGCTGATGCGGATCGAGTCTTCGGTTCCCAGCCGCCGCACTGATGCGTCTTGCATGACAGCCTCGACATGCACCACACAAGAAGTATCGATCGACCCACGAAGCTGCAGTCCCGGCGCCTCGGCATCGATCGATGCCACGCCCTCGACGAAACGCGTTACCAGCGTCGTGGGGCCCAGGCTCCAGCCGGCAGCTCCCAGATCGTCGACACGTAGCGCCAACGCCCCGCGTCCCACTTGCCGCAGTTCACCGCTCGCCACCAGCTGACCGTCCAGCTTCCCGCTGACCAACCGCGACAGGCGCGACAGCGACAGACCGCGCGCCGACCCTGTGAGGGTATCCAGTTGGGCCGTCTGCAGATCTATCCGGGTACGTACCAGCACCTGGTCTCGGTCGACGCCGAAGCGCACATCCAGGTATCGCCAAGTGGCCAGCGTCGCATCGATCTGCACCGGCCCCGGCGGATCGTCCCCGAAAGGCAGTCGCTGGGTTTTCAACCCCACCTCGAGCGTGTCGGACCAAAACCTGCCACGCAGCGACAGCGGCCAGCTCCTGCCGATCCACGGGTTGGCGTCCAGCTCTCCCGTCAGGTCGAGGTCGTAGCTCCCGCGGTCGAGGGCGAGGGACCCTGTCGCCTGCAGAGTGCCCAGCCGATCGCTAGCGGCAAGAAATTTCAGGTGGCTGTCCTTCAGTTCAGCGTGCAGGGTGAGGTCGACGGGATTGGCGGCGATGCCGGAAACCGCCGCCTGCAGGTCAGCGATGATGCCGAGGTTGTCCGGATGCCCGCGCACTTCCACGTCTCCGCGCACCGGGCCCTTGAGGCCCCCGAACGGCAGCAGCCCCAGGTCGTTGATGTGGGCAACGATGTCGAATCCAGTCAGGGGCTGCCAGGACGCCCGGCCGCCGACGCTCCCTCCGGAGATGTCGACCTGGAAGGAATCGGCGCTTGCCGTCGTCGAGTCGACCCACCCTCCCGTGTGCAGAGTCAGCGGGCCGAGCCTCGAATGTGCCCCCTCTCCTCCTGCCGTGACGCTCAGCGCCAGCGGCGCCAGTGACCCCTCGACGACAAGGTCGATCTGTAGACTGTCGATGCCGGACGCCGCGCCCTCGAGGGTAAGAGCCGACGACATGTCGAGAGTCGACGCCAGGTCGAGAGTCCCTCGCCCGCGCAGAGTGCCCTGCGTTTCCCCGACGTCGGCGCGGAGAAAAATCTCGCGCAGTTCGACGGAGGAGGTATGCAGGTTCCATGCCGATCGGGCATCCCCTGTGATGGTGGAGCCATCTATGGTGACCAACCACAACCCCAGGGCCAGTTCCATCGTCGCCCCGTCGCCTTCGGGAGACAGCCTGGCGATGATGTTTTCGACATCGACCCGCAACTCGTCGCCCCGGGCCCGCAGCTTGAACGACCCCGCCACCACGTCGATGGTCGGCAGATTGGCTAGCGGCAGTCGAATCGTGTCGCGCCTGCCTGACTCAGGTGCAGCCCCGCTTTCCGGTGGCTGCGTCCAGCTCACGCGGGGACTGCTGAGAACGACCTCCCACGACCATGGCGTCAGCAATACCTCGTCGATCTCGACGGCGACGCCATGCCTTTCATGCCGAAGATGCAGGTCGCCCAGCAGCGCGCGCGATGCCAGGGCGCCACCGTGATGACCGATATCGAGTCGCCAGCCATCGCCGATGGCGATAACCGCCACCGCGCCGGCGAACCACACCCCCACCGGCGTCAGAGCCAGCACTGCCAGTCCCACCACGACTGCGACGAGGCTCACACGCCGGACGATGACGGCACGTGTCACTTGACGGACTTGAAATCCCGCGACGGGTGGAAGAGGCTGTCGGGCAGAGACTGGTGCGACAGACTCAGAACACGGCGAGACAGTCGCAGCAGTTGCCGCTCCTTCGCTGAACCGACTTTAGCGAAGACCTTCAGTTCGGACTGCATCGGGAACCCTCTCAGGTTATTCAGCTCGGTCTCGAGCCGCTCGGGGTCTTCCAAGACATCGGTCAGTTGATCCAGGCCCCCCCGTAACAGCGGCGCCAGCGATGTCCGGACTTGCTGCAATCCACGAAAGGCGACGATGTCGTCGTAACCGAGAAACGCGTCGGCCATCCACGCCTGGTACAAATAGCGGTTGACGCGCTGCACGGTCTGCGTACCGGGCTTGAAATGTCGTGCCGTCATCTCCGCCGCCACGCGGTGGCAGAGCACGCCCGCGATCCGCATCGTGTCCTGCAGCACCCTCGTGCGGACGGTGAACTCCCGATTCGGGTCAGCGCTTGCCGCAGACACTGCCGGCTTACCCGCGCTGGCAGGGGCAACGCGTTTTGTCGCAGGCAAAGTCTGCTGGCGGTAGGTCCCCGTGGAACGATTGATGTCGTAGAGCCGGTTCTGATCCACCAGGAGAATTTTCGTGCCCTGTAACGTGGCGCCCTGGTACTGCAGTACGCGGGTCATCTCTTTCGATGTCTCGATATCGGTCGAGACCCGCTGCCAGGCACCCTTGATATGGACCTGGTGCATGGTGCGCCGCGCTCCCCGCTTCTTCGAGCCCACGCCGGAATTGACAACCTCCTCCACGTAGGACACGTCGGCGAAAGCTGCAACCTGCGCCGCCAGCAGAAGAGAGGCGATTTTGTAGGTCAGTCTGTTCATGAATGGAAATATAACATGCCCGGACGGGGCCGGATCGTGTTAGTCAAAAGATTCGGCAGTGTAACGAAAGAACGACAGCGATGCGGACCAGTAATCGCCGGGCAGCCCTGCCTTGCGGCGAACCTCGTAGACGAACCGTTTTGCGTCGGGCAACATTTCCCACACCGCCGGCAACAGGGTGCTACGTCTGCTACCCTCCTGTACAGAGAGCCCGTCGACGCCGGGACACAGGTGTTCGAGCAGCTCCTGCTCGGACCCGGCCGGCAGTGGCTCGAGTGAGCTGAGGACGGAAATGTGGACGTGTAAATCGTCAAATTCCTCGCGGCACACCGGGTCAAAGCGCGGGTCGCGGAAGGCCGCGGCCCACGCGTGGTACGCCACGTCGGCCACCAGGGGCCGCACTGCTTCTAAGCTGCCGATGCAACCACGCAAGTCCCCGTTCGACATTCTCAGGGTGACGAAGCAGGCTCCATCCTCACACAATTCTCCGGTGTAGGCAGAGGAATCCGGCGCCAGCGCTTCTCCGGACTGCAGGCCTGCGTCGATGGACGAACGCGCCAGCTGCAGCAGGATGCGGCGCTCCTCCGCGTTCAGTCTTTGTTCCGGGTCAGCCGATGACATAGGCGCCGTAACCGACGACCTCGCTGCGCTCGCCTGTCGTGTCACCGGAGTTGCGCAGGTCCATGGTACGCGCCGTCAATCCACATCTCGCAGCGACGCTCAGAAGCGCCTGAATCGACACAGAGCCGCAGGCGCCCCTTGCCTGCAGCGACTGGGGCGACAGGTTCTCGATGGCTGCAGATGTGTCGGCATCGAGCCGGCGAGCCGTATCGTAATCATGTAAGTGACTCAGGTCCGAGCTGATGACGATCAACGTCTCTGCGCCCCCCCACAGCTCTTCCATCACCGCTTCGACCTGGTCCGTCGTCGCCCAACCGACGACGAAAGGAACCAGATGAAACACATGGCCCAGTCGGCGCTGCAAAAATGGGAGCTGAACCTCGATGGCGTGTTCCGCGACGTGGGCCGCGTCGATCGTATCGACGAAGTCGAACTGGCTGGTGCGTTGTGCCGCGTCGGTGGCGACCGGCACGGTGCCCAAGGGGGTTTCGAAGGCAATCGACGCCGGCAACGCCAGACCTGGCACGGGCCAGCGATGGGCCGGCGCGAACATGACGACACGTTCGACGGCGGCGACCTGCACACAGGCATAGGCCGATCCGGCGATAGGGCCGGAGTACGAATACCCTGCGTGGGGGGCTATTATGGCTTTGGGCGCCGGGCCGGCAGCGGAATCGAGGCTTGCGGTCGCCACGAACTCGTCGACGACGGCGGCCAGTTCAGTGGCGTCATCGGGATAGAACCTGCCTGCCACGGCGGCGGGGCGAGATTCGCTCACAGTTTCGTTCCGTGTTGGTGCTTGCGGGAAGCTCGCGTTTTGCTAGGGTACCAGAAGCAGCCGTGAGGAGCAAGAAGATGTCGGCCGTGACGGGCAGGTACTGGCACCAGGTGGAGGATGGGCGCCTGCAGTGCGACCTGTGCCCGCGTTTCTGTCGACTGCGGGACGGTCAGCGTGGCCTCTGTTTCGTCCGTGCCCGCGAGGACGACACGATGGTTCTCACCACCTATGGCCGTTCGAGCGGCTTCTGTGTCGACCCTGTCGAGAAGAAACCGCTGAACCACTTTTTCCCGGGGACGCCGATCCTCTCCTTCGGCACGGCGGGTTGCAACCTCACCTGCCGTTTCTGCCAGAATTGGTCCATCAGCAAGTCCCGCGAAGTCGACACACTTGCCGACGCCGCCTCTCCCGAGACGATCGCGAGCGCCGCCAGAAGCCTCGGTTGCACGAGCGTGGCCTTCACCTACAACGATCCCGTCATCTTTCTGGAGTACGCCGTCGACGTCGCCCAGGCCTGCCGCGAGCAGGGCATCCGCACCGTGGCGGTGACTGCCGGTGAGATCTGCGCCAAACCAAGGCAGGAGTTCTTCGTCGCCATGGACGCCGCCAACGTCGACCTGAAAGGCTTCACCGAGCGCTTCTACCACGACATCTGCGGTGGCAGCCTGGTCGCCGTGCTCGAAACCCTTCAGTACCTCCGGCACGAGACCGACGTCTGGTTCGAGATCACCAACTTGATCATCCCGGGCGAGAACGATGCTGAGGCCGAACTCGAAGGCATGACGGCGTGGATCGTCGAGCATCTCGGTTCCGACGTGCCCGTGCACTTCACCGCTTTCCACCCCGACTACCGCATGCTCGACCGGCCGCCGACACCACCCGAGACCCTGTCATGGGCGCGTCGGATCGCCCGCGCCAACGGCCTCCACCACGCCTACACCGGCAACGTCCACGACGAAGACGGCGGCTCGACAACATGCACAGGCTGTGGCCAGCGCCTCATCGGCCGTGACGGGTACGTCCTCACCCACTGGGGCCTCGACGAAACCGGCGCCTGCACAGAATGCGGCATCAGACTGGCCGGCCACTTCGATGGTCCCCCGGGAACCTGGGGCGCCAAACGGCAACCCGTACGCCTCGCCGATTTCGATACCGAGGACTGATCCAGAACCACGAGAGGGCCTCCCGACTGGTGGCGAGAGGCCCTCGTCGATCAGTCTCGGGTCAGATCACCGTAGAATCGGCGTGGCCGATTCGGACCGTAGTGCCTGGAGAACCGGAGTTCAAGAATCACCGATCAGGCACGTCAATCCCGCATGCCTTGGCGCAGAATCAGCAGACGCACCAGTTGCATGACGGCCGTCGCCGTAGCCGCGACGTACGTCAAAGCGGCGGCGTTTAGCACCTTCTTCGCATCCGCCGCCTCCGAAGCCTGCAGGTAGCGGCCGTCCACTAGCAGCGCCATTGCCCGTGAGCTGGCGTTGAACTCTACCGGCAGGGTGATCAGCTGAAAACCGACGACGGCGGCGTAGAGCAGGATGCCGATGTCGATCATCTGCGGCGACTGGAAGAAGAAGCCGATGAAGAACAGCGGGAACGCCGCCCACGAGCCGATTCTGGCCACCGGCAGGAAGGTGTGCCGCATGTTGAGGGCGAAGTAGCCGCTGGCGTGTTGTGCGGCATGCCCCACCTCGTGAGCGGCCACCGCCAGGCCCGCCAGGTGACTCCCGTGGAAGATCCCGGAAGACAGACGCACGACTCGGGCCCTCGGATCGTAGTGGTCGGATAGTTTGCCGCCCACTTCCTCGACGGCGACATCGACGATGCCATTCTGCCGCAGGAGGCGACGCGCCGTCTCGGCGCCCGTCAGGCCGGCGGCAGAGCGGACGAGGCTGTATTTGGTGTAGGCTCTCTTGACCTTGGCCTGTGCGTACAGCGCCAAGGCCATCGCCGGCAACAGCAGGATCATGGTCCAGTCAAAGAAGAAGAAGGGGAGCACGGCTAATCACCTCCAGAGTTGATCTGCTTCGTGGTCGTGTGCCGAATATAGGTTGTTACTTCGAGACGCGAGACCTCGGCCAGCGTTTACGTGTGCAACAAACGTACCCGTTCTATTCGACGCCCGGCCCAGAGGGTGGATCCCGTCACGAGGCTGACAGACCTGCCAGAGTGACATGCCCCCCAAAAGCCCAATGGCGTGGCTGATTGACTCGATACTTCTGTGCTACTGTGTGGTCAGGTTGGGATCGGTTCAAAGTTCGCGTCGACCTCGGCGGGCAGGCGCAGTGTCAGCGGCACAGAAACACCGGCGGAGACGATCATCTGGAAGGCCGCGTCAACGGTGAGCTTTGTCGGACGAATCTCTTCGCGAGGCACGATCAGCATGAACCCCGTGGTGGGGTTCGGTGCCGTGGGCACGAAGATGCTGTGTGCCGGCCTTCGGCCGTCCTCAAACGGCACATCCCCGGCGAGAAAGCCAACCGTCCACAGTCCCTTGCGCGGATACTCGAAGAGCACGACCTGCTTGAAACCCGCTGAGTCGGGAGACGTCATCGTCTCCATCAGTTTGCGCACCGGGCTGTAGATGGTGCGTACGATGGGCAGACGCTCGAGTGCTTCACGTCCTCCATGTAACACGCGACGCGTCAGTACGTTGGTCGTGATCGTGCCGACAACGAGCAGGATGAGAACGGTGAGAAGAAATCCGAAGCCACGATAGTACCACTGAGGGTCATCGGGATCGGGTATGAAGGGTTTGATCAGCGGTCTCGAAAACTCCTCGGCCAGCTCGAACATCGTCCACAGCACCCAGCCGGTGATCCACAGGGGCGCGATGACGGTGATGCCCGCCATCAACTTTGTGCGCACACGGTGCAGAATCCCGTGGCGGCGCGGATCCGGCTCTTGCCCGTCGCTCTGGCTGGGTTCTTTAGGGTTCTTGTCGTCCACGAGGTCTACCACGGAAGGATTGTGATGCGACGTCGGCAACCTACCCACCCCCCCGAACAGTGTCAACAAACCGTGACCACGGGTGCCTGGTCGAAGCGCGAGATCCGGCGCAGCCCGAGTGCGCTCCCACAGCTTCCCCAACTTCGGACAGGGTGTCAGGGTTGGTCGTGGCGCCGGGCCGGTGGGCAAGGCGCATTACGCCTGTCAGATCCTCGCTCGATCAGTTCTCCCTGAGACCACGCCACCATTCTGAAACCACACGTAGTTAGCCAGCTGTCAGATCCTCGCTCGATCAGTACTCCCTGAGACCGTAGGGCTCGCCAGCCGAACACACACGCTCTCAATCGAATCAGAATCCACCGCCGAAAAACCGGCGTACGTCGGCGCCGCCCCCCGGCCTGCGCCACACCCTGGAACAACCCCAAAACAACCCTCAGATTGACACCCCCACCGCACCCATCTACACTCGCCCAACATGCCAGATCAAGTGATCCTCCTCCTCAGCGGCGGCATGGACTCCACCACCTTGCTGTATCACCTCCGCGAAACCAACCCAAAAACTCCCCTGCACACCATCAGCATCGATTACAACCAGCGCCACCGAATCGAACTGAACTACGCCGCCCAGCTCTCCCCCCTCGCCGGTGCCACCTCCCATCGCGTGTTACCCCTGGGCCTGACCCGGATCGGCGGCAGCCCCCTCACCGATCCCGACCTAGATATCCCCGCTGCAGCTAAGGGCGAACAAGCCGTCACCGTCGTCCCTTTCCGTAACATGCTCTTCGTCACCCTCGCCGCCGCTTGCGGCGAGACCCTGGGCGCCTACGACATCTATCTGTCACCCGTGCGCGACGACTACGAGGCCTACCGCGACTGTCGTCGCGAGTTTTACGACAGCCTCGAGGCGTCCTTGCGTCTTGGTGCTTCGCACGACACCACCTTTCGTATCCACACGCCGTTAATAGAACGTACGAAGGTCGACGTCGTTACCCTGGGTCTTCGACTCGGCGTGCCCTATGAGCTGACACACACGTGCTACGAGGGTACTCGCCCGGCGTGCGGTGTCTGTGATGCCTGCAGCGAGCGCCTCGACGCCTTCCGCGCCAATGACACGATCGACCCCCTTGAGTATGAATACGAGCTGAGGCCCGATCCGTGAAGATCGAACGCGTCGAAGCTCTACACCTGCGTTTACCGGAGGTGAAATTGGTCGCCGACGGCACGCAGGATGTGCTCATCGTGCGCATCCATACCGATGACGGGCGGGTGGGGCTCGGGGAGGTCGTTTCGTGCAGCTACGTGGGCCGCGCCGTCATCGAGTCGCCGCGATCGGCTCCCTTTCGTCACGGCCTGGCGGCGATCGTCACCGGCATGGACTCCCAAGACATCGAGGGCATCGCCCTGGCTGTCGAGCAGGGTACTGCCTGGTACGGTCCGGGTGGCATCGCCCGCCACGCCTACAGCGGCCTCGACATGGCACTGTGGGATCTGCGTGGCCAAGCAGCCGGTGTGCCGGTGCGGCGGCTGCTGTCACCCACCGCCGTCGACTGCGTGCCTGCCTATGCCAGCGTGCTGTGGCCGGCGCGGCCGGACCTTGTGGGCGCCTCGGCACGGACTTTCGTCGAAACCGGCTATCGCTACGTCAAATACGGCTGGGCGCCTATGGGACCGGACCTAGCCCTCGACGTGGAACTCGTCGCCGCGGCGCGTGAAGCACTGGGTGACGACGTGGGCCTGATGGTCGACGCCGGTCGTGCGTGGACGGCGGTGGAAGCGATGAAGCGCGCCGAGCGCTTCGCTGAGTATGGCGCGTTCTGGCTGGAGGAGCCCCTACACCCGTACGACAACAGCGGTTATGCCGAGTTGGCGTCGGCATCGCCGGTACCGATCGCCGGCGGCGAAGCCGTCACCCTGCTGGAGGAATACGACGCCCTGCTGGCCACGGGGCTTCACTTCGTACAACCGGACCTGGGTCGCGTCGGCGGCATCACCTACGCCCAGCGACTCGCCGCAACGGCACACACACGGGGCTGTCGTCCCGTGCCTCACGCCTTCGGCACCGGGGTCTTGCTCGCCGCGTCGGCCCAGTGGACGGCGGCGGCACCGAAACCGCTTACCGAGTACACCCGCGCACCGTCACCTCTGGCCCGCGACCTGGCTCGCCACACGATGGAGTTTCGCGACGGCCATCTGCACCTCGATGACACCCCGGGCCTGGGTGTTACTCTCGACGACGATGTGATCGCTCAGTACCGCGTGGACTAGAGCCCCGCGCCTATTCAGGAGACGACGACCCATGCCTCATGTACGCGAGATCTACAAGTTCGACGAACTCACCTGGCCGGAGGTCAACCAAGCCGTGGAGATGGGCAAGATCTGCATTCTGCCCACCGGCTCTGTCGAACAGCACGGCCACCACCTGCCGCTGAAGGTCGACCACGTCTGCGCTGACGCCGTCGCCACCGAGGCAGCGCGCCTACAGGCCGACAAAGCCCTTGTCCTGCCGCCGGTAACCTACGGTTACGTGCATCACGTGATGGACTTTCCGGGGTCGGTTAACATCCACCATGAGCATTTCATTCAGTACTGCCTCGACATCACCAAGAGCCTCGCCTACCACGGGTTCAAGAAGATCGTCCTTGTTAACGGCCACGGTTCGAACCACAACCTCGTCGACATGGTGGCGCGGCGCACGACTGTGGAGACCGACGCGAGTTGCACCTTCTGCAGCTGGTGGCAGATGCTGACGGTGGATCCGGAATTCGAAAAGACGTGGCGCGAGAGCGTTAAACCCGGTGGCTGCTCACATGCCGGCGAACTGGAGACGTCGATGCTTCTGCATCTTTCACCGGAGAGCGTCCGCACGGACAAAATCAGGAGCGAAATCGCGCGTACTAACAAGCTGGACTCGAAGTTCATCTGGACCGACCTATTCGCGCACGGGCCCATAGGGCTGATCGAGTGGACGAGCCAGTATTCGGAGACAGGCGTGATGGGTGAAGCGGAGAAAGCGACGGCAGAGAAGGGACGGCTATGCTTCGAAGAAGCGTCGAAGAACCTAGCAGCGTGGATTGGGGAGTACTACCACATGGAGATCATGCCGCGCACCCGGCACCAGGATCGGGAGCCGACGATCCCGCTGAACTTCCCTACAGGCTGAACCGGGGGCGGATCAATCGACTGGGGACAGACCCCCTTCGGTCAGGCGGTAGCGTTTGTCGGATTCGGGGCAGACGAAGTCGTCACCGTCGGCCTGTAGGACGATCCCCTCCTCGCTGACCCAACCCGTCAAGCGGCCTGGCACACCGTAAAACATGCCGTAGGCGGGAACATCCTTCGTCACCACCGAGCCAGCGCCGATCAGGGCGTAGGCACCGATCGTGATGCCGCAGACGATGGTGCAATTGGCGCCGAGGGTGGCGCCGCGCTGCACCAGGGTAGGCCGGAGTTCGTGCTTGCGCTCGATCAGGGCGCGCGGATTGATTACATTTGTGAACACCACGGAAGGACCGCAGAACACGCTGTCCTCCAGGGTGACCCCCTTGTACACCGACACGTTGTTCTGAATTTTGCAGCTATCGCCGATGACGACGTCGGCATCGACGTAGACATTCTGGCCGATGTTACATCCGGTGCCGATTCGGGCACCGGCCATGACATGACTGAAATGCCAGATCCTCGTGCCTTCGCCCAGGTGGCAGGGCGCGTCGATGCAGGCCGTTTCGTGTACAAAGGCTTCCCGTCCCATGACGGGCCAATATAACCAAGCACTCGGGAGAGAGGTAGAGAGGACCAAGCGACATGAAACTGACCACCTTCGCCATCAAGGGCGAACAGCGTCTGGGCGCCATGGTTGGCAACAACAAGATCGTCGCCGACCTGGCTGCCGCGGAGAAAACGGCGGCACGGCGCGAAAAGCGATCGGCCAACACCTTCTACAGCGACATGATCACCTTCCTCAATGCCGGCACCAAGGCCATGTCGGCCGCCCGCAAGCTGGTCAAGGCTGTCGACGAGAAGCTGGGCGACGAACCCAAGGCCGACACCAAGTCCACTCACTACCTGACGAAGGTCAGGCTGAAGGCGCCGGTTCCCAATCCGGCCAAGCTGTTCTGCCTGGCAGGCAACTACAAGGATCACATCGAGGAGGGTGGCGGCCGTATGACGGCTCAGGACCGTGAGACGCCGCGGGTCTTCATGAAACCGCCATCCACGACCGTCATCGGCCAAGACGAGGACATCCTCATCCCGCCCATAGCTCGCGCCGTCGACTGGGAGGGGGAGTTGGCTGTTGTCATCGGGCGCAAGGGCAAGGGCATCGCCTCCAAGGACGCCATAAAGCACGTCGCCGGGTACACGATCATGAACGACGTCTCCGAGCGGCAATTGCAGATCAAGCCACGCTCCTCCAGCCGTCCAAAAGACGAGTGGTTCGACTGGCTCAACGGCAAGTGGCTCGACACCGCTGCTCCCCAGGGACCTTGGATCGTGACTACAGATGAGATCAAGAACCCCCAAGATCTCGACATCAGCACCTTCGTCAACGGCTTACGCAAGCAGCACAACAACACGGGCCAGATGCTCTACTTCGTGGCCGACATCATTGAGTACATCTCTGCCATCATCACCCTCGAGCCGGGCGACATCATCAGCACCGGAACAATCTCCGGTGTCGGCGCCACAACGGGCACCTTCCTCAAGCCGGGTGACCGGATCGAGATCGAGATTTCCAAGGTCGGTGTATTGAAGAACAACGTGGCAGCCAGCAAGAAATGACCTCTCCCCCTGCGGGGGGCATCGGTTTCGGAGGTCCGACTCCCACCGGGTTGTGGAGTCGGACCTTCGTCGTTCTGTGCCTTCTCGGTTTCTGCAACGGCTTCGCAACAGCGCCGTACCAGTCCCTGTTGCCGGTCTACGTGGAGGCTGACCTCGGGCGCCTGCCGCTGTTTACCGCGTACCTGCGTTCCCTGACCCTCATCCTCGGTGGTATCTTCGCCATCGTCGGTGGCCGACTCGCCGACGTGCTCGGGTTGAAGACGACGCTGCTCCTCGGGCTGGCCGGAGCCGGACTTACAGGTTTTGTATTCCATACCCACGCAGTCGTCACACTCACGTTGTTGATCCTCGTCATCGGTGCCGCCGCCGGCCCGTGGAGCACGGCGGGACAGAGTTACCTGATCGCCGCCGCTGGCCCATCTCGCCTCGGCCTGGGCGGTGCCCTCTACTTCCTCAGCGGCACTGCGGGTAATTCGGTGGGTGCCTTCTGCACCGGCATGGTGAAACAGAGTTGGAGCTTCCCGCGCCTGGGTACGACGATGGCGCTTATTATGGGTGGCGTCTTCGTCGCCGGCCTGTTGCTGTTGCCATCAACGCACGTGGCGCGAGCCGTGGATACGCCACGCGAGCGCCTCGCCCTGTGGGCCTCCTACCGGCCGCTGATGACACAACGCAACGTCCATCTCCTCATGGGCCTGCGCCTGTCGATCACCAGCTTCTGGGGCATGGCCACCCTCGTATTGCCCCTGCTCGTCTATCGCGCCAGCCAGTCCGCTGCGACGGCCGCTTACTATGGTGCCGTGTCCCTCGCCGTCGCCGCCGCCTGTCAGTTGCTCACCGGACTGCTGCGTGATCGCTTCGGACGCACGGTGCCGTTGATCGTCTCCGCCCTCGGCATCGTCGTCAGCTCCGCCGTTCTGGCGTTGTACACCGACTCCGTGCCGGGACTCTTCATCTTCGGCACCGCCCTGACGGCGACTGCTTGGGCCGTGTCCACTCTGGTACCGGCGCTGATCGCGGAGGTGGCAGAGGAATCGGAGAAGAATCGTCTAGTCGGCCTCGGCCACATGGTCTGGAGCGGCGCCATGGTCATTGGCAGTATCATCGGCGGCATCCTCGTCGAGGTGGGTCCCCACCTGCCCTTCGTCCTTGGCGTCGTCCACGCCACCGTCGGCACTTTGTGCATCTGGCGGCTGTGTATTCGGCTGGACGCCCACGCTCGATGAAAAAGCTACACCTTCTCCTGTTGACGGTGGCGCACTTCTGCGTCGACTCCTACGCCACCATGCTGGCCCCAGTCCTGCCTCTCGTCATCGAACGGCTAGATCTGAGCTTGGCTGGCGCCGGCATCCTTGGTACCATCATCTCCGTGTGCAACATCAGCCAGCCGTTGCTGGGTATGTGGGCCGACCATATGCGCCGCCGGTGGCTCGTGATCGGCGGCCTCGGTATGGCCGCCATCTGTTCGCCCATGATGGGTGTAGCTCCCAGCTATTGGGTGCTGGTCACCGTCCTTTGCCTGGGTGGGTTCGGCGTCGCCGCCTTCCACCCACAAGCCTTCTCTCTCGCCGGGGAGCTGAGCGGATCCAGGCGCTCCTTCGGACTGGCCCTGTTCGTCTTCGGCGGCACCCTGGGGCTGGGAATCACACCGCTGTGGGTGCCCTCCTTCGCCGATCGCATCGGCCTCGAGTGGCTACCCATCGTCGCCATCCCGGGCCTGCTGTTCCTCCTGCTGGTACTGCGGTTCGTCCCTCTCGACAACCCGCATGGCGCTACGGTGGATTCTCCGAGGCGACTCCGCGGGTTCAACGGCGCGGCCCGCCCGCTGGCGCTGATCACGGCTGTCGTCATCCTGCGTTCCGTCACCGCCCTCGGATTCACTTTCTTCCTCACCGTGCTGCTCACCAGAGAGCGCGGCCTGTCCCTCATCGAAGCGGGAATCCCCCTGGCGGCCTACAACATCGCCGGCGTTGCCGGCGCCCTGCTCTTCGGTTACCTGGGAGACCGCGTCAACACCCGGTCGTTGGTGTGCGGTTCGCTGCTGTTGTCGGTGCCGGCGCTGTTGGCCTTCCTGGAGATCGAGGGGCCCCTCGGCTATGTGCCACTGGCTCTCGGAGGCGGCCTCGTGCTGGCGTCGAACTCGATCCTCGTCGCCCTCGCCCAGGAACTCGTGCCGCAGCGCTCCGGACTGGCCTCCAGCCTGCCGCTGGGCTTCAGCTGGGGCCTGGCCAGCCTGACCCTGGGACCCGTGGGCTGGTTCGCCGATGCGCACGGAATCACCGAAACCCTGCGCTGGCTCGCCCTGCTGCCGCTGGTCACGGCGGCGGTGGCACTGTTCCTTCCACCACGTCCCGTACCGGAACCCAAACATTCCATCAGCTGAATCGCCGAAGGAAATCATCCGAATGTACAACGAGTGGAGACCGATCTACACCGCCCTGGCCGCCGACATAATGGACGCCATGGGCCACCGCGAGCAGACCCTCGACCATACCGTTCGACCCTCTCCGAACAGCACCAGCTTCGGCGGGCCGGCGGTGACCCTCGACGCCTACCAGCACGACGAACCTCATCCGGATCCCTATGGTAAGATCTTCGCGGCCTATGACCTGATGAACCGCGGCGACATCGTCGTCGTCGCCACCAACGGCGAGGTGTGTTCGGGACTATGGGGAGAGTTGCTGGCCACAGCAGCCGTGGCCCGCGGCGTCAACGCCGTCGTCACCGACGGCCTCGTGCGCGACGTCCGACTGATGGACGACATGGGCTTCCAATGTTACAGCCGCGGCTATTCCCCCCTCGACTCGGCGGGCCGAATCGTACCTCGGGAAGTGCAGATCCCCGTCACCTGCGCCGGCGTGCGCATCGAGCCCGGGGACTTCGTCCTTGCCGATTACGAAGGCGTCGTCGTCATCCCCGCCACTATCCGTGAAGAGGTCCACACGAAATGTGTGGAGAAACTCGAAGGTGAGAACACGGTGAGAGAAGCCCTCGCCGGCGGCCGTTCCCCGCGCGACGTCTTCGACGAATACGGGATCTTGTAGCGGCTGCGGACACTCTATCCCATCGCCACACCACCATCCACATTGATCGTCTGTCCCGTAATCTGACGGGCCTCTTCCGAGCACAGGAAAGCGACCAGATTGCCCACATCTTCCGGGGACTGTTCTCGCCCCAACGGGATATTGCCGGTGACGAACTTGTCGAAGATCGTCCGCGCTCCCATGCCTTCCAGGCTCGCGTCCGTCTCGGCGAGCATGGGTGCCAGGCGCTCCCAGAACGTCGTCCACACGAAGCCGGGGCAAATAGCGTTGACATTGATGTTGTGCGGCGCCAGCTCCTTCGCGAATACCCGCGTCAGCGTGAGCAGGGCGTTCTTCGACGCCGCGTAAGCCGGCGCGAAGGTGGGGTCGCGCTTGGCTGCGACAGAGGAGATGTTGACGATCTTGCCGAACTTGCGCTCCGCCATGTGGGTAGTCACAGCCCGCGTCAGGTAGAACGGACCCTTGACGTTAACACCCCAGTTGTCATCCCACTCCGCGGCGGTCTGGTTGGCGACGCCGACACGCTCACCGAAGTGACCGGCGTTGTTGACAACGATATCGATCTGCCCGAATTCGCCAATGCTTGCATCGACCAGCGACTTGCAGTCTGCCTCGCTGGTGACGTCGGACTGCACGGCCAGCGCCCGGCCTCCAGCCCCTTCGATTTCCCGAACGCAGGCCCGCGCCCATTCCAGGTTGACGTCGGAGACGACGATGCGCGCTCCCTCGCGTACCAGACACATGGCGATTCCCCCACCCATCCCTCCACCGCCGCCGGTGACGATAGCCACTCTGTCATGCAATCGCATCCGAGTCCCCTCCTGATGTAGGTACTGTTCTTATCAGTCCGGCGTCTCGAGATCGACACCGAGTTTTTCGCCCCAACCGAGGATCTGCCGCCAGGTCTCCGCGTCCACGAAGATCCCTTCCCGAGTGCTTTGTTCCAGCACGTTGCGCTCGATCTCGCCGGGCAGGAGAACCGCGTCGACACCTTCGGCCGGTGGCGACGACTTCACATGGTTGACGAAGCGATCCGCCTCCTCGAAGAACTCCGCCATCGCTACGAACTGTTTCACGTCGAGGCCCACGAGCAGCACGCCATTACTCAACGGCCGATCTATGCCGATACACCCGGTTCCGCTCAGAGCTCCAGCCAGCAACTCGAGAGCGACGTTGAGTCCGTATCCCTTGTGCCCCGCTGCGTTGCCCCCCAAGGGCAGGATGCTGCCCAGAGGTTCGCCGTAAAGGACATTTGGATCAGTGGTAGGTCTGCCCTCGGAGTCGACGATCCAATCTTCGGGTGTCGGCTCACCGCGGTTGCGCTGCAGCCGGACTTTGCCTTCGGCGACAACAGTGGTCGTCATGTCGATGACGACGGGGTCGCCGCTGGATGCGGGGATACCGATGGCCATGGGGTCGGTGGCCAGCCGTGGTTCGGTGCCGCCCCACGGTGCCATACGGAAGTTGGGAATGCCCACGGCGTTGACGAAGAGCAGTGCAATCATGTTCTGTCGGGCGATTCGGTCCACGTAACTGCCCAGCCGGCCGATGTGGTTGGCGTTGCGCACAGTGACTGCGGCCAAACCGTGCTCTCTTGCTTTTTCCAACACCACATCGACGGCTTTGCTCATTGTAGCCTGACCGAACCCCCAGTGGCCATCTACCACGGCGGTGATGGAGGTCTCGCGGACGAGCTCGACTACGGCGGCCGGCA
>Ga0315338_1002098_pt1 | contig 21103 bp, 18 predicted proteins | sample ASW8metaG_FD_204518 | JGI IMG/M metagenome (GOLD analysis project Ga0315338, IMG submission 204518) | Ammonia-oxidizing marine archaeal communities from Monterey Bay, California, United States - ASW #8 | ecosystem: Environmental > Aquatic > Marine > Coastal | place: USA: California | collected... | reverse complement strand
ACATCTGGCGCCACGCTGTGCGTCATGAACCAGTTCGATCCGGATCGAGTGGCACGCGAAATCGAATCGGCCGCGACAATTCTTCTTGGCGTCCCGTTCATCTACGAGTCGCTGGCGCGACAATCCTCGAAGCGGACGTCTACGCTTCGGGTGGCACTCAGCGCCGGATCACCGCTGCTGAACCTTGTGAGATCGCGATTTGGTGAGGCCTGGAGTGTCGATGTCGGCCAATTGTATGGCACCACCGAACTCGGGACCGTTGCCATGTCGATACCGGGAACTCATTCGGACACGCCCGGCTCAATCGGCCCACCCTTGCCGGGCGTCGAGATGAGCATTGTGGACATCGAAGACCCCAGCATCCGAGTCGCCGCGGGCGAGGAGGGCCAGCTGCTGGTGCGAGCTCCATCAATGCTCACCGCCTGTCTCAATGGCGATGTCGATCGTGTGCAAGGCCATCTCATGACCGGCGACTTGGCACGCATGGATGATCACGGCCATGTCTGGATTACTGGACGCCTGAAACTCATGGTGGATGTCGGCGGTTACAAGGTCAACCCATTGGAGGTCGAAGCTGTGCTGGCATCCCACCCTGCGGTTCAGGAAGCCGTCGTCGTGCCAATCGTGCAGTCGCCGACCATCCGTCGATTGCGAGCGGTCGTCGTGCTTCGCGACGATTCGCCGCGACTGAGCGGGGATCAACTGCGAGCCTTTCTGAAGGATCGACTCTCGGTCGCCAAGGTCCCAAGAATTGTCAATTTCGTCTCCTCACTCCCGAAGTCATCAACGGGGAAGATCCAGCGTGCACAAATTGTGAGCGATTGGATCTGATCACATGAGCGGCCCCCTTCATTCGATGGCGCTGCTGATCACGATCGTCGGCGGGTGCGCAGCACCAATTCCAAGCTACCCGGCCATGAGCGACCGCGATGCCATTCAGACCATCAGACTGCGGCAAGACACACTGCGTCATGTGACCGCTGACTGCACGCTTGTGCTGGCCGATGAAGATGGTGCCCGCGTCAGCCTTGACAGTGTCTTGATCGCAGAATTTCCAAATCGTCTCCGCATCCGTGCCTGGAAACTCGGGCAGGCCGTCTTTGATCTCACCTTGAATGAGGATGGCGCCTGGCTGTTCCAGCCGCGTCGTGATCGGACCGCAGACCAAGTGGACACATCGAAACTGCCAGCCGAGAGGCTGGGCGAATCGCTGGACCTGCTTGGCGCCGAGTATTTCCAAACGGCCGTCCCGGTTGCTGGTGGCAAAACCAGTCTGGTGGTCCGTGGACATGCTTTCGGAATTCGTGACATCGACTGCGAAATTGACCGCAAGACGCTGACGCCAACGCGATTCACGCTGCCCGCCGGTTCCGGCAATCCTGACCGGCATCTTCTGTTGAGCCGCTACATCGCCGTCGATGAACACGTATGGCCCGGCCGGATGCAGTTGGTTGACAACACGGGATCGATCATCATTCGCTTCGGCACCGTGGAACTCAACGACGAGATTCCCCCATCGGCATTCACGCCGCCTCGGCGAGCGCGATTGATTCAATGAGCAGCGGATCACACCAGCGAGATCGGCTCGAGCAGGCACCGCGTACGTGGCTCGCCACGTTGGCCGGATGGCTCGCCGGCCACTCGGCCTCCAAGCCTTGGTGGTTTCTCGCGAGCGGGCTCGTTGTCCTGACTCTGTCCTTGGTGTCGATCAATCGACTGCACATCGCCGCGTCATTGACCGCCATGCTGGGCACCGACACCGCCTCAGCGGCAGCCATGGACCGCATCGCACGCAACTACCGCACCAGCGACGGGCTGCTGGTGCTCGTTGAGTTGGATCGCAATCACGCCGGCGGTGATCAGGGGCTCCGGGAACTGGAAGCATTCGTCGCCCAACTCAAGGCGACTCTGCTCCAAGACGAGAAGGCGGCGCCGTTGATCAAGTGGATACGGTCAGGTCCCGATCCTGCCGTTGGCGAATTCGTGCGGGACATTGTCATTCCAAACGGCGCCTTCTACTTGAACGACGAGGCCATCACCGAACTCCTTCGTCGAATCTCACCAGATGCCATGCGGCGACAGTTCTCCAGAAACGAAGCCATGATTGGAACCGCTGGGCCGGCCGCGGCAGTATTGAGTACCCGCGTCCTGCGTGATCCGCTTCGACTCTTCGAGTTGCTTCCGGGTAACGCCAAGGACGGCGGTCCACACTCCAGCGACGTTCCATCCGCAGCCCATTCCAGCGCGGCACATGAGCGCTCGAAGGATCAGCGTGCCCTTCTCTTGCGAATCGGCTTGTCAAACCTTGGCAGTGAATATGAGGCAGCTGGACCGCTGGTGGACATCGTGCAACAGACGGCCGATCGGCTGAATGTCGATGGTCTCCGCATTGCACTCGGTGGATTTGCGCCAATTGCCGCAAGATCGGCGAGCGTCATTCGACAAGATGCCATCTTGAGTTGTTTGGCGGCGATCGCCATGCTGCTGGTGCTGTTTCGCGTCTTCTATCGCAAATGGGCCGCTGGCCTGATCATCGGCGGCGTCGCGGCCACAGGCTTGCTGGCCGGCCTCGGGCTGGCGGCCCTGTTCATGCACGAAGTGTCGCCGCTGGCGGCGATGATTGCAGCCCTGCTGGCCGGGCTTGGGGTTGACTACGGGATTCACTTCTTATCCCACTATCAATCGTGCCAATCGGCTGGGCTCGAAACGGTTTTCGCATCAAAGGTCTCCGCGCGGCACATGGCCAGCCCGCTCATCGCTACCTGCGGCACCACCGTCTTGGGATTCATGTCGCTCTGGTTCTCAGAGATCCAGATGCTGAGCGACTTCGCCATTCTCGGCGCTTTCGGGCTCATCGGATCGCTGTGCGCCGTCTTCCTACTCCTGCCAGCCGCAATTGCAGCCGTCAAATGGTCACCCCCGGAAGTTGTCAATGCCCCGCTTGTTGGAAACCGGCTCAACCTGCGGAGGCGTTGGAGCACCCGTCACCCATGGGTATGCATCGCGGCAGCCGGTGGCGTGCTGGGCCTGTTGTTGCTCGGCGCCTCGCTCCGCGGGTTCGCGATGCCATTCGAAACTGACCTGCGTGTCATGCATCCCGAGCCAAATGCCGCGCTCGACACCACAGCCGAGATTATCCGGCGATTCTCCGGCCAAGGCGACTTTATCCCCATCGAGGTGCAGGCCAGCTCGCCGGATGCGATGGTGATTGCCACGCATGACGCTGCGGCGGCATTCGCATCGCCGGCGTGTCTCGCGATTGGCGTCGTGCAGGTCGCTGGTGTGCATCGACTCTTGCCCGATCCTCGACGCGTCGAACACATACGAGATCGATTTGCGCAGGTCGACTCTGCTGCGACCATGAACGCATTCTGGGAGATCGTCGACGCCAGTGTGTTTTCCCCAGACGCCTACAAGGACTACGGCGTTCTGCTCCGGAAACTGATCACGCCAACGATGCCGCCGTCACTAAGTGATGTCTTGACGCATGGAAACCTCAGCAGCCGCATTCTGCCGAAAACTGGTCCGCAAGACGATGGGCCTCCGAATGCCACGGTACTCGTAGCGCAACTCGCCAATCCGATCATTGATCGGTCGCAGCGAAGAAGCGTCGTTGACACGCTGAATCACGCTGCCGCCAGCGTCACCAACGGCACAGTCATTGTTGCTGGCGTTGCGGCCGTCACGCTCGAACTGGAGGATGCCGCCCGGAGCGGACTTCCTCGATCAGCATTGATATCACTGGTGCTCGTCATCGCGTGGCTGCTCACGTTCCTCCGAAGTGTGCGGCGTGTGCTCTTGGCACTTGTGCCGCTTGTCTTCACAGGGGCGGCGATCGTGCTGTTCATCATGGCAACTGGTCAGCGACTCAATCCAATCAATGCCGTCGCGCTGCCGCTTCTGGCTGGGATTGCCGTCGATGCCGGCTTGTTCCTGTTGGCGGCGGCTTCTGGAGGCTCGCTGAATCGCAATGAGGAATCGTGGCGCCTCCGCGCCACCAGCCACGCAGTTGTGCTCTCCACAATCACCACGGCATTGGCGTTTCTGGCCATCTGCCTGTCACACACACCCGCCATTCGCTCGCTGGGCATCGTGTCCGCCTTCGGAATCCTAGCCTCCGGAATTGGCGCGATGCTCGTCCTGATGCCCCTGCTCATTGGCTGGGTTCGCCCCGCCGAAGACAGTCAATAGGAAGGCATTCTGGCTGCCAGCGCACCGTGAAGCGATACAAACGCGTCAACAATCATGGACTCGATCTCCCCAGAAGTCTGAGTCGAATCGATGGGCGCTCCAAAGATCACGCCGTACCGCGTACGTTTGATGGGAAGCCACTTCGTGGGCTGGCTGTACACGCCGGAATTGATGATGACGCACGGCACTACGGGCGCTCCCGCCAGTTTGGCAAGCCGCCCAATGCCAGGCTTGATCCGACGGGAGACTGTGACCGAGTCGGCCCCTCGCTGCACGCCACCCTCCGGAAACAAGGCGACCGAGCGATGACTTCTGAGCCTCGCGACAATCGTCCGAACGGTCTTGGGGTCGGCTTTGGATCGATCAATCGGAAAGGCGTTCAGCGACCGATACAGGAAGGCAACGATGGAATTCTCGAAGACATCGGTGGCGCTGACAAAATCGAGCAGCCGCGGCGTGTGGCGAATGAGCAGCGCAACGTCATAGGGACTTTGATGCGTGGCCACCACGAGGCAGGGCCCCGATCGAGGCACGTTGTCTCTGCCACGAATGATTGGTCGGCTGCTCATCCAGAACACGACTCCGCCCACGCGGCGTGTCAGTCTGTAGAAGAGATCGCTCATGACACTGGATTCGTAGATGGGTCGCGAACTGCTTGGGTAATTGGAGCATCGCCGATGTCGAGTTGGGAAATCGTCTCGGCATAGAGTTGTTGAAACCCCTGTACAACAGCTTCAACCATCTGGAGCCGCCGCGATCTGCGAGATGCTGCCGTCGCCGGTGGCCTGATGTCTTCACCAATCGCAACGATGACGGGCTTTCTGGGAATCGGGATCCATGACCTGACTGTGGTCATTCGGTCGGTTCCAAGTACAGCGACTGGCACAACGGGAACGTCAGCCTGGATCGCTATCGTGCACACGCCGCCCTTGATCGGCCCACCACGAAGAACAGACTCTGAGCCCTGCGTGACGCCACCTTCGGGAAAGATGCCCACGCACCGGCCCATGGCCGCCATTTTCGCTCCACTCCGGATACCGGCAATTGGAAATCCAAAGCGATCGATCGGTATGGCGCCACTTCGATTCAGGAAAAAGGTCGCAACGCGAGTGTCATAGAACTCCCGCCGCGCCATCCAATGCACCTGACGCCGCATCGCTGCCGAGAGCAGAATGGGCTCAATGTGGCTGAGGTGTGTGCAGGCCAAGACACATCCGTCGTCCCGATCGATGCGGTCGAGATTCCGATAGGTTGGTCGAATCGTCTGGACCCGCACCAGCCGTGCTGCGAGTCTCAATGCCCTGTAAGTGGTCGCACCCATGTCGACCCCAATGATAATCCATCCGTTGCTTGGCTCTGCCGGCGACCACAGCGGGACCGGTATACTCGCCGGTCGTGTCGGGCGATCAGGACATTCCGATTGCAATGCGGGAATCCCGGGCAGCACACGGCCATTCCACCGAAGCCGAGGGTGAGGGGACTCCGCGGCGACTCGGCCCATTCTTTCATGTGGCTGCCAAAGTGCCGTGGGTGGCGCGAGCCCTGCGGCCTCTGGCTGTGCGCGTCGTTCCGATAGTTTCTCCATCGGTTCGAGATGGAACGCAAGCCAACGCGCGGCATATCTTTGGACGCACACTGAGCCGGCGTGAGCAACGTCTATTCGCACGCGACGTCGTTCGGAACTTCTATGACTTCGTCACCGACATCGGTCGTTTCGCCCGCCAGGGACCGCGTCACATCATGTCACTTGTTGAACGCTTCGACGGAGAGGAGGCCTATCGGGCAGCCCGAGCGTCCAACACCGGCGCGGTCCTGGTAACTGCCCACATGGGGTCGTTCGAGGTGGGGCTTGCTGCACTCTCCGAGTTGGAAGAACACATCCATGTGGTGTTCAAACGTGACGACTCCGGCCCCTTTGAGTCGATGCGAACCGCATTCCGCGAGTCGCTGGGCGTTGTCGAATCGCCCATTGAAGATGGCTTGCCGATGTGGCTCGGACTGCGGCAGGCACTTGGCCGCGGGGAAGTTGTGGTGATGCAAATTGATCGAGCCATGCGAGGGCAGGCCGCCGTCACAGTCGACTTCCTGCATGGCCGCCTGCGTATTCCAACAGGTGGTATCTGGCTTGCAAGACTCACTGGAAGCCCGATTATCCCAGTGTTTGTCATTCGGACTCAGACCGGCCGATTCGAGGTGCGGACATTCCCATCGATTGATCCAGGGGTCGGCCGAGACAAGCCTGTCGAAGGCGATCCCGCGGTCATGGCGATTACCAAGGCGCTCGAATCGATGGTGGCGGCGTACCCCACCCAATGGCTGAACCTGAGGCCCGCATTCCATGGCAATGAAGCAACTGCGAGTACGTCCAATGGCATCTGAAGTGACACCTGGCATCGTCATCACTGGTGTTGCCGCCTCGGCATCACTTGGTACGAACGCGGACGCTGTCTGGCAAGGCATCCAATCGGGCCGATGCGGCATTGGCCCGATGTCGGCCATCGAGCCATCGGTTCCATCAATCGCTACTGGCGGTCAGGCGGCGGCCCTTCCGCCGGAGTACAGACCAGATCTGCCTCGCGCCGCTCGATATCTCCGGTGGACGATGGAGCACGTCCGCCTTGATGCAGGGCTCACCAACGGCCATCCCTATCAGCCCACTCGCTGTTGTCTCGTTCTTGGCACGACGCTGCACGGCATACGGGCGGGAGGACGTTTTCTCAGAACAGACGATCCGTCAGAACTCGGTTCCTTTCTGGCTGGATCCATCTGCCAGCAGGCCATTGAAGGACTCGGCATCCGAGGCGGTGCCATGACAACTTGTTCGGCATGCTCCTCCAGCCTAGGCGCCATTGCACTTGGCGTGACCTTGTTGGAGACGGGCCAAGCAGACGTCGTCATAGCCGGCGGATATGACGCAATCAGTGAATACTCATGGGCTGGATTCAACTCACTTCGACTCATTGCCGACCAATCTGTGCGCCCATTTTGCCGCGACCGCGACGGAATGAAAGTAGCCGAGGGCTATGGTCTTGTTGTCTTGGAACGCGACAGCGAAGCCGACAAGCGGGGCGCGTCCATCAAGGCGAGAGTGGCTGGATGGGGTGAATCGGCCGACTCACACCACTTGACCCAGCCGCATCCACAGGGTGACGGGGCATTGGCCGCCATTAGACTCGGTCTGCATCGCTCCCACCTCTCGCCCACAGACGTCGACCTGATTGCAGCGCACGCGACCGGAACGCCGGACAATGACGCATCGGAATACCGCGCGCTGTCGCGGCTGTTGGGAAGTGACTTGCCGAGCATTCCGATCATCGGGTTCAAGAGCTTCTTGGGTCACACGCTCGGTGCCGCCGGCGCCGTCGAGTTGGCGATGTCCTGCATGGCGATCGACTCGCAGTGCGTTCCCGCCACACCGAACGTGCAGGCTGATGATGTTGAATTCGATGACCTCAGGCTCTCAGTGGGCGCAGCGAAGCAGATCCCGCTTCGCGTCACGCTGAACACGTCCCTTGGATTCGGCGGCGCCAATGACTGTGTTGTTCTGACAAGCCCGGACGCCGCCGGAAAGCCTGGCCTCAACAGTGCAACTCGCAGCGAGCCTGCCTGCATCACCGGCATTTCTGTCGCCTTGCCCGGCGCCATTGGGCTTGCGGCTTTCCGCTCGCTCATGCTGACGTCAGCCGGGTCGTCAGAAGCCTGCGAACTCAACACACTGGCGCTGGCCGAGCATCTGCAAGCCCGTCGCGTTCGTCGCCTGAGTCTACCGGTCAAACTGACCCTTGCCGCGGCCACCATGGCAGTACGAGATGCCGGACTCGAAGACCATCCCGACCGCATTGAAGACGCCTGCGCCATCCTCGGCTCCATGCACGGGCCGGTGGAATACTGCCACGACTATTACGCCAAGATCGTCAATGAAGGCGCTGCGGCGGCCAACCCGATGCTCTTTGCTGAGGGCGTGCCGAATGCCGCCTGCGCCCACCTGAGCACGATGCTTGGCATCAAGGGGTCCTGCCAGACCATCATTGGATCCATGACGGCGGGTCTTGATGCGCTATCGCTGGCCGCACTGCGTATTGCCAGCGGCACTGCCGACACCGTCATCGTCGTGGCAGCAGAAGAATCTTCATCGCATATCGACCGTGCCTATGCCGCCACTGGACTCAATGGATCCCCGAACTCCGATACAGCCGCAAGTGGTGGAAGTGTTGCGGGAAGTGTTGCCTGCGTTGTGGAATCGCAGACTGCAGCTGCCGCTCGCGGGGTCACACCATATGCGAGCATCGTCGAGAGCGCTTGGGCGTGCAGCCCGGCGCCGAGGCATGGCGGTCCTGCAGCGTCCGTCGCATCGGTACTTCGCCGGATAGACAACCCGGGCTGCGCATTCGGATCGAATCATGGCTCCTGGGTCGCGCGGGCCGAACAACTCGGAATCCGACGGGCAGGTGCCATCGACGGCGGGTGTCCAGTGCAGCGAATTGCTGGCACCCTGTACTCGGTCGCTCCGCTTGTCAACCTCGCCTACACGCTGATCGCCCCACCATCCTCTCGTCGTTGTACGTTGGCCAGCGGTGATGTGACGGGTGCCGCAACGGCGGTTTGCATCGAACAAGGAACTCGTCGTATTGCTTCAAAGTGATCCACAACGAGCGGTGGCTGCGACTTGGAGCGGCCCATGAGCGCCACGCATGATGTCGTCATCATCGGCGGTGGGCCAGCGGGATCGACTGCAGCAATCGTACTTGCCAAGGCCGGCATTGATGTCTGTGTGCTCGAGAAGGACGCGCACCCCCGGTTTCACATTGGCGAGTCCATCCTGCCCCGCACCACGCTGTTGCTTCGGGAACTTGGCCTAGAAGAACTGTTGCGCGACCTCCCGCACGTTCCAAAGTACGGTGCAGAGTTCGGCTTTGGAGATCGGTTTGAAACCAGAACGTTCCTCTTTGCAGATGGACTCATCCCAAGCCCGCCGGTCTTCAACATCGAGCGTGCAGTGCTCGACAAGGCCATGCTCGATTGCGCGCGCAGCGAAGGTGCGGTTGTTCACGAACATTGCCCCGTCAAACGGATCTGTCGATTGGACCGAGCCGGCGTCGAAGTGGAGACACATGACGGTGTCGTCAAAGGTCGTGTGTTACTGGATGCATCAGGTCATGGAACGGTCGTAGGTCGAACTCTGAAACTCCGCCGCCGATTCAAGGATCCGAACATGCATCGTGTGGCGTACTTCCAACACTTCGACCATGTTGAGCGGCCGGCTGGTCGAGCGTCGGGACACCCGGCGATCTTCATGGCGGAAGAGGGCTGGTTCTGGCTCATTGGTTTGAGTGACACCAGAACAAGTGTTGGATTCGTGTGCCACCCGTCTCTTGCGAGCACTCAAGACATCAAGCCAACTGAGCTGCTGCAATGGGCGATCGCCCGCTGCCCGGTTGTGCGGCACCGCATGCGATCCGCGACTGGAAGCCCAGAGAATCTGGTGATGTCTGACTACAGCTACCAGTGCTGGCCGTATGCGGGGGATGGATACTTCATGATCGGAGATGCTGCGTGCTTTCTCGATCCCATCTTCTCAACTGGCGTCACCTTCGCCATGATGAGTGGATCACATGCGGCGACGCGTGTCATTTCACTGCTCAACGGCAGCACGACTCATCGCGCGGCGTATCGCAGACATTGCAGATACATCAAACGGGGGACGGCACCGTATTGGAAACTCATTCAGTCGTATTACCGGCACTCATTCCGCGAGTTGTTCATGAGCGGTGGCGGCCCGTGCCAGATGCCCGCGGCGATAATCTCGCTGCTCGCCGCGGAGGTCTTTCCTGAGATGCCATGGAAACTCCGTTGGCGACACTGGGCATTTCAGATGTTCGTGCGGTTGCAGCGGTATTGGGCGTTGGCCCCCCGTTGCGAGAGATTCCATCTGCTCAATGAGCCCGCGCATCCCCTGCGGTTAGATCCCGCAGCCTCTGGCAGTTCAAGCTCTGATGCGATCAGTGTTCCGCCGAGTGCTTGCTCGGTCGAACCAACATGATCCGAAGAACCAGATAGGCGACTGCGCCAAGCGCCAGACCGCCCACCACACCACCGACGATCCACTCCAACAGCAAGTCACCAGCCGTTGCCCACTGAGCCATTGTTTCTCCGGACATACCAGACAGGTCAGGCCAGCCTCCGCCAAGCACGAGGCTTCCGACACAGACTGCATAGGCAATGAAGAGCAGCCCGATTGGAGGCGTCGACAAAGTCGACACGGCGACCACCGCAAGTGGGTGCAGTTTGAGCTGGGCAGCGAGCCAGAGGCTGACAATGGTCTTGAGCCCATAGATCGGAAGTGTTGCGATGAGCAGCCCGACCGCGATAGATGCTGCGAAACGCTTCCGGGACCCCGCGTCTCCCCGCGCCATCCTGCCAAGTCCACGGGGGCTGAACCAGCCCGCCAATCTACGCGGAATCGTTCCGGTTGATCCCTTCTCATGCCCCGCGACATTGGGACCCAGCGATCGAACAAGCAGCCGCATGTGCATACCAGCTGCCGCGCACGTGTCCCCACACACATTGAAGTGCGTTGACCGACCGCCTGGTGGATCGTAGATGCATTGAATCGGATGCTCGACAACTGCAATACTCCTCCAGCCAGCCCGCACGAGCACTTCGGTCTCAAAGCCATACCGCGATGCCCGTACCGCCAGGGCCAAAGTGGCTGCGATGGGATACACCCGCATGCCCGACTGGCTATCGCCCACCTTGCTACCGCTCTCGATCCACACCAACCCATTTGAGATCATCCGGCCAATGCGACTTCTCGCCGGAACGCCTCGCTTGCCCGGGCTGCGAGCGCCGACGACAATTGCCTGTGGACGCTTCGCTGCACATTCAAGCAGGCCGATGAGATCTCGGACGTCATGCTGCCCATCGGAGTCGATTGTGGCAACATGTGTATACTCGAGATGCTGCGCTTCCTCTAGTCCGGTGTGAATCGCCGCAGCCTTACCCTTGTTCGAGTCATGCCGCACAACTGCTCGGCATCCATTGGCCGCGATTTCCGCTGACCACTCGCTCACAATTGTTTCGGTGGAGTCAGTCGATCCATCATCAACTACCAAGACAGGCTGGTCGAGCTGATCCAGCGCCCGCAACACCATCGGCAAGGCATCTGCGTGATTGAACGTGGGGACAACAACGATGACCTTGAAGTCGCCGCAGCGACTGTGCGATCCGCAATTCGGCATCCCGGACTCAGTGTCCTTCGCCTGCAGCACTCGCCGAACGCCCGCCATGGCTCGTAGGATACACTTCGATTGGTCGCGACGCCCGGACCCAATAGGGTGTCTTCTTAGGAGGTGTAACATGAAACGTCTATCGATCACGCTTGTTGCGTTCGCCGCAATCTCATCTATGTTGCATGGCTGCAATCAAGGGCCAAAGGGACCAACCGTACCCGCGGCATCTAACCCATGGTTCTCCGCAGCAGCATCCAACAATCAACAGGAGCTTGCAAAGGCCGCCGCGAGTGGCGCCAACATCAACGCGCACACCAGACGCGACTACAACACCCCACTACACATCGCGGCAATCGACGGCAACGCCGAAGCAGTTCGCGTGATGCTGAACAATGGGGCCGATCCAAATGTCATTCAGGAAGACAGCCGAACTCCCCTGCTGATGGCCTGCCATCGATCAAACGACAAGGTGGCCATCATCCTGATTGATGCTGGCGCCGACCTCGAGGTCCGCGATCGCAGCAAGCAAACGGCCATCATGTTTGCTGCCAACCGAGGTGAACTTGAGGTCATTCAGGACATGATTGCGCATGGCGTCAACCTCGATGCCCAGCGGCACGATGGCTGGACTGCGATGCACTTCGCGGCCCGTGAGGGGCATGAGGACATCGTGCGTGTCCTGAAGAACGCGGGCGCCAGCGTCACCATCAAGGACCGCCGCGGCCGCTCGCCGCTGGCCATTGCCAAGAGGCGTGGTTCGACCAACATGGTGGCAATCATGAACGACACGCCCTGAGGCCACGCCGACTGCGGCACCCACCCAGCACCCCCCCCAATGAAACACCGACGGCCACGAGGCCGTCGGTGCGTGCGCCTGGAGATAGGGGCCCCAGGGGCGAGAGAGGAGAGGGAAAGGGCTTCCCCGCCGCGAGGCGAACAAGCCCGGTGCGACCCATTGATCCGAGAGGCAGGCCGGATCGGGGTCGATCCAAGGGATAGTCTCATCATTGAATTCAAAGTGCGACAAGGCAAGCGGTTACAAAGAAAAACGCCATCTTGCCGCGGCATTGGAAGGCATTTGGCGGACACCCAGCCAACACCATCCGCACCAACAGCCCCCAATCGCCCATGAGGTTCTGGCGATTGGGTGGGTGTCCGGAATTGGCAGCCGCTTGGCCTACAATGGCCGCCATGGTCGATCATGTCGCCTTGTATGCGGGTTCCTTCGATCCGCCCACGCTTGGGCACCTTGATGTCATCAGCCGGGCTCGGCGGTTGTTTGACCGGATCGTGGTAGGAATCGGCGAGAATCCGGACAAGGAGGCGATGCTGACCGCTGACGAGCGACTGCACCTGCTGCAGACGGCCGTGGATGAGATGCTGGCCGAGACTCCAAACGGAGCACCGGTTGATGTCGCGATCTACGGCGGGCTGACCGTGGACTTCGCCCGCCAGGTCAGCGCGTCGGCCCTGCTTCGCGGTATCCGCAATGTGACCGACTTGGCGACCGAGTGCCAGATGGCCATCGCCAATCGGCAGGTGGCCGACATCGAGAGCGTGTTCGTGATCACAGATGAGCGGTATGGCTTCACCTCGTCGAGTCTCATCCGGCAGATCGTTGATCTTGGAGGTGACCTCGGAAAACTCTCGAACATCGTGCCAGCCGCTGTGCTACGCCACTTGGAGCAACGTGCATGACAAGGGTGCAACTCGCGATCATCGTCATCGTCCCATTGCTGATCGTCGTACTCCTGACAGCCGTAGATCGATGGTGGGGGGTGGGAATGGATGGGCTGAGGATCGGTGCTGCCATCGGAAGCGCCTTGTTTCTTATCTTCTATTTCAATCGCAAACCGCACACGCCTAAAGACGGGGCACCTTGAGATCCTTCAACTCACCCCGTTCATGGCCTCCGCCATCTATCCCGTGACCGCAGGACATCGCCATGTACAGAACCATTCGTTGGATCGCGTTCGCTGCTGTCGCAGCGGGGCTGATCGCGGCCTGGCTCGCAGCGGTGCTTGACATGGACCCGTCTTCGACGATCACAGGCGGCGTCATCGGCGGAGGCGTCGGGGGATGGATCGCAAAGAAGCAGCGGGATCAGCGGGCTTAACACACAATCCCGGAAGCGCCCCAGATCGCCTTGAAGTTGTCGCCGAAGACGAAGTTCTCCTCAGGAAACTCCAAGCCAGCCATATTCTGATCGATGTGGCTGAACATCAGGTTGATGCGCCCGAATGGCTGCCACGCATCGCCGCCCTGGCCTGAACTGTTGGTGCGTGCTTCGATGGTGCCCATGGTAAGGGCTCCAGCTGAGTCAATCCGATCGATCGTCGCGGTGTATCGCAGCGTCATGCCCGGCAACAGGTCGTGGTCAAGCTGGGCCTTGGAGATCTTGGCCAAGATGACCTTCTCCTTGAAGTCGTTGACCGCGCCGACCAGGATGCCGGCCGTCTGCGCCATGCCTTCAATGATGAGTGACGCTGGCATCAACGGCATTGCGGGGTTATCACCGCTGGCAGGAAGGTGATCACGCAAATGCCCCTCCGCCAGGCTCGTGTTCTTGATCGCCACGAGCCGCTCGCCGCGGTCATGCTCGATGATTCGATCTATCCACAACCAACCCATGAACGACTCCAGCGACGAGGCTCAGCCCTCGCCGCCTCCCAGCTTCAGCGACACAAAGGTCACCAGTGACTGCACGGTGATCAGGTCGCCGACCTTGATCACTTCGCGGTCAGTTTCGAATGCCGTGAAGTCCACGTGCGGCATCCGCTCGCGAAGCATGTCCATTCCGGCATCGGTGAATTTGCCATCCTGCACCCACTCGGCGTTGTCCATGACGTTCTCAGGAAAGAGCTCGCCTTGATCGATCTTGAATGGCTGGTCAGGAGTACCGAATGCCTTCTCGAGCCGAAACACGATGTCGAGGAAGTCGATCGACTCGGCCCCGAGATCGGATGTCAAACTGGCCTCCGGCGTGATTTCATCCTCGTCACACCCGAGCGCCTCCTCGAGTACTTCGCTGACTTTGCCGAAAATGTCGTCCTTGGTCATGAGCATGTCGTCTTCGACTCCTGCGGTTGGGCTGACGCGGCCACGAGCACACGCGTAGGCCGCATGGTAAACCTGCCAGAGATGGCCGTGTCGCCATCGCCGATTCCCCCTGAAACGGTCCCGGTGCCGCGGCACGAGAACGCCCCGTGCTCGTCCGGCCCGGATGCCGTCACTTCTACCTCCAAGGCCTGCCCCGGCCGGACCATGGCCCCATATTTGACTGCCCGGACCTGCCCGAGCACCCACAATCCCTCATGGGAGAATTCCAACATCTTCCGAGCAGCCTGCACCATCACCTCGAGCATCAAGACGCCGGGCAGAATGGGGAAGCCTGGGAAGTGGTCCGCCAGGTACTCCTCGGCGCTGTCCACCTGCTTGCGGGCCACGATTCGGCCAGCCTCGAGGTGCACCACATTGTCGATGAGATGAAATCGCATGATCTGATGAGCCCCCGGCACGTGAACGAGCGGACCAATCCGCTCAAATGCCTGCGGGCATGGTACCCAGAGGACCCGCGTGGTGGTGGCGACCCGAGCCGGAAACCACTATCCTGCTCGGCTCGACTGGGTCGGCGGCTCTACCGCGACCCTTCCTACTGCTCATTATTCCCCACAGAAACGGCAGGACACGACATGGCCAGTTCAGGCACCGTCATTCAAGTCATCGGATCGACATTCGACGTGCAATTCCCCGAGGACTCACTCCCGGACATCTACAACGCGCTCACCTGCGAGTTGACCGTCGATGGAATCACATCGACGCTTTTCGGCGAGGTCAGCAAGCACTTGGGTGGCGGGCAAGTCCGCTGCGTCGCACTCGGGAGCACCGACGGGCTTCGGCGTGGTGACACGTGCGTCGATACGGGTGGGCCGGTGTCTGTGCCTGTGGGCGACGGCGTACTCGGCCGCGTGTTCAACCTTCTTGGCGATCCGATCGATGAGCGCGGCGATGTCTCGTTCGATCGCAGACGACCGATCCACCAATCGCCACCACGGCTCGATGAACTCAACCCAAAAACGGAAATCCTCGAGACCGGCATCAAGGTCGTCGACCTGCTGTGTCCCTTCGTCCGAGGCGGCAAGATCGGACTGTTCGGCGGTGCTGGCGTCGGCAAGACCGTCATCATTCAAGAGATGATTGCCCGCGTGGCCCGTGGCTTCGGTGGCTACAGCGTGTTCTGCGGCGTCGGAGAGCGGACCCGAGAGGGCAATGACCTGTGGCGTGAAATGCAGGAAGCCGAGTACACCGACGCCGACGGCAACACCGCCCACGTCATCGACAAGGTCGCGATGGTGTTCGGCCAAATGAATGAGCCTCCAGGCGCCCGCCTTCGTGTCGCCCTCTCTGGCCTGGCCATGGCCGAAGACTTCCGTGACAATTCAGGCAAGGAAACGCTGGTCTTCATCGACAACATCTTCCGCTTCACGCAAGCTGGCTCGGAAGTGTCCGCGCTGCTCGGCCGCATGCCGTCTGCGGTGGGCTACCAGCCAACGCTCTCGACCGAGATGGGCGAGTTGCAAGAACGCATCACATCAACCAACCGTGGCGCGATCACTTCGGTGCAGGCCATCTACGTGCCGGCCGATGACTTGACCGACCCCGCGCCGGCCACGGCCTTCACTCACCTTGACGCATTCGTCGTGCTCGAACGATCCATCGCCGAGAAGGGCATCTACCCGGCCGTCGATCCGCTCAACAGTTCGTCGCGGATTCTCGATCCGCAGATTCTCGGCGACCATCACTATCGCGTCGCCCGCGATGTGCAGCAGATTCTGCAGCGGTACAAGGATCTTCAGGACATCATCGCCATCCTCGGCGTTGACGAACTGGCCGAAGATGACAAACTCGCCGTGTCGCGGGCCCGACGCATGGAGCGGTTCCTCAGTCAGCCCTGCTACGTGGCCGAGCAGTTCACCGGCTTCCCCGGCATCACCACGCCGCTGGCAGACACCATCGACTCGTTCGAGCGGCTCGTCGCCGGCGAAGGCGATGACCTGCCGGAGAGTGCCTTCATGTACGTCGGCACACTCGAAGACGCCAAAGAAAAGGCCGAACGCATGGCCGCCGAAGCCGCTGGCTGACCCCCCCCGGGGGGAGTTTCTGTCGCACCAAACAATGCGGGCGAGCAGTCAACTGGCTGCTCGCCTGTTTCATTCGCAGGTTCTCCTCGGCCAGTCCACACATCCTCCTCCGCACCCACGACGAACCGGCGAGCCGCTACCCTTGCCAGATCCCACACTTGGAGCCAAATAGCATGACCCGCACCTTTCTCGCAGCCGCCGCCATCATCACCGCCGCCAGCCTGACCTCCTGTGATCAGAATGCAGATCAAGCGACCAAGCCAGTGGTCACCGAACTCGCCAAGGCAACCCCTGCGCCGCCGCCCCCACCGGCCAAGCCGATGATCGACGCCGCCACCCTCCCCGGCGCCCCGGTCACGGGTGAAGGTACGGAACTCGGCGACAACGTGTTGACCTGGACCATCGCCGAAGGGACCGGCGAGATGCTGCCCACTGAGCCGACCACGGCCACCATGAAGATCACCGCATGGTCGATGAACGGTACGCAGTTCTTCGGCAGCGCCGATGGGCCCGATGAACTCGTGCTTCCAACCAGCGATACCGTTGCATTCTCGGGCTGGGCGACGGCCATCCGCGACATGAAGGTTGGCGAGGCACGCAAGGTGTGGGTCAGTCACGAAGATCGCGACCATTGGCCACTGGACGGCGCAGCACCGCAGGATCTGGTCATGGACATCACACTGGTTTCGATTGGCGATGAACCGGCACTGCCGGATCCACTTCCCGGAACGTCCATCGCAGACGCAGCGCGGAATGGTTCTTCCTCAGGCCTGCGTTGGTACGACCTCGCCGCCGGATCGGGCGCCCCCCTTGCATCCGGCGACACCGCCACGATTCGCTGCATTGGCTGGCTCGAAGATGGCACTCCGTGGCAAGCCACCGGCGACATGCCCGTCTCCATCACGATCGATGACACCATCATGCCAGCGCTCGCCGAAGGCCTCGTGGGCATGACCCCTGGAAGTGCTCGCAAGTTGATCGTGCCGCCTTCGCTCGGAGTCGGCTTCAACCCGATCGGCTCGCTGCCAGCAGGCTCGATGCTCATTCTGGACATTGAGTACGTTGGGCCCACCGAGACCACGGCCTCGGCAGAAGGCAGTTGAGCCCGACGCGGGGCGTGCCTCGCACCATGCGACCTTGACTTTGGAGACACCGATGTTTCGTATGCTCACTCTTGCGCTGATGTGTTCCTGCCCACTCGCAGCCGCCGCCATCTCGCCGGCCGTTCCGCAAACCCCCGAAGAACTTGGCCTGCGCTTCGATACCGCGCTTGATGAGGCCAACGCGCGAATCGCCAACATCATCGCCATTCCAGACTCTCAGCGAACCTTCGAGAACACCGTGCTCGCGATGGATGACATCAATGCGCACTTTGATCGCGCCGGAAACCTCATGGCATTCATGGGCTACGTCCACCCGGACGCGGCCATGCGTAAGGCCGGCCGGGCCCGAGAAGAGGCTTGGACCAACTGGTCGATCGATCTTGGAAAGAATGAAGCGCTCTATGCGGCGATCAAGACGTATGCGGATACCAACCCAGATCTCACCGGTGAGCATGCCCGGTTGTTGCGGTTCATCCTGCGTGACTACCGCCGCGCCGGCATGGACCTCACGCCGGAAGCGCGGGCCGAACTCACCAGCATCGAGAAACGCATCAATGAACGATCGATCGAGTTCGATCAGAACATACTCGACGATGCGACGACGCTCCTGCTGACCGAGGATGAACTCGCGGGCATGCCTAATGACTACATTGCGGGTCTCACGCGCGCAGGCGATGTGTACGCGTTGGGCATGGACTATCCGACGTCCATTCCACTGCTCGACCATGCTCCGAACGAGAAAACACGGCAGAAGATGTGGCTCTCGCGACGACGCCGGGCCAAGGCCAATGTCGCTGTCCTGGAAGACCTGCTCCAACTGCGTGCTCGACAGGCGCAGATTCTCGGCTTTGATCACGCCAGTGACTTTGAGAATGAAATCCGCATGTCGAAGAGTGCCGACGCGGTCGAAGGCTTCTACGCGAAGTTGCGACCCCTGCTCGCCGAGAAGGCGCGGGAAGACCTCGACCTGCTCACCGAGGCCAAACGCGAGGCAACCGGCGATCGAAACGCCACAATCCGCCCGTGGGACTTCGGATACTGGATGGAACGAGTACGCGAGCGGGATTACAACGTCGACTCAAACGCCATCAAGGCCTACTTCCCCTTCCACCGGGTGCGTGACGGATTGTTCAAGATCACGCAGGATCTCTACGGCATTGACTACCGGGCGATCGAGCCACCCACAGAGGCGCCCGCGTGGCACGAGGACGTTGAGTACTTCGAGGTGGCGGATCGCGCCACTGGCGAAACAATCGGTGAGTTCTACATGGACATGTACCCTCGGGAGGGCAAGTACGGGCACGCCGCGCAGTGGGGCATTGTTCCGCGGAAGGTGTGGGCGGACGGAAGCGTGCAGAAGCCCGTCGCGGCGCTCGTGTGCAATTTTCCCAAACCGACCGATGATCGCCCCAGTCTGCTCAGTCACGATCAGGCGAAGACTTTCTTCCACGAGTTCGGTCACTGCCTGCACACGTTGCTGACCGAAACCGAGACGGCACGCTTCGGCGGAACCAGCGTGGAGCGAGACTTCGTCGAGGCGCCAAGCCAGATGTTTGAAGCCTGGGTATGGAGCCCTGAGACACTCCCGCTGATCAGTGGGCACTGGGACACCGGCGAGCCGCTTCCAACCGACCTGCTTGAGCGGATGATTGCGGCGAAGAGCCTCAGTAAAGGCATGCTCGATCAGGGGCAGATTTGGCTTGGCTCCATCGATCAGGCCTATCACACCAGCACCGACGGCAACGTCGATACCACGCAGGTTGGCCTGGACATGGTGACACAATGCACCCTGCTTGAAGCCGTGCCAAACACCTGGTTCCAAGCCGGATTCGGGCATCTCACCGGATACCAGGGCGGCTACTACGGCTATCTCTGGTCCAAGGTGTTCGCTGAGGACATGTCGGAGCGTTTTAAGGAACTCGGCATGCTCAACCCCGAAGCCGGTACGTTCTACCGCCAACGCATCCTCTCGCGGGGTGGCTCGGCAGACGCAAGCGACATGCTGCGGGACTACCTCGGCCGCGAGCCCAAGCTCGACGCCTACATCCGCAGCCTACAGTGACCGTCGATCGCTTTATCTTCAGGCACAGCAACTGGTTACAACATCGCAATCTTGTACGTGCTGTGATTGCAAGGGAACAAAGTGACCGCCGGTCATTGTCGGCCGTTGATGTTGAAATTATTGCGATTGTGTCGCAATGAACTATTGCAATTGTGTCGCAATACCAATTACAGTCCCCGCATGACTCACACGAAATGCCCATTACTGACAAAGCCGCTGCTGTCATGCTGCGTACTCGCAATCGCCCACGCAACGCTGGACACGACGGCTCAGGCTGACACGCGACGGTTCACCTACCTCCGGGACGTCAATGTCCACGCCCCTGGCTCAATTGAGTATGAGCACTACACCACCGTCAAGTGGGACAAGCCGGGCGCCGACGGCTATTGGCGGCTCGACTTCCGCGAGGAGCTCGAATTTGGCATCACTGATAACTTTCAGATCTCAGTGTACGTCGCTGACTGGCGGGTCAAGCACAACAGCGATGCCGCTGGGACCGAGCTGCAATACCGAGACACGGCGCTCGAATTGAAGTGGAAGCTCTCGGATCCCACCACTGACGTCCTCGGCGTCGGCCTCTACGCCGAGACAAAGTTTGGCCCCGAAAAACTCGCCGCCGAAGGCAAACTGCTCCTCCAGAAGAACCTCGATAAGTTGCAACTGCTCTACAACCTCACAGTCGAGAGCGAATGGGAAGAAGAACACTACGTCGAAGCCAAAGGCAAGGTCAAGAACCAGTTCGGCGCCAGTTGGCAACTCTCCGAACGCTTCTTCGCCGGAGCCGAACTGCTCGTCAACACGACGCTGCCGAGTTGGCGGTCCAGCGACGCCACGACCAATGTATATCTCGGACCGGCTCTGGCCTATCACGGCGACGGCTGGTTCATCGCAGCGACGCTCGAATTTCTCATGAACCGCGGCAGCTCCAACAGCGAGCGCTATCAATTCCGAACAGTCGTCGGATTCGACTTCTGATCCACATGCTCCGATCCACGCTCATCCCGCATCGCAAGCCCGCCGCGGCCATCGCATCGACTCGGCTGTGGCCGTGTGCGGGCATTCTGCTTGTGGTTACAACACTCGTGCCTGCCTGTATGTCGCTGGAGCAGATCGCGCCACCCATTGCCTCACTCAACGCGCCAGCCGGCCAAACCACATCGCTTGAGCATGGACGACTGATCTACTTGCAAGTATGCAGTCGGTGCCATGCCGCCCCGCACATCCTGGAGTACACACCGGCCGAATGGGACACTATTCTGCCGGACATGTTGGACGAATCTGATCTCACCGCATCGCGTCGCGATTTGATCACCGCGTACGTCAGCATCGTCATGCACGAAATGGGCCCAACCCCATTGGACTCCGGTACCGCGATCA
>Ga0315338_1002097_pt1 | contig 21139 bp, 1 predicted proteins | sample ASW8metaG_FD_204518 | JGI IMG/M metagenome (GOLD analysis project Ga0315338, IMG submission 204518) | Ammonia-oxidizing marine archaeal communities from Monterey Bay, California, United States - ASW #8 | ecosystem: Environmental > Aquatic > Marine > Coastal | place: USA: California | collected... | reverse complement strand
GACAGCAGCGGTGTGCAGGAGGATCTGACGGAAGTCGTACAGATCTTCTCGACCGAAAGCGCCTTTGCAGCCCTCAAAGGGGACGGCTCGGTCGTCACCTGGGGTGGGTTAAATCCGTATGCTAATAATACCGGCGGCAACAGCACCGCGGTGGCCAGCGAGCTCACATCGGGCGTGACGCAGATCTTTTCCACCCAATATGCCTTTGCGGCCCTCAAAGGGGACGGCTCGGTCGTCACCTGGGGACTTAGTTCGTACGGCGGCAACAGCAGCGGTGTGCAGGTGCATCTGACGGAAATCGTGCAAATCTTTTCCACCGGTAACGCCTTTGCAGCCGTCAAAGGGGACGGTTCGGTCGTCACCTGGGGCCATAATTCGTACGGCGGCAACAGTAGCGGTGTGCAGGGCGATTTGTTTGCGGTAGTCGGGATAGCAAGTCCCTTTACCGATGCAAGGCTGACTGCATTCTCCGATCTCTCCGGACCCGATCTGCGGGTCAGCGCGATCTCGGCCCCGGCCGACGCCTTGCAGGGCACCGCGGTGAGCGTGAGCTGGACCGTGAGCAACGAGAGCGATACGGATGCGACCGGAACCTGGTCCGATACGATCTTGCTCTCGGACGATCCGTTGATCGGCGGCGACCAGGTTCTCGGATCCTTTTCGTATACCGGCACCCTTGCCGCAGGCGAATCTCTACAGAGAGTCCAGACCGTTACGCTGCCGAGTGAAGCGTTGGGCGAACAGTACCTGGTGGTCCATGCCGATGCCTCGGGGCAAGTTGCCGAGGTGAACAACTACAACAATGCCACGATTTCTGATACGCCGATTGCGATCTCTGCGCCACCCTTGCCCAATCTTCAAGTCACCACGGTCGCGACTCCCTACACCACGACCGGACAGAGTGTATTTTCGGGTCAGGAGATGGTCGTCGAGTGGGAGGTCACCAACGCGGGTGACGCCCCGACCACTGCTCCCGTTTGGTGGGATCGCATCTGGCTCTCGGTCGATACGGTGCTGGACAACACCGATACCTACCTGGGAAAGGTCAATAACCCCAGCTATCTAGGAATGGGTCACGGCTACACCAGCAGCAGAAGCGTCAGGTTGCCGAACGGGGTCGCGGGAGATTATTACATCCTGGTCGATACGGATGCCGACGGGCACGTTACAGAAAACTCGGGTGAGCACGAGTCGGACAATCTTCAGGCGGGTGCGTTGCGGGTGGAACTTACCCCCCCACCCGATTTGCAAGTCGTTTCAGTGATTCCCGGAACGGCTTTTTCCGGGCAAACAATGACGGTGAGCTACACCCTTACCAACGCGGGCACAGGTAACATAGTTGCTACTTACTGGGAAAACGACATCTACATGTCTGCCGATGACGTGATCGATGAAAACGATATTTTGCTCGGCACGGACCTCGGGGGACCCGGCTCAAGCGGAATTAAGTTCCCCGGCGGGAGTGCCACCTCCACGCACAACGTCCAATTGCCGATCGGGGTCAGCGGCGACTTTTACTTCCTGGTGCGTACCGACCGCAGCAACCAGGTCTACGAACACGATCAGGAGCACAACAACGACGGTGCGAGTGGACTGACCGAGGTCATTCTGACCCCGCCGCCCGATCTGGTGGTGACGGCGATGGATGTCCCGCACGGGGCGTCCGCGAGCCGGGAATTGGAAATCAGTTACGAGGTTCACAATTTGGGCTCGACGCCGACGCCGCAATGGCGATGGACCGACAAGATTTATCTCTCAACGGAATCGATTCTCGATACGGAAACCGCAGTTGTGCTCGGCAACGTCAGTCAATTCGGACAATTGGGTACGAACCCGCCGGGCGACTCCTATGAACGGACCGTCAGCTTTACGCTGCCCGACGCACTGGAAGGCGATTACTACGTACACGTGTTGGCCGATGCCTCCAACGCGGTCTACGAATTTGACGAAGACAATAACTCAGGTAATGAGCTGATTACCATCCACTCTCAAACGGCCGATCTGACGATCACCGATTTCGTCGCACCGAGCCAGGGGGAAGCCGGAGAAGCCATCACGATCGACTGGACAATTATCAATCAGGGCGCAGGCGATACCGCAGTTACCGCTTGGACAGACTCTTTGGTCCTCTCGCCCGATGCGGTTCTGGGCAACGCGGATGACATCAACCTGGGGATATTCTCTCGTACGGGACTCCTTGATGTCGACCAAACCCGGATGCGAAGCGAGGTGGTACCGCTGCCCTTTGCGCTCGAGGGCGATTACAAGCTGTTTATGGTCACCGACACCTACAATCATGTCTATGAGGGGCTCGCTGAAAACAACAACCAGACAGCAGCCCACGACATTTCCATATCCCGCCAGAACCCCGATCTCCAGGTCGACGCGGTGACCGCCGACTCGGCCGCCGCATCGGGCGAAACGTTCTCCGTCAACTGGACGGTGAGCAACCATGGCAGCGGCCGCACCCCTGTCGACTATTGGCACGACAGTCTCTACCTCTCTGCCGATAACCTTTTCGACGCCAGCGATCTCTTTTTAGGAAACTATTATCACACCGGTTCCCTCGATCCGGACGCAGAATACGAACGGGCTGCCAGCGTCACCCTGCCGATCGATCTTGCCGGAGACTACTATGTGCTCGTGCGGACGGATGGGTCGGATGCGGTCCCCGAAGCAGAGGAGTCGAACAACGACGGAGCCACCGTTGACGCGTTGAGTATCTCGCTCTCCGGCGTACCGGACCTGCTGCTGCATAATCTTGTCGCTCCAGAATCGGCGATCAGCGGGCAGGCAATCGATTTGAGTTGGACGACCACCAATCAAGGCAGCCAAACTTTCGCACATTGGATCGATACGTTGTATCTCTCCCGGGATACCGTCTTCGATGCGAATACCGATATATCTCTCGGTTATCGCTGGCAGAATTTTGGTGCACAGGCAGGTTCCAGCGATTTGGCCGCCACAGGTTCCTTCGATATTCCCCACGGCCTTTCCGGCGAGTTTTATGTCATCGGCGTTGCCGACAGCCGCAATGATATTTACGAACGGGGTGTCGAGCAGAACAACGTCATCAGCCGTAGCGACGCGACGCAGGTCGAATTACTTTCACCAAGCGATCTGGTTGTCACGGCCGCAAACATTTCTTTCGAAAGCAACAGCGTGCCATTGCCGGTGGCGGGTGTCGAATACACGGTGGAAAACCAGGGTGATTATACGGCAAGGGGTTATTGGACCGATGCGTTTTATCTCTCGGCGGATACACAATGGGATTCGAGCGATCAGTTGATAAAAAGATCGCACTCGTACCACCAACTTGACAGTGGACAGAGTTACACGGACTCGGTGTACGCCGAATTAAGCGGCGAAATGCCGGGCGACTACTATGTGATCGTCCGCAGCGACATTCACAACCGCATTCCCGAATCGGACGAAACCAACAATCAATCCGCCTCACAGAATCAGGCAAATCTCAGTTACCAGCCGCTCGCCATCGGAACGGCCTTTGAGACGGCCCCGCAAAATTCGGGTGAACTTCGCTGGCTGCTTTCGCAAGGAAGACTCCTTTATTGGCGGATTGATGTGGCTGAAGGTGAATCGCTGAAGATCTCTCTCGACAACCATTACCTCACCGACAACGAACTCTACATTCGCTATGAGGCGATGCCTTCGCGGACCGCGTACGACTACGTGTCACCCTTGGGCCACTCAGACAATCCTAATCTGCATCGCTCTGCCCCAACACTTGTGGTGCCGACCACCCAGGCAGGCAGCTATTACCTGCTGGCATATTGCAGTAAGGATTACAATCCGTCTCTATCAAATGAGTTTTCATTGCTCGCCGAGTACTTGCCCTTCGCGCTCGATTCGGTCCAGACAGACGCGGCGGGCAATAGCGGGCCGGTCACGCTTGAGATCCACGGTTCGCGACTGACCGAGGGGACCACCTTCCAACTCATCGACCCGGACAACAACGTAGTCGAGGCAATTCGCCAAATCACCCCGGATGGCGCCACCGCCTATGCGACATTCGACCTGGAAGAGGCTCCCGAGGTCTGGTTAGACCTCAACGGCGACGGTATCCAGGACGAGGCCGTACCCTACGACCTGCAGGCGACACGGGCCTCTGGAGAGATGGTCGCGCTGACCGATGCCCTGGCGGTCGGTCGGGGGCAGGGCGCAGTGGTGGCGGTCACGCTCACCGGTCCGGGAGTGGTGCGGCCCGACCGAAATTACCTCTATCAGGTCAACTACACGAACGCTGGCGATGTCGATGCGCAGATGCCGCTATTGATGCTCACCAGCGAGAATCAAACCCCCATGGGGCTCGATCTCGACTTGTTGACTGTTAGCGGCAGCATGCAACTGTTGGGATCCAGCGGCGGCTATTCGGAAACGTTGCGGCCGGGGGAAACAGTCCGCATACCGATTTATTATCGCTCCTCGACCGAATTTGTCGACTTCCACGTCGAGGCAATCACCAGCGAGAACAGCGATCCGGCCGACTGGGACTTGATCTCTGAGAGTGCCCGCCCGCTCGATATCGCCACGGCGGAATGGGAGAGGTTCTGGGGTCGGATCCAGCCGCGGCTGGGCAACACCTGGGGCGACTACGTGGCCTTACTCAACAAGTTGCATGCGGAATTCGCCACGGCCGATGAGTCCCTGTACGATGTGTGCGAACTCTTCGCCCGGCTCCATGCCGCCAACCCCGATTATCTTCCCTATTCGATGGTTACCGGTACGATTAAGATCCCGGGCTCGCAAACAGGCGAATGGGTAGCACTGGGAGGCGGGGAGATCGTCGCCTACCAGCAGCAGGATGGAACATATTACCTCGCCGGTGCCGCGGTAGCCGACAGCGAGGGGTACTTCCAGTTGCCCGTTCCCGTTGCCGGCAATTACGAGCTGGCACTCGGTGACGGCTACGCATTCGACCAGGATCAGGACGGAGGATTCGACCTCGAGCCGCTCTCGATCACGGTACTCGACTCGGCCGACCTGGAGGATGTGGCCGTTTATGCGTTGGATACATCCGGATCGGAAGACGACAGCGCGGATTCTCAGCCTCGGCTGATCCAGGACGCCGCAGGGGTCTCCCATCTCTTTTGGATCCGCGACGGGGAGCTGTGGCACTCGATCTTCAATAATGGCGGCTGGGAAAGCGGCTACGTGGTACCGCAGGTCGATGGTCGCGATATTTCGGTTGCCGCAGCAGAGAATATTGCCGGTGGCTCAGAGCCGCATCTGGCCGTGAGCTGGAGCGGCGTCGAATTGATCGACCCGGAGAGCGATCTGGAAGCGGGGCCATCGCCATCGAAATCGAATATCTTCTATGTGGTGGGGCGCCAGACCGCGAGTGGCTATGCGTGGAGCGATCCGGTCGCCCTGAGTGACGATTTGATTACCGACCAGGAGGTCGAAATCGCCTTTGACGCCAACGGTAAGCTGATCGCCGTCTATCAGAAGTTCAACAGCGACATTGCAGATGACAGCGACATTGCAGATGACAGTGACATTGAAGATGACAGCGACATTGAAGATGACAGCGACCTCTACTTCAATTTGCTAGACCTAGACTCAGCGGACTTGAGCTGGCCTGCTGCCAGCCCCGCGACCGCCGCCCTGTTTACCAATGGGGGACCATCTCTTGACGACCTTCCTCTTCCTAATGGGAGCTTGGCTCTCGAGAAAGAATACGAGGTCCCCGCGACGGGGATTTTTAACTCCTGGTATCTGGGTGGTGCGAAATTCAAGTTGATGCTGCAGGGCGATCTTTCCAGGACTTGCGAGCAACTCAAGGCGAGTCTGGGCGCTGGTATGGAATTTACACTGCCGCCCAAACACCAGGGCGTAGATATAATTTTTGGGGCAGGAGGAAAATACGAGGGGACGTGGGCACGGGACAAGAAGGATTGCGAGTGGGATTTTAAAGAATCGACCTTGGGTGTTGAAGGTTTCGGCAAGGTTGCCCTCAAAAAGCCGCTCGGGGAACTCATCGCATCGTTCATGCCTCCGCAAATTGGGTTTGCGACCGAAGCGTTATTTTTAGTCTTCCAATACGTTTATGGAATTGAGAGCAACGCGGTCCTCAGCATTTCACCCAAGCTGTCGGTTGCTGGCACGTGGACCCAAAAGCCGGCACCTCCGGTCGGATTTAGAAGGCCGGACAAGGGGTCGGTCGGTTTTAGTCTGACCGGCGGTCTTAGCGCAGAGATGAAAATGTCCGACATAGAGGAAAAGCTCTACGTCACACTCGGTGGCCAAGCGGAATTGCATCCCAATTTTAAATTAAACGGCTGGTCACTCGAATTCGGATACGAACATAAAGAGGGGAACTTTGTCGATAAAATCTACTGGAGCTACACGTATCCCGAGAGCCCGACCCCGAGTGGTTTTTCTTTATTGAATCAAACCGATCCTCTGGACTTCCATTATGAGCTGCAGACTGGCAGCAACGCGGATTACGCTTACGCTGCCGGCATGACTGAAAGCATCGACGGCGCGGTTGCAAGTGTGAAGGCAAATGTCGAGACCGATCTGCTCGACGACACCTCGCCGTCGATTGCGACGAATCCCACCGGCGAGACCTGGATGTCGTGGACCCGTGCGCTCGGTCCCACAGACCCTCTGGAGGGAACGGAGATCCTCGTCTCGCGTTGGAACGGCTCGGCCTGGGGGACCCCCGTCTCGCTGCCTGGCAGTCGGGGACTCAGTGGCCTCTCGGCGCTTGCATTCGACACCGACGGCAACCCGCTCGTCACCTGGGCGATGGCCGACTCGAGCAGCCTTTCGGATCTTTCGGACAGAGACGACCTCAATGCGGTTCGAGATGCGCGGGACATCCATTACTCCCACTACAACGGCCAGGAGTGGAGCGCGGCTACGCGGATCGCAGTCTTGGAAGGCATGGATTTCGCCGCGGGTCTGGATGCAGGGGCCGGAGACGAACGGATCGCAACCTGGATCCATGCGGCTGGAGACACTGCGCCGCAAACGCTTTACGCCAGCATCTGGAACGGGTCCGGTTGGGGCGCTGCCCAAGAGATAGCCACGGGGCAATTCGTCGGCGCCGCTTCCTCGGGCGTGGTTGCCGGGCAATCCACGGTTTTTTGGACCCTCGATGTGGACCCCGATGATCCCCAAGTCAGCGACACCCGCATCTATTCCCGCTCATACCAAGACGGAAACTGGTCGCAAACCACCCCCTTCGACCCCGCCCTCGTCGCGGTGGCCACCGCGAGTCCCGCGCTGCTCGGTCCGCTGCAGGGTGCCTCCGGGTCGCTGCAAACCGCCTCGGACTCCTACCAGTTACCGTCCCCGTCCCTCGAAGATCTGTTCTGCCCTTGTGAGGAGGAGGATGAGGAGGGTAGTGGAAGTGGAGGCGGAGGTGGCGGAGGTGGCGGAGGCAATAACAACCAGCAGGACGATAGCGACTCGCCCAACGAAGATGATTACGAACCACCCGTCATTCGTCCCGTCGACCCTAACGATATCCTCGGCCCTGAAGGATTTGGCGAGGAAGGCTGGGTACCGGCCGACGATACTTTCCACTACACGATCCGCTTCGAGAACGATTCGCAAGCCGCGGCCCCTGCTCAGGAGGTGGTCATCACCCAGCAACTCGATGAGGACCTCGACTGGCGGACATTCCGCGTGGATGACTTCGGCTGGGGTGAGTTGTATTTTGATGCCTCGGGCGAGCTTCCCTACCACAACCAACGGCTCGATCTGACCGCGGAACACGGCTTCTATGTCGATGTGGCCGCCACGGTCGATGTGGGTGAGGGCCTGATCACCTGGACCCTCAAGACAATCGATCCGCAGACGGGCGAGGCGCCGCTCGATGCCCTCTCGGGATTTTTGCCTCCGAACGATGAGGACGGCAGCGGCGAGGGCTTTGTCAGCTATCAAATACGGGCCAAATCGACTGCGGTCACGGGGGATGTGGTCGATGCGGTTGCGACGATCGTCTTCGACACCGAAGCGCCGATCGATACCCCGCCCATCTTCAATACGCTCGATTCGGCAGCCCCCACCACGAGCATGCAGCAGTTTGAGGCACTGATCGATCAGGAGCGATTTCTCGTGCAGTGGGAGGGTCAGGATGATCCGAACGGCTCTGGTTTGACGAGCTACAATGTTGCGGTATCGGAAAATGGCCACGCCTTCACGCCATGGCTTGAGAGGACCACGCTCACGGCTGCAGAATACGACGGTACAGCCGGCCATCGGTACGCATTTCATGTCACCGCAATCGACAACGCCGGCAACCTGCAGCCGGTACCGGCATCCGCTCAGGCCGAAACCCGTATCGACGGCGGCACGGCCACGCTCGGTAATTTTGTCTGGCACGATCGGAACGGCGACGGTATCCAGGACGACGACGAACCGGGAGTCTCTCAGGTCACGGTACAGCTACTGGACGATTCCGAATCGCTCCAGGGAGTGACGGTCACCAATTCCTACGGCTTCTACACGCTCAGCGACATTCAACCCGGCAACTACCATCTCGAGTTCACCCCGCCTGCCAATGTTTTATTCAGTCCGCAGGATCAGGGCACAGATGAGAGTCTCGATAGCGACGTCGACCCGTTGACCGGAAAAACCGACAGCTTCACGGTTGAAGGCGGTGCCCACTACACGAACTGGGACGTCGGACTCCATGAGCAACCTGTCTTCGACGACCAGACCTTCGACATTCCCGAAAACAGCGTTGCTGGAACTGTAATCGGCACACTCGCTGCCACCTACTCCTATGGCAGCCCGCTAAGTTACAGCATCACGGAGAATAGCGATCCCGACTTGGATGGTAACAACGCCTTCCGCCTCGAAGGCAATCAACTGCTGGTGAACGATCCGGATGATTTGGACCATGAGTCCAACCCACAACTGGTGATCATTGCCGAGACACAGTTCGGCAGCCTGAACGATTCGGCAGAGATCACCGTGGTTGTCAGCAACGTCAATGAAGCACCCGTAATCACATCCAGCAGTAGCGTTGCGGTGGCCGAGAACACCACGTCGGTCATCGCCCTGGCGTCCACAGACCCGGATGCCGGTGACCATGCCACCTTTGCAATCACCGGCGGCGCGGATGCGGCGGCTTTTAGGATCGAAACCGAAATGGTTGCGCTCAGCTTAATAGCGATGCCCAACTTCGAAGCCCCGGCAAGTGCGGCAGGAACCAACACGTATGAGCTCGAAGTCACCGTCAGCGACGAGGGAGGTTTGTCCGATCTGCAGAACATTACAGTCACCATCACCAACGTCGAAGAAATCCCGGTCATTACCTTACTGGGCGCATCGCCCCTGGAGCTTGAGGCGAGCAATACGGAGAACTACACCGACCCGGGCACAACGGTCACAGACCCCGAAGATGGCGATCTTTCCGGCAGTGTGCAAGTTTCGGGCGATTCCGTCGATCTGAGCCTCCCCGGGACGTACATCGTCCGCTACGACTGCGAGGACCTTGCGGGCAACCCGGCCGAGCAGGTAACCCGCACGGTCGTCGTGGAGGACACAACCTGTCCGGAGGTTACGCTTGTTGGTGAGAATAGCATCTCTGTCGAAGCGGGCTTTCCCTACACCGATGCCGGGGCCACGGCCGAAGATTCGCTCGACGGGGATGTCACCGAGGATGTTGAGGTCACGGTGACCTACACCGATGAGAACGGCGATGAAATCGAGATCGGGCAGGTTGAGACGCAATACCCGCGGCTCTACACGCTCCGCTACGATGTCGAGGATGCCGCGGGCAACGCGGCCGACCGAGTGGCGCGGAGCGTCACCGTTCAGGACACGCTGCGGCCGGTCATCGCTTTGACCTACAGCGGCGAGGTACTGCAGGTGAGCGACCATTCGGACACGGGGCTCGGCGGCGAGGTGAATGCGCCGAGTGGCGTGCCGAGCGAAACAGAGCTCAACGCGGTCGGCAGTGCCGTCCGCCTCAATGCGCCGATCATCCGCAGCACCGATTTTACGCAGCCCGGCGGGTCGCCCGTCGAGAGCCGTCAGGAGTGGATTGCCATCGAACCGGCCGGTGGCATGGCCAGTCTACCCCCTATCGACTGCGCTGCCTGGGACTGCGCGGACTGGTGTGATTGTTTTGAAACCATTCGTCATGTCGATGACGATGGTGCGGCGGTGGACACGGTCGTCTCGGAGGTCGATTTCTCGCGGCGGGGTACCTATCTTTTTGAGTACGATGCACACGATGAGTCCGGCAATTACGCCGAGCAGATCGTCTTCGGGCTCATTCTCAACGACACGATCGCGCCGGTGATTGAGGTCGCAGGGGGGCCGAGCGAGACGGTCGAAGGGGCCAGCGGCTGGACGCTTCCCGAATCGACGGCGACAGACAACATCGATGGCGACCTGACCGGCAATATTCTCTACACGATCGAGAACACCAGCGCCGGCACCACGCTCGGCACCGACCTGACGCATGCCCAGGCTGCCGCACTCTTGGATACCACGCAGGTCGGCCAGTTTGTGGTCACGATGTGGGTGAGCGACGCGGCGGGCATGTATGGCCACAACAGCAGCAACAACATGGACACGGCCACCAAAGCGGTCCTGATCCAAGACACGCTCAAGCCGGTCATCACGCTGCTCGGCGATGCGGAGATGGAACTTGAGGCGAGCAATACGGAGAACTACACCGACCCGGGCGCAATAGCGATCGATGCGGTTGATGGCGATCTTTCCGGCAGCGTACAAATTTCGGGCGATTTCGTCGATTTGAGCCTCCCCGGGACCTACATCGTCCGCTATGACTGCGAGGACCTTGCGGGCAACCCGGCCGACCAGGTGACCCGCACGGTTCATGTGAGCCTTGGATTGCCGCAGGTCTCAATTAAGACCGCAGCTGGCGGCGTCGAACAGGAGGGCTCGCCCACCGAGTTCACGCTCACGCGGACCGGCGACACCGCCGATCCGCTTACGGTAAACGTTTTGCTCGCGGGTACTGCGGCGGCGGGCAGTGACTATCTGGCAACGGGACTCGAAGCGGACGGGACCCTTCCGATCTCGTTTGCGGAGGGCATCGCCATGACAAACGTCACCTTGCCGGTGCTTGACGATGGGACTTTCGATCCCCACGAAACAATTGTCGCCATCGTGCATTCCGGTGAGGGATATGTACCGGCAGCCGGACATGATCGCGCCACTGCAATTATTGAGGCCGATCTCGTGGCCTCCGACCCCATGCAGCTGAGCTACCCCGGTAAAAGCAGCGGCGAACAGCGGAACAGCCGTGCGTTTGCGGCCATCCGTAGCGATGGCTCGGTCGTGACCTGGGGCCACGAGCTGTATGGTGGCGACAGCAGCAGCGTTGCGGACCAACTTACGGGCGGCGTTACCCAAATATTTTCCAACCGTTTTGCATTCGCGGCCGTCAAAACAAACGGTTCGGTGGTCACCTGGGGGCATAAACTGTTGGGTGGCGACATGACCGCCGTCGCCGAAGCACTGGCAGGCGGAGTTGAACGTATCTATTCAACGTATGGAGCCTTTGCCGCACTCAAAAGCGACGGTTCGGTCATCACCTGGGGCCGCTCGACCTACGGCGGAGACAGTAGCGAAGCTGCGGATTTACTCAGGAGTGGAGTATCTGAAATCTATTCGAATCGCTACGCGTTTGCGGCCCTCAAAAACGATGGTTCGGTGGTTACCTGGGGAGCTGGCGAATTCGGCGGTGACAGTAGTTCAGTGCTAGAAAATCTAAACAATGTACGGACCATCGTGGCCACTGGTTATGCGTTTGCCGCACTCCAGGAAGATGGCAACGTTGTTTGCTGGGGCCACGACCAATATGGCGGTAGCGATCCGGGCGGGATTGGCAATGTGGTTCAGCTCTACGCCAATGCCTATGCCTTTGCAGCGCTCCGCGAGGGTGGCAACATCGAATCCTGGGGCCATGCGGACTTCGGGGGCACCTCACCCGAGGAGATTTCGGGCGCGACGCACATTGTCGCCAGTGACCGCGCATTTGCTGCCCTCGTAGGTGCCGATGGTCGGGTAGCCAGCTGGGGCGAGGTTGAATCCGGCGGTACCGCTCCCGAGTCGCTTTTGAATGCAACACAGTTGTTTGCCACCAAGCGGTCCTTTGCCGCACTGCGGGATGACGGTTCGGTCGTCACCTGGGGCGATAGCAACCACGGGGGCGACAGTAGTGCGGTTGCACCGGAGCTCTCGGGCGAAGTTACCAAAGTCTACGCCACCGATCTGGCGTTCGCCGCGCTTAAAAGCAGCGGCTCGGTCGTTACCTGGGGCAGCGATCTGCACGGCGGCGACAGCAACGGCACTGCAGGCCTAGATGGCGGTGTGGTGCAACTGTTTACTACCAGCAGTGCGTTTGCGGCACTCCGTAGCGATAGGTCTGTCGTCAGCTGGGGCAGTCCGACAAACGGTGGCGACAGCAGTCTTGTTTCTGGCGAGCTGGCAGCTGGCATGATGGCCCTGGCCGATCCCAATACTCATGCACACACGTTTCCCACCACGCGAATCATCGACAACGGCGATGCGGAATTCAGCCAAACGGGTTTCCAGTATCTTGCCAACCCCGGACTGCCCGGCTACGAAACCGACTGGCACCGCATCCTGCCTAGTCAAGGTGATGGTCAGGCAACCTGGGCCTTCGCGGATCTGGCGAGTGGCCAGTACAAGGTAGACGCCACCTGGCGGGAAAAAGGCAATCGTGCGACCCACGCGCCCTACACGATTCTGGATACGGCAGGCAACGCACTGGCCACCGCCGAGGTGAATCAGACATTGCGTCCCGACGATTTTATCCAAAACGGTTCGCCCTGGGAGGAGATTGGTATTGTCAATGTCACCGATGGATCGCTGTTTGTGCGACTTGACGACTCGCCGACTGGCTTGGTGTTGGCAGATGCGGTACAGATCAAACGGATTGCAGAGGTCGCAAGACAATTAATATTCGATGATCTCCGGTCTTTCCCAAGCATGGGAATCAATACGGGCATGGAAGGGCTAGTAACTCATGTGAAACTCAACCGCCTCCAGGTTGATCCACTCAATGAAGGTGGGGCCGAACTGCAGGTATTTCTCGATAACAGCAACCCGACCCAGATCCAAGTCCCGTCCTCGGTGCTCTTCGAGGATGGTGTCAATTCGGTCGATGTCCCTATTAGTTTCGTCGACGATTCGGTGGCAGACGGAACCCAAACGGCAACCATCACCGCCACTGCCAACGGATATCTCCCTGGCGAAATCACCTTCCATTCACTCGACAATGAGATACGGATTATCGACAACGGAACTGCGGGATTCAGCCAAACAGGGTTTCAATATTTTGCAAACCCCGGACTGCCCGGCTACGAAACCGACTGGCACCGCAAGCAGGCTGGCCAGGGCGATGGCGAAGCAACTTGGACCTTCAATGATCTGGACGAGGGCGCTTATCGTGTGAGCGCTACCTGGCGGGCGAAGAGCAACCGGGCCTCAGATGCCCCCTTCGTGATCGAGAATGGCGGCGGTGGCCAGCTGACCGCCGCGAGCCTCAACCAGCAGCTTGCCCCTGCCAGCTTTGAAGAGGACGGTGCCCTCTGGGAGGATCTCGGGACCGTGAGTGCGGTGGATGGGACGATTATGGTTCGGCTCACCGAATCTCCCAATGGTACGGGACAGGTGATCGCCGATGCGTTGCGGATTGAATTTGTCGGCCCGGCCGCGTTCCCGCTGCTACTCTCAATTGCACCCAATGAAGTAAGCGAAGCGGCAGGTTTCGCCGCGGCGACCGGCACGGTCACCCGTACGAGTGGGGCCTCGGGCGAGTTGACCGTAACGCTCGCAAGTAGCGATACGGGTGAAGCGACCGTACCGCAAAGCGTGATCATCCCCGACGGGCAGTCGTCTGCGACATTCAATATCACCACCGTGGATGATGCCGTAGCCGACGGGACTCAAAACGTGCGGATCACCGCCAGCGCCGACAACGCCTGGGACGGCGCCGCAGTACTCTCGGTCACTGATAACGAGCCGGCAGCAATAATTATCGACGATGGCGACGCACACTTTTCGCAGAGCGGATTTGACTATATTGCCAATCCGAGTCTAACGGGTTATGAAACCGACTGGCACCGCAAGCGGGCCGGCGCGGGTGAGGCCGAAGCGACCTGGACTTTTTCGAATCTCGACGAGGGCCAATACCGGATCAGTGCCACATGGCATGAGAAAAGCAACCGCGCCGACGATGCCACCTTCGTCATCCAGGACATAGGTGGGGCAGAACTTGGCACGGCAGTGGTCAACCAAAAGATCAGCCCTGACGACCGTACCGCCTCCGGAACGAGCTGGGAGGATTTGATCGCGCTCAACGTTAGCGGCGGCGTACTGGTGGTGAAGCTCAACGAATCGTCAAACGGAAGCGGCCAGGTGATCGCCGATGCAATACGGGTCCAATGGATTGGTAACCAGTCCACCGATCCGCCTATCGATCCGCCTATCGATCCGCCTATCGATCCGCCCGTCGATCCGCCCGTCGATCCGCCTACCGATCCGCCCACCGATCCGCCTACCGATCCGCCCACCGATCCGCCTACCGATCCGCCTACCGATCCGCCCACCGATCCGCCCACCGATCCGCCTACCGATCCGCCCGGCATGTTCGCCACCACCCAATCACAGGTCTCTGGAGAAACCTTCCATTCTGTACTGGATGCCGGCTCGTTTTCTCAGCAATCCGGCACGAATGAAGGAAACGAAACGGGTGCCCTCTGGGAAAACCTGGCCACCATCAGCGGCGGTGCATTGCCGATCACGCCGGACGCCTCAAGCAGTGAGATCGGGACCAGCGATGCAGTGCGGATTGAGCGCGTGGGCGATCTCTCCGGAAGCTCACTGGCCGGAAGCTCACTGGCCGGAAGCTCACTGGCCGGAAGCTCACTGGCCGGAAGCAGTGCCGATGCGGCGTTTGCCTCTGAGGAGCTACTCGATGATGCGTTTGACGAACTGGCCGGCGACTGGCAGGAGGCCCTGGAAGGCGATCACGATGACCCCTTTGGACAACTCAATTGACGAACGAACGGGGTCTCTACAGGGGCGTCCGCAAAACGCAAGTCACTCCTAAAAGAACACCTCGCAAGTGGATTATATGTAATTTACGACGAACAGCCCCAAAAACCCTTTCTGGACATCTGAGTCGAGTTTCATCTATTGCTCTAAAAAATATAAAAAATATCTGCAAATTCCTTGACGAAAACGCAAATCCCGCTTATTTTAGTACTTAATAAATCATACTTCTGGACATACTAAACGCTAATGACATGGACGCGACTCATGAGTGCAAAATACATTTCTAGCATTTCTCTTTGCAGCATCCTGCTACTTCTTGTAGCTTCGTCAGCATTCGCTGGCACTGGCACCTTCGGATCGTATATCGGCGTCGACAATGGTGGTGGCAACGCTTGGTACGGTGGCACACAACCCGGCGGCCTTTATCTCAACAATTTTAATGGCGCTGATCTTGGCGATTACACGGTCGGCGATTCCCTGTTGCTATCTGGCGGGGAGCTCTTGACCTGGAAGAGTGATGGTGGAAACGTAACCGGCGCTTATATCAATTTCAATGTCCATGCAACTGGTGTCGCTGCCGGTTCATTTACCTCGGTCAACGTCAGCTGGACATCGAATTCCCCATTGAATGATGCCGCCGGTAATACCTTTACGGGAACTGGCGATCAAAAATGGGCAAACATCAACCTTACTCCTGATTTAATGAGCGGCCTCGGGGCAGGATCCTACGAAGTTGAAGTCTACTACATGGCAACCACTAGTGAGGGCGACCGCTACTCCAACAATGGTGGTGCCAACTATATCGCCTCGTTTGACGTCAATGATGCCCCAGGTAGCGTTCCTGAGCCTGCCGCGCTTCTCATGGCTCTAGCAGGCCTACTCTCGCTCGTCGTCTTTTCGCGACGCCGACGTTAGAGTTCGGTATTCGACGTTTTCTTTAGACGCTTGCATTTGTCGATGCGCGCTCACTTCGAAAAGCATCTCTTTTTTTCGATCTCATTCACGCCAACCCGCTCTCGGCGTTCGATCCGGTACGACTCAAACGTACCAGCCCGTCTAACCATGCAACGATCTGCATCTCGGATCATTACACTTTTCAAAGATCGCTAGACGCCGCTCCCCCTAGAGGTGTGGTGCACTATTTCAAACTATTCTGCCCTAATATTGCACAATACCCGCACCAAAGACGCGTTTTCTACGGATGCCTTCCTGCAAACGTACAAAACATTTGCAAGATGCCCAAAAACACGCACAATTACCGGCAGGGCAACACCTTAACGAAAAAACAGGACCTCCAGCGAGGAGATGAGATAGGGATACCCACCCGAGGATAGGCATCCGCACGGTTGCACACTGAAGCGACGGTACGTTCGGACACAGGAACAGCATCGGCACCAGCAGGGTATATTATGCGATTGCGATCATGGCTGGAAATATTTGCAATCCGCCATGTCATCCGACGAACATTCAAAGGGCGATCCCGAACGGGTCATCGCCACGCTCGCCAACAGCCCATCTCGGTCTATTCTCACCTCGTCACTGAGGCGCTTGAACCACGGCAACTGCTGACCTCCGATCCGTTATTCTCTGCAGGTGGCTGCGAAGAACAAAGCCTGGATGCTTTGGCCGCAGCCAACACCCCCCAACCGAGTACGACCGCACCGACTTGGCAAAACGGAACCACACTCGGAAATGTCGCCTCGAACAGTTTGACTGAAATTTCCGGTATCGCCGCCAGTCGCCAGAACAGTGATGTGCTCTGGGTGCACAACGACTCCGGCGATTCGGCGCGCATTTTTGCCATGAACACGCAGGGTGACGACCTGGGCGTGTATAACCTCAGCGGAGCTGGCGCTGTCGACTGGGAAGATATTGCGATTGGGCCTGGACCTCTCGAGGGCCAGGACTACCTCTATGTTGGCGATTTCGGAGACAATGCCCGCGCGCGGTCATCCATCACCGTCTATCGGCTCGCCGAGCCGATAGTCGATTCCACCTCAGGTACAGGGGCAGTCAATCTCGGCGGCGTAGAAGCGCTGCACATGCAGTATCCCGACACGGTCTACGACTGCGAAACGCTCATGGTAGACCCGCTCGGGGGCGATCTCTATCTGGTCACCAAAGACCGGGCGGGTGAGAACATGGCGCATGTGTTCCGCACTCCGGCAGACCAGGCAGCCGGCAGCATGGTCACGCTCGAGTTTGTCGAGAGCCTTGCGATGTCTTCGCAGGTTACCGGTGGCGATATCTCGGCGGATGGCACCGATATTCTCATCCGACAGTACCACCAGGCCTACTACTGGTCGCGGGACGCCGGAGACGATCTTGGCGACGTGTTAGCCGGCAACGGAGAGCAGGTCCCACTAAACTTCGAGATGCAGGGCGAGGCCATTGGATTTTCGGCCGACGATCGAAGTTATTTTTCCGTGAGCGAAGGGTCCTACCAGCCGATCCATTACTACCAGGAAAATCACCAGCCGGGTAGCATCTCTGGCCACTCCTGGAATGACACCGACTCCGATAGCGTGTGGGATTCCACCGAATCGGGTCTTTCCGGAAGAACAATCTACATTGATGCCAACGCCAATCGCCAACTCGATACAGGCGAAGTTTCAATGCTTACCGACGCGAATGGCCAGTACCACTTCGAGGATCTCGAACCGGGGACGTATACCATCGCAGAACTTTACCGGCCGAACTGGATACAGACCTATCCTTCTGCAACAGGCGAATACGAATGGTCTGAGACAAATTTTGACTGGGCCGACATCTCGGCGATCGGAACCGAACTCAACCTTGGCGATGACGATTACTCCCAGGTCGCGCTCCCCTTCCTGTTCCCCTTTTACGGCCAGGACAAAAGCACTGTCAGGATTTCATCCAACGGCTATCTGACGTTCGGCAGTGCCGCCACGGATTATACCAACGATCCCATTCCAACACCTTCCCAACCAAACGACTTGATTGCTGGTTTTTGGGATGATCTGAATCCATCCCAGGGTGGTGCAGTCTATTACTACAGCGACAGCACGACCGGAGAATTCTGTGTCCAGTACCAGGATGTTCCCCATTATCCCGCCGAAGGGGCGTATACATTCCAGACCATCCTCAAGGCCGACGGCAGCATCAAGTATCAATATCACTCGCTCAACGGAAACCATAGCGCAACGATCGGCATTGAAAATGCCGACGGCTCTGAAGGGCTTGAGATAAGCTACAACGATACCTTCGCCCAAAACGGGACTGCTGTCCAGATCGCATCTTCTGCTGGTGAATCGTTACCGCACATCGTAACGATTGGCTGGAACGACGATATTGAGGATCGTAATTTTGGCAATATAGCGATAAGCCCGGGCACCCTCTCTGGTGGTGTTTGGCTCGATGCAAACAACAACGGCGTATGGGATGCGTCCGAGCAGGCCATGGCCAATGAAACCGTATACCTAGATATCGACAAATCTGGCAACTTGAATCAGGGCGACCTCGAGGCAACTACAGATACGACCGGTTCCTATGCATTCACTGTTGCCGCTGGCACCTACGATGTTCGACTGCTTACTCAGGCATCCCATTCACTTTCAGTTCCTGCCTCTGGCTATTTTGCCGAGGTTCAGTTATCCAACGGCGGTGTCGCCGAAGGGCTGTTGTTTGGTCTGGTACTCAATCAGCCGGGCAGCATCTCCGGATACAAGTGGAACGACACCGATGGGGATGGTCTCTGGGATTCGGGCGAAGTAGGCCTTTCCGGATGGACGGTCTATATCGACGCGAACGAGAACGGCTCCTTAGATACGGGTGAACTCTCTACGGTCACGGATGAAAATGGCTTTTACTCCTTCGGCGACCTGCAGCCCGGAAGCTACACCGTCGGTGAGGTTCTCCAGTCGGGCTGGATGCAGACCTATCCGGACTCCCTTGATGAAACACCATCCTCGCTTGCCCAGATGGCGGATTTGACCACTCCAGAGATCCTCGCCGATGCTCACTACACCGACCAGCAACTGATCGTCAAACTCCGGGACGAGACGGACGGCTCGAGTATCTTTAATGACCTCCGCAGCCTGCAGGCGAGCCTGGGAGCTACGACCCTTGAGAGTGCCGAGAGTTTAGGGTTTGAACTCTGGTCGATCGACGGGGACGTTAAGGATGTGATCCGCGACTGGGGCGATGAACCCAGCTTCCAATACATCCAGCCGAACTACACGATCACACTCGACGCCACCGTTCCGGACGACTCCAACTTCAATAGCCTCTGGGGATTGAATAATACCGGCCAGACGGGTGGAGTGGCCGATGCCGATATCGACGCGTCCGAGGCCTGGGATCTCCAGACCGGCAACAATGTTGTAGTGGGCGTCATCGACACCGGAATCGATTACACCCATCCCGACCTGATCGACAACATGTGGGTCAATCCTGGTGAGATTGCCGGCAACGGCCTGGATGACGACAGCAACGGCTATATCGACGATGTCTACGGCTACGACTTCGCCTACGGGGACGGCGATCCGTACGACGGCCACAGCCACGGCACCCATGTGGCGGGCACGATCGCCGCGAGCGGGAATAACGGCCAGGGCGTCGTGGGCGTCAACTGGGATGCCCAACTGATGGCCCTCAAATTCCTCAGCGACAGCGGGTCCGGCTCAACGATGAACGCGATCCTGGCAGTCGACTATGCCACCATGATGGGAGTCCGAGTGACCAACAACAGTTGGGGCGGCGGCGGTTACTCGCAAGCACTCTACAACGCCATCGCGACCGCGGGAGCGGCCGAGTCCCTGTTTATCGCAGCGGCGGGCAATTCGAGCAACAATAACGACGCATCGCCTCACTACCCTTCCAACTACGACTTGGACAACGTCATTTCGGTCGCCTCCACAACCCACAACGATACGCTCTCTTCCTTCTCCTGTTATGGGGCCACAACCGTCGACCTCGGCGCACCCGGATCGAGCATCTACAGCACCGTGCCAGGAAACAGCTACGCCAGCTATAGCGGCACCTCCATGGCAACGCCTCACGTGGCAGGGGTCGCCGCCATGCTCCTGGCCGAGGACCCGAGCCTTACCGCTGCAGAGGTCAAAGCGGCCCTTTTAGATAGCGTCGATCCTATCGACGCGCTCACCGGCATCACTGTTACCGGTGGAAGACTCAACGCCTTTAACGCACTCAATAGCCTCGGTGTACCAGGCACCCATGCCATCGACCTCGCTTGGAATCAGAATATCGCAAATATCAATTTCGGAGGTGTTTTTCCTAATCAGGCCCCTGTCTTTCCGGACCAGTCCTTCACCACCACCGAGGCAGATGCTAATGGGTCACAACTCGGTACGCTCACAGCGACCGATTATGAAGGGACTGCACTTTCGTATTCGATTGTGCAGAATATCGACCTCGATTCCGATGGCAATGGCGCCTTTCGGCTTGAGGGCAACAGACTTATCGTCAACGATTCGGATGACTTGGATTACGAGTCGGTCAATCAGATGGTCATCACCTGCCAGGCAAGTGACGGAAGCCTGACAGACTCCGCTTTGGTGACTGTGAACCTCACCGATGTAAACGACCCTCCTTCGTCGGTCAACTTGATTAATTTAGTTAGTTCAATTGCCGAGGGGGCCAATACCGCCGATGGGATTCCTATCGCTGATATTGTGATTTCAGATGATGCTCTCGGGACGAACGATATCACGCTCAGCGGTGCGGACGCTTCAAGTTTTGAAGTCGAGGAAGGCCAGCTCATGCTGAAAGCGGGCGAAGTTCTAAACTATGCGGTGAAAAACAGCTACGCGGTCACCCTGAACGTGACGGATAGTTCTCTGGCCGGATCGGCAACCGTGACTACCAGTACCGTGTTGACCATTACGCCGCCAGTGATTTCATTATTCGCCTACGACGATAGTGCGAACCTTGCGAACAACGGTTCCTTCGATTCCGGACTGGAAAACACACTTTGGCAGTCTGCCCCCTCGCTCGATGGCTGGACAAATGCCAATTTGATTGAGGTCTGGGGCAATGGCTTTGTAAATCAGGTCGTTGGCAATCGGGCTGGGCCCGACAACCGAGCGCTCGTTCTGGAACTCGATTATACCAACAG
>Ga0315338_1002096_pt1 | contig 21167 bp, 19 predicted proteins | sample ASW8metaG_FD_204518 | JGI IMG/M metagenome (GOLD analysis project Ga0315338, IMG submission 204518) | Ammonia-oxidizing marine archaeal communities from Monterey Bay, California, United States - ASW #8 | ecosystem: Environmental > Aquatic > Marine > Coastal | place: USA: California | collected... | reverse complement strand
CGCTCGTAATAGGGCAGCATCTCGTCGAGCGAGATCGGCCAATCGATGAGGTTAGCGCCATCGATGGCCCCGTACGTGGTGCGCGGCTTGAACTCGTGCTCGCGAAATCGCAGCGACTGGCCGGACCAATGGGTAGTCGACCCGCCGGTCGTCTTGCAAATCCAGGTCGGCAGATTCGGCCAGTCACGCGCCATGGTCGAGCCGCCGGCCGTGATGCGCCTGTCCATCCAGCTCAGGCGCTCGAACATCACCGCCTCGTCATTCTCGAAGTCGCCCGGCTTGAGGCGTGGCCCAGCTTCCATCAAAACGACATCAATGCCCTTCTGGCAAAGTTCGTTGGCGAGCGTACCGCCGCCAGCGCCCGAACCCACTGCCACGATCACTGAGTCGTCATCATGATCGAAGGTGACGGCCGCCACCGCCTCGTCGAAATCTTCAGTCGATGTCATAGTGACTCGCCCCGTCCGACGCCGCGCCCCACCGGCAAAGACTAGCACCTTCAGGAAGTGCCGGGATAGCTCCGAGCGGCTGCCCGAGCCCCCGCGGCAGTTGTCAACCTTGCCCGCCGGCGATGGGTCAACGGTTCACAAACCTCGGGTCGCGCAACCCTGCCCCTCCGACACTTCACGACCCGCCTACACCACGGCCCGGACGCCGCGCGCGTATCTCGTCAGCGTTCGTACGGCGGCCCGGCCCGTTCTTTCTGAGTCGCTATGAACCGAAGTGTCGCGTTAGACCTTTGCTCTTCTTGCCACACTCAAATCTCGTTGCCGCGCATTTTTTCGGCGATGGCGTCAGCTTGGCGGATAGCCAGGGTGACGATGGTGAGGGTCGGGTTGCCGGTGTTGATATGGGTGAACTGGCTGCCGTCGGAGACGAACAGGTTGGGGATGTCGTGGGCCTGGCCCCATTTGTTGACCACGCCCTCGGCCGGCTTCTCGCTCATTCGGCAGGTGCCGATATTGTGCGCTGAGCCCGGCTGAGCTTCGGAAATCGTGCGCCGGGCGCCACCGGCCCACATCATCTCCTCGCAGGTGCGCAGGCCGAAGTTCTCCATCCGCCGCTCGTTCTCATGCATCTCCAAATGGACGTGGGCGACCGGCAAGCCGAACTGGTCCTTCACCTCGCTGTTCAGCCGCACGTGGTTGCGCTCCTGCGGCAGATCATCGCCACAGAACCACACGCCGGCCATGCGCTCGTAGCCCTCGAGCCCATCGGTCTTCTCGCGCCCCCAGCCCTTCGGGTCGAGCATGTTGGCGAAATAGGGCATGCCGACCGAGACCAGCCCGATCCAGATGCCGCCGACGAAGCCGCGGCTGTCGGGCTCATTACCACCGAGGTCCTCGATCAGGCCGGCGCCTACCGGGCCGCGGTACATGTTGACCGGCTTGTCGAACTCGCCGAACACCATGCCGTGGCAATTGCGCATGTAATTCTTGCCAAGCTGACCGGATGAATTGGCCAAGCCATCAGGGAATCGCGAGGTCGCCGAGTTGAACAGAATCCGCGGCGTCTCGAGCGAGTTGCCGGCGACACAGACGGCGCGCGCCTTTTGCAGGTGCTGGTTGCCGGCCTTGTCGGCATAGAGCACGCCGGAGATGCGGCCGGCATCGTTATGCTCAATCCGCAGCGCCATCGATTCGGCCCGCACCTCGCACCGGCCGGTCGCCTCGGCCTTCGGTATCTCGGTGTAGAGCGTCGACCACTTGGCGCCCGAGCGGCAACCCTGCATGCAAAAACCGATCTGATCGCACGCGTTGCGGCCGTCGCGGGGCTCCGAATTGATGGCCAGATAGCTGGTCGAGACCTTCTCGAAGCCCATCCGTTTAGCAGCCTGGAAGAAGACCTTGGCGTTGTTGCTCTTCGGCAGATGGGGGATGCCGTGGCGGCCCGTCACCCCCATCTTGTCCTCGGCCTTGTCATAGTACGGGAGCATTTCGTCGAGCGTGATCGGCCAATCGATCAGGTTGGCGCCAGGAATCTCGCCGTAGGTCGTGCGTGGCGCGAACTCGCGTTCCTGCAGGCGAATCGAGTTGCCGACCCAGTGAACCGAGGAGCCCCCCACCGTCTTGCAAATCCACGTAGGGAATTCGGGTGCGTTCTTGACGAAACCCGCATCGCCCGAGCTGGTGCGCTTGTCCAGCCACGTCATTTGTTCGAGCGCACCGAATTCGTCGTTGACGAAATCGGTCAGCTTAAGGCGCCCCCCCGCCTCCAGCAGCACGACATCGATGCCCTTCTGAGCGAGTTCATTGGCGAGCGTGCCACCGCCCGCACCGGAACCGATGATGACAACAACCGAGTCATCGTCATGGTCGTAGGTGACGGACGCAACGACATCATCTTCGTGTATATCAGTCATTGGTAGTTCCTTCCCGGCGCTTCGGCCACCGCCATTAGACCGCCGTTCACGGGGGACCTCAAGCAGACCCAACTCTCCTCACGCTCGCCCCCCGGGTTGGGCCATGTGGGAAGTCTCCTACTCCGGCTTGGCAGCGCTAATCGCCCACGACGAACTGTCCATGATAACCCTGCCGCGGTGAGCCCTCGTCGATTTCGTGCGTGGCCATGGGTGTTGGCCCTCTGCTGCGAGCGGGCACCTACGACCTCAGAACTCGTTCGTGCGCATCTGCTCGGCGATGTACTCGGCTTGGCGGATCGCGAGTGCGACGATGGTAAGCGTCGGGTTGCCGGTGTTGTTGGAGGTGAACTGGCTGCCATCGGACACGAACAGGTTGTCGATATCGTGGCTCTGGCCCCACTTATTGACGACGCCCTCGGCCGGGTTAGCGCTCATGCGGCAGGTTCCGAGGTTGTGACCGCAGGCGATCGGGGGTTCCTCCAGGACCTTGGTGGCGCCCGCCGCCTCGAACAGCTCGGCCGATTTGACGAAGCCCCAATTCTCCATCGCGATTTCGTTCTGGTGGAGGTCGATGTGGATGTGGGTAGCCGGCAGGCCGTTCTCGTCCTTGACGTCCTTGTTGACGCTGATGGCGCAGCGCTCCTGGGGCAGGTCGTCGCCACAGAACCAGAGGCTCGCCATGTGATCGTAGGCCTCGAGGTCACGGGCATACTCAGCTCCCCACGCCTTGGGCTTGAGAATGGCCGCAAGATACGGCAACCCGAGCGCGCAGAGCCCGAGCCAGATGCCGCCGGCAAACCCCCGGTTGTCGGGATCGTGGCCGGAGAGGTCTTCGATCAGGCCGCCGCCGACCGCGCCCCGATACATATGCACCGGATTGTCGAAGACGCCGTAGACGAGGCCCATAACGCTGCGCACGAAATTCGCGCCGAGCTGGCCCGATGAGTTGGCGAGCCCGTCGGGGTACCTCGAGGACTCGGAATTGAGCAGGATCCGCGTCGTCTCCGGCGCATTGCCCGCGACGCAGACCACGCGCGCCTTCTGGACGTGCTGGTGGCCGAGCCTGTCGACATAGAGCACGCCTGTGATCTTGCCCGCGTCGTCGTGCTGAATCTCCAGCGCCATGCACTCCGCGCGCACCTCGCAGCGCCCGGTAGCCTCGGCTCGCGGGATTTCCGTGTACAGCGTCGACCATTTGGCGCCAGACTTGCACCCCTGCATGCAAAAACCGATCTCGTCGCAGGCGTTGCGGCCGTCATAGGGTTGCGAGTTGATGGCGAGGTGGCTGGTGGTGATGCGCTGGTAGCCGAGCCGTTTGGCGCCGAGTTCGAAGACCTTGAAGTTGTTGCTGGGTGGCAGGAACGGGATGTCGCCGCGCCCGGTCACCCCCATCTTGGCCTCGGCCCGCTCGTAGTAGGGCAGCATGTCGTCGAGGCTGATCGGCCAGTCGATCAGGTTGGCGCCGGCGATCTCGCCGTAGGTCGAGCGCGGGCGGAACTCGCGCTCCATGAAGCGAAACGAGTTGCCGACCCAGTGCACCGTCGAGCCGCCAACCGTCTTGCAGATCCAGGTCGGCGCCTCGGGGAAGTCCTTGGTGAAGGGCGCAGTGCCCGAGCAGGTGCGCTTGTCCTTCCAGGTGAGCATGTCCCAGGCGGCGTATTCGTCGTTAACCAATCCGGCCAACTGGCGGCGCTGGCCGGCTTCGAGGATCACGACATCGATGCCCTTTTGCGCGAGTTCGTTACCAAGCGTCCCACCGCCAGCGCCAGAGCCGATGATGACAACGACGCTCCCGTCGTCGTGATCGAAGGTGACGGAAGCAATCGCGGCGTCGGCGTCGGTCATGGCTGCGATCCTCCCAGTGGTGGCGTTAGAACTCATTCTTGCGCATCTGCTCGGCGATGTACTCCGCTTGGCGAATGGCCAGCGTCACAATCGTCAACGTCGGGTTGCCGGCATTGTTGGAACTGAACTGGCTGCCATCCGAAATGAACAGGTTGGCGATGTCGTGGGTCTGGCCCCAGCCGTTGCACACGCCATCCGCAGGCTTCACGCTCATGCGGCAGGACCCGAGGTTGTGGGTCGACGGCATCGGCGGGCACTCGATGATAGTGCGGGCGCCGGCCGCCTCGAGGATCCGCGTCGCGCATTTGTGGCCGTAGTTGCGGAGCACGAACTCGGTCGGGTGGGAGTCCATGTTGAGGACCGGGACCGGCAACCCGTGCTGATCCTTGTCGGTGGGGTGCAAGGTGACGTCGTTGGACGCCATCGGCATGTCCTCACCGAGCACGGCGACGCCGCAGGTATACTGGTAGCCCTCGATCAACTCGCTGAATTCGCGGCCCCACGCGCCCGGATCGAGGAACGCGGCGTGGTACGGAAGGCCGAGCCCAAGCCCGGTGATGTAGAGCCCACCGGGAAAGCCGCGTGAGGGGTCGTGGCCGGCTTCATCGCGCACGATGCCGGGCGCGATGAAGCCCCGGTGCATGTTCACCGGTTTGTCGAAGATGCCGTACAGGAACGCGAACATGTTGCGCATGTAGTTGCGCCCGACGTGGCCCGAACCGTTGGCGAGCCCATCGGGAAACTTCGACGTGGCCGACTGCAACAGGATCCGCGGGGTCTCGACAGAGTTGCCCGCCACGCACACGACCCGCGCCTTTTGAACCTGCTGGGCGCCCGCGCTGTCGACATACAGCACGCCAATGACCTTGCCGCCCTCGTCGTGTTGAATCTCGAGTGCCATGCACTCGGGTCGCACCTCGCAGCGGCCGGTCTCCTCGGCCTTGGGAATCTCGGTATAGAGCGTCGACCACTTGGCGCCCGACTTGCAGCCCTGCATGCAAAAGCCGATCTGATCGCAGGCGTTGCGGCCATCGCGCGGCACCATGTTCACCGCCACGTTGACCTGCGAGACCTGCTTGAAGCCGGCTCGACGCGCGCCGTGCATGAAGACCTTGGCGATGTTGCTCTCGGGCATGTGCGGCATGTCGTGAGTGCCCGAGACCCCCATCTTGTCCTCGGCGCGAGCGTAGTAGGGCAGCATCTCGTCGAGCGAGACCGGCCAGTCGATCAGCGTCGCGCCCGGCACCTCGCCATAGGTCGACCGCGCCTGGAACTCGTGCTCTTGGAAACGCACCGCCTGACCCGCCCAGTGCTGGGTGGTGCCGCCGACGCCCTTGGCAACCCAGGTCGGTGCCTCGGGGAATTTGGCCACCACCGGCGAGTTGCCCGTGCAGGTGCGGCGGTCATGCCACGTCAGCATGTCGTAGGCGGCATGTTCATCGTTGACGAAGTCGGCGATCTTGCGGCGCGGACCGGCCTCGATCACGACCACGTTCACGCCTTTCTGGGCCAGCTCGTTGGCCAGCGTGCCGCCGCCAGCGCCCGATCCGATGATCACGACCACACTGTCATCGCCTTGGTCGAACGTTACGGACGCGACATCGTCGCTATGGGTGTCGGTCATTGGTCATGCCTCCCCTGTGCCTTTGATTGATTAGACCGCGCGCACGGGTTGGTCACAAGGGGCGCGCGCCGGCAGGCTATGAGCTGCGCACAAGAAAACGCCGGGGACCACGCCCCGGCGCCTCCAGACGAATATCGCGCTGACGCTCAGATCGTGTTGGTTCGCATCTGTTCGGCGATGTATTCGGCCTCGCGAATGGCCAGCGACACGATGGTGAGCGTCGGGTTGCAGCCCCCCGCGCTCGCGAAGACGCTGCCGTCGGCCACGAACAGGTTGGGAATGTCGTGGCTTTGGCCCCACTTGCTGACCACCCCGTCGCGCGGGTTGTCGCTCATCCGGTTGGTGCCCATGTTGTGCGAGCCCGGCATCGGCGGACATTCGATCACGCGGCTTGCCCCGGCCGCCATCATCAGTTCGGTGCACCGCTTCATCGAGTGATTGCGCATCGCGATGTCGTTGGGGTGATCGTCGATATTGATGTTGGGGACCGGCAGTCCGTGCTGATCGCGCTCGGTATCGTGCAGGGTTACGGCATTGGTCTCGATCGGCATGTCCTCGCCATTGACGAAAATGCCGGCGACATGGTTGTAAGCCTCGATGTCGTGGGTGTGCGCCCGGCCCCAGGCGCCCGGCTTCACGAAGGTCGAGAAATAGGGAAGGCCGAGCGAGATGGTGCCGAAGACATAGCCACCAGCGAAGCCGCGCTCACCGTCGTGGCGCCACTCGTCCTGCACCAACCCCGACGCATTGGTGCCGCGATGGTAGTTGATCGGCTTGTCGAACACCCCGTAGGCGTAGCCGGTCATGTGCCGGGTCCAGTTCTTGCCAACCATACCCGACGAGTTGGCGAGGCCGTCTGGATACACATTCGACGCTGAATTCAAGAGAACCCGCGAACTTTCGACCGCGTTGCACGCCACCACCACCAGCCGCGCCTTTTGCAGCTGTTGATTGCCATAGCGGTCGACGTAGTTGACGCCGGTCACTTTACCCGAGGGGTCGTGCTCGATTCGCAACGCCATGCAGTTGGCGCGCAGTTCGAGGTTGCCGGTCGCCTCGGCCTTTGGGATCTCCGAGTACAGCGTCGACCATTTCGCGCCCGAGCGGCAACCAGACATGCAAAAGCCAATCTGATCGCAGGCGTTGCGGCCGTCACGCGGCTCGGAGTTGATCGCCATGTACGAGGTGCTGACCTTCTCGTACCCGAGGCGACGCGCGCCCAGGCTGACAATCTTGTAGTTGTTGGTCTCGGGCAGATGCGGAATGCCGTTGGTGCCGGTCACACCCATCTTGTCTTCGGCCTTGGCGTAGTACGGTTCGAGTTCCGATAGGCTGACCGGCCAGTCGATGAGATTAGCGCCCGCGATATCGCCATAGACCGAGCGGCCGCGAAACTCTTCCTCGTTCCAGCGCAGCGCCAGCCCGGCCCAGTGCACCGTCGAGCCGCCGACTAGTTTGCACACCCAGCTGGGCGAGTCGGCCCAGTTCCTGGCTATATCACCGCTGCCGCTGACGGTGCGTTTGTCCACCCACGTGAACATGTCATAGGAGTCGTATTCGTCGTTGACGAAGTCGGCCAGCTTGAGGCGCGGCCCGGCCTCGATCACCACCACGCCGATACCCTTTTCGCACAGCTCGTGCGCGACCGTACCGCCGCCCGCGCCGGAACCAATGATGACGACGACCGAGTCATCGTCATGGTCAAAGTTCACGGCCGCGACATCGTCATCGAACACATCATCGTCGTAGGTCGTCATTTCCTGCCTCCTCGACCTCGCGGGTCGGTTCTGTCGGTGCCCCGGGATTGTGCGCGGGACGCCATCCCAGCGCAAGTTTCGGCCCCGGAACGGCGCGACAGCGACGCCGAATGCGGCTAACAATGCCACGGTCCCAATTCAACCCAATGCCCCGCAGAGAAGACCGCGCCCCAAAGAGACGATAGAGAGACGATGACGAAACCTACTCCGCTGAGCGGACCGCGACATTCTCCAGCCGGGGGCGGTCCAGCCCGGCAGCTGGTTGTGCTGCTGCATGGCTTAGGCGCCGACGGCAACGACTTGATCGGGCTCGCGCCGCACTGGGCGGCCCGCTTGCCCGACGCCGCGTTTGTCGCGCCCAACGCACCGGAGCCCTGTGACATGGCGCCCGCCGGTTTTCAGTGGTTCAGCTTGCAAACCCTGTCGCCGCCCGAGATTGACGCGGGCGTCGCACGGGCCGCTCCACTCCTCGACGCGTTCCTCGATGAGGAACTCGCGAGCCTCAGGCTGAACGAGGACTGCCTAGCCCTCGTCGGCTTCTCCCAAGGGACGATGATGGCCCTCCACGTGGCGCTACGGCGCGCCCGGCCGTGCGCCGGCATCGTCGGGTTTTCGGGCCGGCTCGCGAATGCCGCCAAGTTAGAGGCGGAGGTTCGGGCCAAACCTCCCATCCTGCTGGTGCATGGCCGCGTCGACGACCTCATTCCGATCACCTCGATGTTCGAGGCAGTCTCGGACTTGGGCGCCGCGGGGCTCAAGCCCGAGTGGCACGTTTCCGAAGGCGTCGGCCACGGCATCGCCGAGGATGGCCTGCGACTGGCGGGCGATTTCCTCGCGCGCGTGCTGAGGTAGCGGACGACGACGCCAGCGGCTTTTGAAACAACGGCCAAATCGCTATAACTGGTGGCCTTGGCCAGCCCTGCGGGCGGGTTTGGTCCGATCGCTGACGCCGTCGAAGAGGGGGAGCCCGTGGTGGCGCCGCCGCTTGAAAGCTGCCATGCGCTGGTGCTGAATGCCGACTTCCGGCCTATCAGTTATTTTCCGCTGTCTCTCTGGCATTGGCACGACTCCGTGCGGGCGGTGTTCGGCGAGCGGGTCAACGTTCTGTCCGAATACGATCGCGCCGTGCGCTCGCCGTGCTTCGAGGTGCGACTGCCGAGCGTCATCGCGCTCAAGCGCTACATCCAGCCGGCGCGCCGACCGGCGTTCACGCGCTTCAACCTGTTCCTGCGCGACTCGTTTACCTGCCAGTATTGCGGCAGCCGCGATGAGTTAACCTTCGATCACCTGTTGCCACGCTCCCAAGGCGGACGCACCACCTGGGCCAACGTGACCTCCGCCTGTGCCGGCTGCAACCTGCGCAAAGGCGGTAGCACGCCCGACCAGTGCGGCATGCGGCCGCGCCGCTTCCCCCGGGTTCCGAGCGTCCATGAACTCCACGCCCTCGGCCGCGCCTTCCCGCCCAACTATCTGCACGACAGCTGGCGCGACTACCTCTACTGGGACACCGAACTCGAGACCTGATTTCAGTCGCGAGCCGCCAAAGGCTACGCCTCGCGGCTGGCCAGCCGCTCCCTCACCCGCTGCCTACAGCCGCTGCGAGAGCCAGATGGCCAGGCGGGTCCCGCCCTTGATGCCGGTGCTCAGCAGTTCGTAACTCGGCGCATCGCGGGCCCCGTGGTCGAGCGCAGCGTCGCGGTGGGCGACCTCATCGGCGCGCGCCTCCTCGATGCTGGCGCGCAGGGCGCTTTCGTCATCACCGAGCGCGGCCGCCTGGGTGGCGTAGTGCTCGTCGATCACCTCCTCGACCGCAGCCGTGCACGCCATCGCCGCCTTTTCACCCGCCAGCGCCGATGCCACCCCCAGCATGTGACCTGCCAGGTGCCAGAGTGGTGACAACGCCGTCGGACGCACCCGGCGCTCAGTCATCAGCCGGTTGAACATTTCGAGGTGGCGGGCCTCCTGCGCCGCCATCTCGCGAATCGCCTCGACCGTGGGACCGCCACGCCGGCCCAGCACAGCGAGCTGGCCCGCGTAGATGCGCGCGGCGCCGTACTCGCCGGCCTGGTCGACCCGGATCATGCGCTCGATCACGCGATCGCGCGGCAGATCGCCGGGCAGGCTATCTTCAGCGGTGATTTTAGGCCGCTTATGCCGCTTCATCGGATGTGTGTCGGCTAATCTGGCGCCAGGCGGCGGCCGCGGTGATGACGGCGAGAGCGAGCGACACGAGCAGATTGTAGCCGGCCAGCGAGACACCGAACAGCGACCACGGCACCTCATCGCAGCGGGCAAAAGGCGCCGCCTCCAACCGTACCTTCAGGTCCTCGATCGTCTCAACCTCCTCTAGGGTTCCGGTGCAGGCGACGGAGGCTTGAAACCATCCCGCCTCCACCCCGACATGATAGAAGGCGATCCCTGCGCCGACCGCGAACACGAGCCCGCACAGTCCCAGCAGGCCCGGCGCCAACAGCCCGCCGAGTGCGCGGGTATGGCCGGCGACACCGAACACGACGGCGCTCAGGCCGATCGTAGCGGCATAGGGATATCGCTGGTAGATACACAGTACGCACGGATCGAGCCCGCCAACCGCCTGGAACAGGAAGACAGCGACGAGGATAGCGACGCTCGCGACCAAGATCATCATCGCCGTGGCGCGCGGCGACTCGAGGGTGGCTCCAACCCACGCGATCATCGAGCCACCGTAATGCGCCAGGCCCAGCGGCGCTATGGGGGCGGCGCTTATATGAGGAAGCGAATGGCGGCAAACCCAGCGATCAGCAACACCACGAACACCGTCGTCACTAGGCCCAGCCGACGCTCGATGAACTCGCGGATCGGCTCTCCCACGTAAAACAAAAGCGCGGCCTCGAGGTAGAAGCGAACGCCTCGCGAGAGCACCGAGGCGATCAAGAAGGTTGTGAAGTCGAGCTTGGCGACCCCGCTCGCGATGGTGATGACCTTGTAGGGAAAGAAGGTGACGCCGAAAAACGCGACGATCAGTGCCCCGTGCTCGTTGTACCCCTCACGGAACTCAGCGAAGGCGTGTCCATAGCCGTAGAACTCGATGATCGGCGCGGCCAAGGCTTCGAAGAGAAAGAAGCCGATTACATAGCCGAGCACCCCGCCGCCGACCGATGAGACGGTGCAAACGGTGGCGATCAACCACGCCCGCGCACGCTTGGCCAGGATCATCGGAACCAGCATCACGTCGGGCGGGATCGGGAAGAATGCGCTCTCGATAAAGGCGATCAACCCGAGCGCCGGTATGGCATGCCGGTGCGCGGCAAGTCGCATGACCCAGTCGTAGAGCGTGCGCAACATCAGCAATACCCCACCCGCGCGCTCGGGAGCGCGACCCGCCGGCCCATAGCAGCCCACCCCGCCTTGACAACGCCGCCACCCAGTGTGACGTAGATGTTCTATTCGACCGAGCCCAAGGCCAGGGGCATCAATCTTTTCAACGGCTTAGTTGCGCACGGGACGAGCGCGGCCGGCCCGGCTATAGCAGCCCACCCCGACCCTGACAACGCTGCCCGCCGGCGTGACGTACAATGTTTAATCCGACCCTGCGCTCGGCTATGATCCCCATCGCGCCCGAGCCCCTGTGGCGGAATTGGTAGACGCGGCAGACTCAAAATCTGTTGTCCGCAAGGACGTGCCTGTTCGAGTCAGGCCAGGGGCACCAAGTTTTTCAAAGGGTTAAGGCCAGACGGCCCCGATCTTCAAAGCGTGGATCGGGGCCGTCTGTGTAATGCCTGTGTAAACGCGTCAGGAATTGTGGCGTTTTTAGCTGGCCGGATGTTGGACCACTGCTCTCTGTTCCATCCTGTCCAGCGCGCTGTTGACGGCCCGGTCCTGGGCGTGTGCATAGCGCATCACCATTTCCAGGCTCTCATAGGCATAAATTTTAATTTATGAACCACGTTAACAATAATAAAAAAATATCACAATTGAACACCACCCCGGTAGTCTGCCCCACGGCGAGACGCTATGGCGGTGATCAGAGTGCGGCTCGAAGGATGTTGAGACACGACCGCACCGGTTTCCGTCTCGCCTACAGGAAGCGATCGATGGCAAAGGGCGCGAGCATCTCAGGCTTGGATCCCATCGCCATCCTGGCAGCGGCTTCGCCCACGCCCGCGCCCATCTTGAAGCCGTGTCCTGAGGAGCCGCAGATCACAAACAGGCCATTGGTGCCGGGCACGGCATCGATGATCGGGTTATCGTCGGGGCTCATGTCATAGAGCCCGGCATAGCCCGGACGGATACCGCAGCTCTCGATCTCCGGGATACGCGAAAGAAAGGACTCGACGATCGCCACCGCATCATCGGTTTCTACCCCTTCCTGATAATTGTTAGGGTCAGTGACCCGCTCCTCCCGGCTGGCTTGGTCGTGGCGGACGCCCGTGCCGCCGCCTGCCCAGGTGCCCAACACGATGGTGTTATTCCCATCGGGCCGGCCATAGTTCATCAGGATGTCGTCGGTCCAGCAGACCGGTAGGATGCGCCGGGCATAGTTAGGGGCATCGAGCACCGCGATCGCGTGGCGCTCGATGAAAATGGGCAAATCGACACCCACCTGCTGGAGAAGCGGTCTGGTCCAAACACCAGCCGCGAGCAGCACGGTCCCGGCGTGGATCGTCTCGCCCATATCGGTCTCAACCCCGGTGATCCTACCGCTCTTCGTGAGCAGTCTCGTGGCGACCGTGTTCTGGCGCACATCGCAGCCCCGGTCCTTTGCACCCTTTGCGAGGGCATTGGCAGCACTATAGGAATCCGCGTAGCCGCAGGTCGGCTCCCACACCCCCAACTCGACGCCGTCGAAGTTGAAGTCGGGGCAGAGCCCGGACAGTTCACTGGCGGGCAACGCCTCGATCTCGCAGCCCAGAGCTTTGACTTGCCCAACCGCGGCGCGGAAATCGTCTGCCGCGTTGGCGCCACAGCACCACAGATGACCGATCTCGCTCCAGCCCACGCTCTCTCCGGTTGTTTCGGGAATAGCTTTGAGGATCTCGATGCCTCGCTTGGCGAGCAGCTGCAGCTCGGGCATGAGATAGAAGGCATGACACAGCGCCGACGACCTGCCGGTCGGACCTGAGGCGGGGAACGCGCGCTCGAGCAACATTACCTCATGGTCCCAGTCGGCTAGGGCGAAGGCAGCGCCGCAACCCGCGATGCCCGCACCCACGACGATGATATCGGCTGTGTTCTTATCGGTCATGATCCTCTCGCGCGCAGGTACGGATGGGGGCTGAACCGCATTCAGCCACAGTAGCATGCGGCGAAGGCTCATCCGGTTCGGCTGCGCCCGTTGACCGGGCAAGAACGGGACTGTTGCAGTGTTGCGAGGGGTATGAGGTAGGCCCCATCGCCCTCGACGCCCCCCCTTCGCCTATTCCTCTACAATGCCGCAACAGTGCAACAATTGGTCGGTGCGTGAGGCGGGTCCGGTGAATGTCGGTTGTTAGCTATTCCCGGCCTTCTGCGCACGCCGAGCACAACAACCGAGTGCCGCCAATAAGCGGACGTTGTTCGCCGTTGCCGTCGGTAGCATGCTAGGTGTACGTGGCCTTGGCGCCGCGCGCGGTCAAGCGGCCTTCGGTGACCAGCGCAACCACCTTTGCCAAGTCCCGCAGATACTCATCCACGTAGGGCTCGTGTCCCGGTGACTGCATGAACAGGATGGCATCGAGGGGATGGGTCTCCTTGGACACCAGCCAGCCCTTGTCCTCCATCCCGTCCGCCACGGCGTGGATGTCGAAAACCTCCGAGCCGTACGCGAAGACCGACATGACCGGCTCACCGAGCACACTCAGGCCCTCGATGGCATTGATACCCGCCTGGAAACGCTTGATATAGCGCACCGTGCCGTCGACGAGCCTGAGATAACCGTCCTCTCCCAGGTACTTCATGACGGCCCACGCGGCGGCAATGGCACCACCGGGACGTGTGCCCGCCATCGTTGGGGTGACGTAATAGTCTTTCGGCCGTTGCGGCGGGCCGAACTCGAATATCTGGTGGCTGTAGATATCTGGATCACGCGATATGACGACCGAGGCTCCCTTGGCAGTGTAGCCATACTTGTGCAGATCGAGGGAGATCGTCGTCACTCCGGGCACCCGAAAATCCCAGGGAGTCACGGAATTGCTGCCCAGCTTCTCGAGGAAGGGCAGGAAATAGCCCCCTACGCAAGCATCGGTGTGGAAGCTGATATCGTGCTCCGCGGCGAGTGCCGCCATCTCGGGGATGGGATCGATCATCCCCAGCAGGGTGCTGGGCGCCGAACCGACCATCAACACCGTGTCGTCCCCCACCGCGCCCAGGTACGCTGGTAGGTCGACAAGCCCCTCCTTCGTCATCGGGATGAGGACGATCTTCAGCCCGAAATAATGCGCTGCCTTCCAGAACGCCGGGTGGGCGGACTCGGGCACGACCATATTGGGGGAAGATACCTCGGGTCGCATAACCCGCGCCCGGTCGCGTGCCGACTTGACCGCCATCAGTATGCTCTCTGAGCCGCCGGAGGTGATGTTCCCCACCGCCTGCTCGCCGTTTAGGAGACCGGCAGTCATGTCGATGACCTCCCGCTCGTACTCGGCCATGCTGGGGAATATGCCGGGGTACAGTGCGTTGGCCGAGAAGAAGGCGAGGTAGGCCTCTTGCGCCACCTGCAACACGTCGTCCCCAGCCGGGTACGAGACGCCGTTGGCCAGACGCTGCTTCCATTTCAGGTCTGCGCCCGCTTTTGCCTGCATGGTCTCGCGCAGCTCCCGCGCCGGGACCCCTGCCTTGGCCAGCTTCGCCCTCGACATGATCTCTTCCTCCCACGACCCTACCGATTGAGTTCAGCGAACACCTCGTCGATATTAGGATCAACGTGGCCGCCACCATCCTTGTCGCGCATCGTGAAGATGAGGTTCTTGCGGCTTAATTCGCGCCGGCGATCATCCCTGAGCACCGTAGCCTCTCATCACTCATGAGGGAGCATTGAACTCCTCTCATCTCTCTTTAGTAAACATCCACTTCTGAAACCTTTTCTACCTCCACCTCTCCATGCCCAAATCCTACTCTCCAACCAACCTGTTCCCGTCCCCCCACCACCGGCGTAGCAGCACACAGCATCAGACAGGTGAGACCGACGAGGAGGGGGCGCATCCAAAGATGCTACCGCCTAAGTTGGCAGCAGGGCTAGCTGGGGCTAGCGGGCGGGGTATGTGAACTACCTCAGCCTGGCCGCAGCCTGATGCCTGCAGGGCCGGAAACCTAGGTGTGAGGCTACGGGCTGGCGTTCTCGGTGCCGTCGGCGTACCGCAGCAGAAACCCTTGCAGCCCCTCAATGCAAATGCGACCGCAACCTGTCGAGGTACGCCGCAGCGGTGTCGCGCGCGCGTCGGTCGACGGTCTCAGCGACGAAGTCTTCGAGCAAGCGTATTGCCGCCTTCACCTCGCCTTGCCGAGCGCGGAGTGCCGCAAGTTCGCATCGGACGGCAGCGTGGTCTGGAGCAATCAGGGCCATGGTTTGAAGAATTGCTGCAGCGCGCGCCAAATCGCCGTTCTGGATGGCCCGCAGTTTGATGTTGTTTTGCAGGCGAATGAGCACTGCGCGGTTCCCCACGGCCGCGCAATGCTCGGGCTCGAGCTCGGCACCTTCGCCTATCATTGATTCGAGCCGTCGCTCGAGTGCGTCACGGCCGAGCTCCCGGCCACCGTAAAACGGGTCGACCATGGTGACCGCTTCGTCACTCGCGAGGCAGACGAAAAAATGCGCGGGAAAGTTCGTCCCGTGGCACCGCCAGCCCTGAGCCCGTGCGACGTGGATGTAGAGGATGCCGAGCGCAACTGGGAGACCTTTTCGCCGGTCGATGACGCTCATCAGGTTGGCGTTTTGCATATCGTCGTAGGTCTTGTTGTCGCCGTGGTAACCGTGGCGTTCGAAGAGTACCGCGGCTACAGCATCGACCTTCTCCGCGAGCGAACTAGCCTCGGAGGTCTCGACGGTGAGCCGACCAAGATGCTCGCGATAGGCGTCAAGCGGGGTGCCGGGCCGATCGATAGCGGCAAGCATGAGTGCGGCCTCGGCGAGATCGATTCTCGAATCGTCTTCGCTGCCGACGCGGCGCAGCGCTTCCTCGACAGAAGTTGTTGCACTGTCGGCCATAGGACGACTTGGTCCACGATTCGCCATGCCACGCTCAGCTCCGCGACTACGCGCGCAGGCGCCTATTCACGATTGGCGGCGGCGAGGTCGTCGAGGGACAGCAGTGGGGGCGAGTCACCGTCCTCGCGCCCCGTCGTCGCGCCGTCGGAAGCGCGCCCGCGCGACAGCCCGGGTACGGCTTGTCCCTCGGGCCGGGCGTCGGCGACCTGAACATCTTCGATAGCCTCGCCACGTTTGACGACCTTGTCGGCCGAGATGAGGATCTCACGAACGTCCGCGTTGGCGCGGGCAAAGTGTGCCTCGAGGTTACTGGTGCGCTTGCGCAAGCGGCCGACATCGCGAAGCAGGAGCTGGACCTCGCGCTGGATGAGATGGGCTTGTTCCTGCATCCGCGCGTCCTTGAGGACGGCGCGAACGGTGTGCAGCGTCGCCATCAGCGTGGTCGGCGAGACGATCCAGACCTTGGCGCGGTACGATTTCTCGAGAACGTCAAAGAAGTTGGCGTGGATTTCGGCATAGACCGCTTCGGAGGGCACGAACATGAGCGCCGAGTCGGCGGTCTCGCCGGGCACGATGTAGCGATCGGCGATATCGCCAACGTGTTTGAGGAGGTCGGTAGCGAAGGCGCGGCGAGCCGCTTTTCGCGCGGGCTCGTCGATGGCGGCGCGCAGTGCTTGATAACCTTCGAGCGGGAACTTCGCGTCGACGCCGATTGGCCCCGGCGGATTCGGTAGCAAGATCAGGCAGTCCACGCGTCTGCGGTTCGACAGAGTGAACTCGAACGCGTAGGCCGCCGGTGGCAGCGCCGCGATGACGAGGTCGTTCAGCTGGATTTGTCCGAACGCGCCCCGTGCCTGCTTGTTTGAGAGAATATCCTGCAAACTGACAACCTGGCTCGACAGCTCGGTGATGTTCTTTTGGGCTTGATCGATAACCGCGAGCCGAGTCTGCAGCGCGCCCATGCCTTCGGCCGTCTTGGCCGCCGATGCCTGGAGGCTCTGCCCCATACGGTTGGAGACAGCGTCGAGCCGTTCCTCGACAGTCTTGTTGAGTGTGGCCTGGCTCACCACCATGTTTTCGGAGAGGGCTTGGAGCCGCCCGCTGATCTCGCCCTGGGAGCGCGCGAGCGCCTCGGTGGCCTGAGCAAGCTGAGTCGTTTGCGCGGTCGCAGCGGCATCGGCGCGCCGTCCACGTCGCGCGATGAGCACGATGACCACAAGCAGTACCGCGCCCAGCGCTGCGATGGCAATCGTGATAGTGAGAATCTGGCTGTCCACGGACACTCAGGGAACGGGCTTCACGGGGAGCACCCTGCGGCCCGCCTTGACGGCGATGATCGCCATGACTACCTGTCTCCGGTATCGGCACGACCCGCCGCCGTCCGCGGCGAGCGCGATGGTACTAGGCTCAACGAATGGCGATACGTTCCATTATTACGGCCCCCGACTCCCGACTCAAGGTCAAGTCGGCCGCGGTCGCGGAAATCGACGACCGGGTGCACCAACTAATCGACGATATGTTTGAGACGATGTACGCGGCGCCCGGGATCGGTCTCTCGGCGATTCAGATCGGCGTGCCCGAACGCGTGGTCGTGATCGACGTCGCCCGCGAGGACGATCCCGTGGGCCCCCTTGCTCTCGTCAACCCCGAGATCCTGTGGTCGGCCGAGGAAACGATGAGCTATGAGGAAGGCTGTTTGTCGCTACCCGATCAGTTCGCCGAGATCAATCGAGCAGCCACCATCGAAGTCCGCTACCTCGACCGCCAGGGCGAGATACGGACCGAGAAGGTCGACGGCGTTCACGCTGCCTGCCTACAGCACGAGATCGACCATCTGTCGGGGAAGCTGTTCGTCGATTACCTGTCGTCGATCAAGCGGAACATCATCCTGCGCAAGCTAGCCAAGATGCGGAGGCTGGCCGAAGTGCCCGCCTGACGCGGCATGTCTGGTTTGCCGCTTGCCTTCATGGGTTCGCCCGACTTCGCGGTGCCGACGTTGTCTGCGCTGCTCGAGAACGGGCACACGATTGTGCGCGTCTACACCCAGCCGCCTCGACCAGCCGGCCGGGGCCGCCGCGCGCGCCGATCAGCGGTCCATGAGGCAGCACTCGCGCGCGCCTTGCCGGTGGCGACACCGGAACGTTTCGATGCCGCTGCGGTGCGTGAGTGCCGCGCACTCAAGATCGAGGCGGCGATCGTGGTGGCGTACGGGCTCATCTTGCCCGAGGCCGCACTCGCGGCGCCGACCCATGGCTGTATCAATCTCCATGCGTCGCTCCTGCCGCGCTGGCGCGGCGCGGCGCCGATCCAGCGCGCTATCCTGGCCGGCGACGAGGTCACAGGCGTGACGACGATGCAAATGGACGCGGGCCTGGATACCGGTCCCACGTTCGGCTACCGAAAGATACCCATTACGTCCGAAACCACATTCGGGAGTCTGCACGACCAACTGGCTCAACTCGCGAGCGAGCTGGCGGTGGAGACGCTGGCGCGGCTCGTAGGTGCGAGGTTGACCGGGGATGTATTGCGGCCGGCGCCCCAGGATGAATACGGGATGACCTACGCGGCGCGCATTGCGCCGGCCGACCGCCAGATCGATTGGGCCTGGTCGGCCGGCGCCATCGAGCGCCAGGTTCGGGCGTTCCATCCCTCGCCTGGCGCTTGGTTCTCGTTCGCGGGCGAGCGGATCAAGCTCTTGCGGGCTGACGTACTCGATCACCCCTCCGGTCAGCCGGGAACGGTGCTCAACGACCAGCTGACCGTTGCTTGCGGCGTTGGTGCGATTCGCATGCGAAGCCTGCAGCGGCCCGGCAAGCGCGCCCTCTCGTCGAAGGCCTTCCAGCGCGGTTTCGCGATGCCCGCCGGCACGCGCCTCACGGTCTAATGTCGCGCTACAAGTTGACCATCGAGTATGACGGCACGGCCTTCGTCGGCTGGCAGCGTCAAGCCAACGGACCCTCGATTCAGGACGCGATCGAGGACGCGGTCGAGCGCCTGAGCAACGAGCCGGCAACGCTCGCGGGCGCGGGCCGTACCGACGCCGGAGTTCATGCTCTGGGACAGGTCGCCCACCTTGACCTAGGGCACGACCTGAAACCGGAGAAACTCATGCGCGGCATCAACTTTCACCTCCGTCCCCAGCCCATCGTGGTGCTGTCGGCCGAGTTGGCGGCAGCCGATTTCCACGCTCGTTTCTCGGCTACCACCCGGCGCTACCTCTATCGCATTGCCAATCGCCCTGCGCCGCCAACTCTGGATCGCGGCCGCGCCTGGCACATGCCCGTGCGCTTGAACGCACGAGCCATGGACCGAGCAGCGCAAGCCCTGATCGGACGGCACGACTTCACCACCTTCCGGGCCAAGGCCTGTCAGGCCGAATCGCCGGTCAAGACGCTCGACGAGCTGCGAGTCACCCGGCATGGCGATGAAATTCACATCGAGACGAGCGCCCGTTCCTTCCTCCATCGCCAGGTTCGCAACATGGTAGGCACCCTCAAGCTGGTCGGCGAGGGCAAATGGACGCAGGATGACGTCGCGTCCGCCCTCGCCGCCCGCGACCGCGCCGCTGGCGGCCCGACAGCCCCACCCGACGGCCTCTATCTCGTCGAGGTGCTGTACTGACCGTGGCGGCAGTGGTCCCAAATGCCCGTCCGTGGCGGGCGAAAACAGCTTGGGGCCGGCCTGATTAACAAAATCAAGCGGGACATTGGGCTTCGATGATTACTCGGCGTTAGAGATCGTGCGATATCCCGTACACCTCGCCCCTGGCGACAACGAGACGCTGTTGGTGACCAGCCCCGACTTCCCCGAACTCGCAACGTTCGGAGCCGATGAGCCCAACGCTCTCGATCAGGCGCGCCATGCCTTCATCGCCGTCATCTCACATTGTATGGACCGCGGGCTCGACGTTCCGCCGCCCTCGCCCGCACGGGGTCCGCCGTGGGTGATTCAGCCACCGCTGGTCTCGGCCAAGGTGGCACTCTACCAGGCGCTGCGAGGGTCCAGTCTGAGCAACGTGCAACTCGCGCGCTGGCTCGGGGCACGGCAACCATCGTGCGGCGCCTCGTCGACTCGACCCACGCCAGCCACATCGAGAAGCTGGATCAGGCGCTGGCAGCGCCGCGCAAGTCCTTGGCCGTCACCGTGCGTCAAGTTGCTTAGGCGGAGAGCACTATGAAGGTACGAGAAGTTCGCCTGGGGGGGCCGGGCGTCGTCGCGTCCGATGGGGCCAAGGTTCAACTGAACCGGCTGATCGGCGGACCGACACGGCCCGACCGCGACCCGTTTCTGTTGCTCGATACCTTCGATTCCCATGAAAGCGCCGACTACATCGCTGGTTTCCCCGCCCACCCCCACCGTAGCTTCGAAATCGTGACCTACATGCTGGCCGGCCGCATGCGCCACGAGGACAACTAAGGTAACGCAGGCACGCTCCGCGCCGGCAGCGTGCAGTGGATGACGGCGCGGCGCGGCATCGTGCACTCCGAGATGCCCGAGCGGGAAGAAGGCCTGCTGAGCGGCTTCCAGCTGTGGGTCAATCTGCCGGCAGCCGAAAATAATGTGTGCGCCGCGCTATCAAAACATCGAGCCGGCGGATGTCCCCGAGATCGAGCGGCAGGACGGCGTTAGCGTCCGCATCATCACCGGCCGGGTTGACGGCGTTGAGGGCGCGGTCAGCCCGATTGGCTTCGATCCCCTCCACCTCGATGTGACGCTGCCACCGCGCAACCGCTTCGCACAACCGATCGCGCTCGATCACAATGCCTTTTGCTACGTTATTGAGGGCGCGGCCCAGATCGGCGGAGCTGAGGCTACATGGGTGAGTGCCGGGCATCTCGCGGTTCTCGGCGCGGGCGATGCGGTCGGCTTGAGCGCGGCTGGCGACGCCGCCCGATTACTCGTCATCGCGGGGCGGCTGCTGAACGAGCCGGTCGAGCGCTATGGCCCCTTCGTCATGAATAACCGCGAGGAAATCGTCCAGGCAATTTACAACTATCAGAACGGCGCGTTCACGTAAGCGTCGGCGAGGCTCAAGCCACCGCCCGCGCCGCGAAGTTGATGATCATCCCGAGAAGGACGTCGATGACGACGATCCCGGCGGCCACATAGGCGCTGGTCATCAACGCCGTGCGGGCGATGAACCACTGGTAGAACAGAACCGCCGCCAGGGCCGCCAAGTTCAACACTACGCCCAAACCGGTCTCGGCGCCCAGCGCCGCCGCGATCGTGGCGGCCACCCCGAACAACGCCCACTGCACCACATTGGCCCAGTTGTAGGCGACGATGAAGCTCACGTACTGGCCGCTCACGTTGAGCAAACGGGCCAGCAGTATCATCAGCACCGGAAAGGCGACCCAGCCCACGACGTAGGCGCCGATATCGACCACAAGGCCCGGCCCGGGATCGGCCGGCGGCGCC
>Ga0315338_1002095_pt1 | contig 21177 bp, 16 predicted proteins | sample ASW8metaG_FD_204518 | JGI IMG/M metagenome (GOLD analysis project Ga0315338, IMG submission 204518) | Ammonia-oxidizing marine archaeal communities from Monterey Bay, California, United States - ASW #8 | ecosystem: Environmental > Aquatic > Marine > Coastal | place: USA: California | collected... | reverse complement strand
CGACTCGTCGCCGACGATGCCGCCCGGACGGACCCGTATGGCAGGACTTCGACGTGGGGTCTGGGGCCACGAGATCCGCATATCGTGTGCAAATCGAATGGAGGAAGGGAAGCGATCGGGGGAAATCGGGTAACCGATCGTCCGTCGGGGCTACTCTCAAAGAGCCCGCTGGTGCCTCGCCCTCGGCGGTCGCGCGGTCGTCGGATCGCGTTATTGTTCGGACCCCACCTGGCCCCCTCGCAGGGGCTAAGAAATGCCGGGAGACCTGCATGACTCGAGAAGCGCCCACGAAGAACCCCAAGCTGCTCGCCTGGGTCGAAGAAGTCGCCGAACTCACCCAGCCCGAGCGGATCGAGTGGTGCGATGGCTCCCAGGAAGAATACGACCGCATGTTCGAAATCATGCTCGCGACCGGCACGGCCGAGCGACTGAACGAGAATATCCGGAAGAACAGCTTTCTCGTCCGATCGGATCCCGCGGACGTCGCGCGAGTCGAAGACCGCACGTTCATCTGCTCCGAGAATGAGAAGGACGCCGGTCCGACCAACAACTGGTGTGAGCCGGATGAGATGCGCGAGAAGCTCCGGGGACATTTCCAGGGATCGATGCGCGGGCGGACGATGTACGTGATTCCGTTCAGCATGGGCCCGATCGGATCGCATATCGCGCATATCGGTGTTCAGATTTCGGACAGTCCCTATGTCGTCGCAAACATGCGCATCATGACGCGCATGGGCCAGAAGGTCCTGGATACGCTCGGCGAGGCGGGCCAGTTCGTTCCGTGTCTGCATTCCGTCGGGCATCCGCTCGAACCGGGCGAGAGCGACGTCGCCTGGCCGTGCAACGGCGACAACAAGTACATCGTCCATTTCCCCGAGACGCGCGAGATCATGAGTTATGGCTCGGGCTACGGCGGTAACGCCCTGCTCGGGAAGAAGTGTTTCGCACTGCGTATCGCCTCCGCGATGGCGCGCGACGAGGGTTGGCTCGCGGAGCACATGCTGATCCTCAAGCTGACTTCACCCGCCGGCGACTCGAAGTACGTCGCCGCGGCCTTCCCGAGTGCTTGCGGCAAGACGAACCTCGCGATGCTCCAGCCGACGCTTGCGGGCTGGGCGATCGAGACGGTGGGTGACGACATCTGCTGGATGAAGTTCGGCGATGACGGGCAGCTCTACGCGATCAATCCCGAGGCCGGATTCTTCGGCGTCGCACCGGGCACGAGTGATCACTCGAACCCGAACGCCATGCTCGGCCTGACCGAGAACTGCATTTTCACGAACGTGGCCAAGACCGACGACGGCGACGTCTGGTGGGAGGGGATCGGCGAGAAGCCCGATCACCTCATCGACTGGCGCGGCAACGACTGGACGCCCGAGACCGAGACGGCCGCAGCGCATCCGAATGCCCGATTCACCGCCCCCGCGAGCCAATGTCCCGTCATCGCGCGGGAATGGGAGAATCCGGACGGGGTCCCGATCAGCGCGATCCTCTTCGGCGGACGCCGGGCGACCGTCGTCCCGCTCGTTCACGAGGCGGCCAGCTGGGCACACGGCACCTTCCTCGGCTCGATCATCTCGAGCGAGAAGACGGCCGCGGCGGCGGGAACGGTGGGTGAACTACGCCGTGACCCGATGGCCATGCTGCCCTTCTGCGGATACAACATGGGCGACTACTGGAACCACTGGCTCGAGATGGGTCGCCGGAAGGACGCGAAGCTTCCGCGCATCTACTACGTGAACTGGTTCCGGAAGGGCGAGCAGGGCGAGTTCCTGTGGCCTGGATTCGGAGAGAACAGCCGCGTCCTCAAGTGGGTGCACGAGCGCTGTGGCGAGAAGGTGAGCGGTGTCGAGACGCCGATCGGAGTCCTGCCGGGCCCGAACGAGCTCGATCTGAACGGCCTCCAGATCAGTGACGAAGCGTTCGAGACTTTGACGACCGTCGACGTCGAGGGCTGGCTATCGGAGATTCCGAAGATTCGCGAGTACTACACGCAGTTCGGAGATCATCTCCCGTCCGACCTCGTCGCTGAACTCGACAAGCTCGAGGCGCGCCTGCGCAACGCCTAGCATCGTCCCCGTTGGGTGGGCTTCGTCGATTCGTGCTTCAGTCTTCCCAGACCGGCGCCCGGATCTGATCCGCGTGCGCGAGTGCGATCGCTTCCACTCGCAACACCTCGACATAACCCTGGCTGCTGGTCGGGTTGAGTCCGTCGCTCGCCTCCATGGAGGCGTCCGCAGGGTTGTAGAGCGAGGCGGGACAGTCCGTCAGCTGATGGAAGAAGAGATTCCCCTTGTAGAGACCGAGTTCGACGCTGCCCGTGGCCTTCTCCGCCATGACGTCGATCGCCGCGAGCGCCGCGCGGGGCGCGGGATCGAAGAGTCGACCATCGTAGATCTGGTCGGAGACGAGGCGTGAGAGCTGGCGGAAGAGATCGCTCGCCCGTCGATCGAGCACGGCCTGATAGACCGCGGCGAGGCCGGACCCGAGGAGCTCCATGCCGGGCGCTTCGTAGACGCCGCGACTCTTGGTGCCGATGATCCGGTTCTCGAGGGCGTTCGCGATGCCGACGCCGCTGCGCCCCGCGACCGTGTTCGCCTCGCTCAGCATGTCGAATGCATCGAGCTGCTTGCCGTTGATCTCGACGCAGACACCCTTCTCGAAGCGGAGCGAGACGGTCTCGACCTTGTCGGGCGCGTCTTGCGGCCAGACGCCCATCGTCGGCACGACGATCGTCGCCGGCGTCTCGAGGGACTCGAGGTCTTCGGCTTCGTGGGAGAGACCGGCCAGATTGGCATCGGTCGAATAGCGCTTGGCGGGTCCGGTCGATGCCTCGATCCCCTTGCTCTGGAGATAGCTGGCCATCTCCTTGCGACCGGGGAACTGTTCGAGGAGATCGGGGTCCCGCCATGCGGCGTAGACCTTCATTTCGGGTGCGAGCACGTTCGTGTACCGCTCGAATCGGAGCTGATCGTTTCCGCGGCCGGTCGCGCCGTGGGCGAGGACCGTGCAGCCTTCCGCGCGCATGGCCTCGAGGAGGCCGTGTACCGTGACCGCGCGAGCGATTCCCGTCGTGTTCCAATAGCCGCCGTCGTATCGGGCCTGGGCCTTTATGACCATCATCGCGGCTTTCGCCATCGAGTCGCGTAGATCGACGATCTTCGTCGGTGCGCCGGCCGGAGCCATGCGGCGCGGGATGTCTTCGATGTCGGTTTCGTCGGGCTGGGCGAGATCAGCGGTGAAACCGACGACGTCCAGGCCGGCTTCGATGAGACGGGCCGTCACGGACTTGCTGTCGAGGCCGCCCGAGACGCAGATTCCAATCTTTTCACCTTCGATATCACCGATCCGCATGCTGACTCCGTGTGAGGACTTGAGGAAGGCGGCACCATAGCAATCCCCCCTCGATGTCAGCATCTGCGGCGCCTTCGGCCTGCAGGTCGGATCGGACGGGTCTGGATGCCTCGCGGGGCGCTGTACACTGGTACCATCAGCGAGGTCGAGCGCGGGCCATCCTCGGCTCGAACGCGCCGAGCCCCGGCAATCAGAGAGAAAGGTCGAAACGAATGTCATCTGAAACCACGCGACCCTCGAGTCGCGCGATCAGCATCCTCGGGATTGTGGGGCTGCTCCTACTCGGCGCCTTCGCCGCCGTGGCGGAATCGGGGATTCCGCGGAGTTCTCGACCCGACGAGGCTCGGCTCTACTTCATCACGCCCAAGGACGGCGAGGTCGTCGAGTCGCCCTTCATCGTGCAGTTCGGTCTTCGGGAGATGGGCGTGGCGCCCGCGGGTGTCGAGAAGCAGGGCACCGGGCACCACCATCTGATCGTCGATGCCGAGCTTCCGCCGGCCGATCTGCCGGTCCCCAAGTCGGATCACTATCGGCATTTCGGGATGGGCCAGACCGAGGTCAGCCTCGAGCTGCCGCCCGGGAAGCACACGCTGCAACTCCTGCTGGGAGATCACAATCACGTGCCGCACGATCCGCCCGTCGTTTCCGAGCGGATCACGATCACCGTCGAGAATTAGGCCCGTCGGCATGCGAGGACTCCTTCATCGACCCCGCTGATCGGCCGACACGCAGTCTGGACCCGAAATGGCGAACTCGCCTGAATCGAGGGCAGGGAGCGGAATGACGCGAGACAAGGGCCGCGAACCCCATGCCGACCAGGATGAAGAGGACGAAGCCGCGGAAGGGGCGAGCGATCGCGAGGCGATCGCCGAAGCTGCGACGCGGATCCTCCGAGACGACGACGACGCCGAACACGCCGGCAGCCAGATCGCGGATTCCGAAGCCGCGACGGTCCTAGCCGATGAAGACGACCGAACCGTGATGGTCTCACGCGAGCAGGGCCCATCCGTCCGCAGCCCGGCCGCAGGCGTGGCGAAGACCCACGTCATCGTTTCGGACGCGATGCCAAAGCCTGCAACGGCGTCGACATCCCCCGCGCCCTCCGCAGCGATCGAGGCCGAGAGCACGCCGGCCGAGACGCGTGTTCTCGAAACCGCCGAAGACAAGACTTCCCCACCGGCCGTGAACGCCGGCCCCCCCGCCAGGGCCGCCACCGCCTCCGCCGCGCCCGACCCGAGTCGTGGACTCGAACCGGGCATGGTCCTCTTCGGCGAATACGAGATCGTAAACGTCCTCGGCGTCGGAGGAATGGGCGAGGTCTATCGCGCGCGTCATCGCAGGCTCGACGAACATCGCGCGATCAAGGTGATGCACGCCGAGCTTTCGAAGAAGAAGGGTGCCAGCGAATTCTTCTACCGGGAAGCCAAGGCACTTCTCGCCGTACGTCACCCCGCCGTCGTTCACTGCCACGATCTTCTCTCGGACGACGAGGGTCGCGTCTATCTGATCATGGAGATGATCGAGGGGATTCCGCTCTCGGCGAAGATGAACGATGGTCCGCTCTCGCCCGACGACGTCGCTGTCCTCGGCGCGCGAGTGGCGCACGGCCTCTCCGCGGCACATCGAAAGGGCGTGATCCATCGCGACGTCTCGCCGGACAACATCGTGCTGCCGAACGGACGTGTTCAGGAGGCCAAGCTAATCGACTTCGGGATCGCGAAGATCCTGCAGGAGGGCGAGGGCACGATCGTCGACGGGTTCAAGGGCAAGCTGTCCTACGCCTCGCCCGAACAACTCGGTTTCTTCGGCGGAAAGATGGACGGAAGCTCCGACTTCTACAGCCTGGGTCTCGTGCTCGTGGCGGCCGCGCTCGGCCGCCCGATGAGCATGGGCACGACGGTGATGGAGGCGGTCGACGCGCGGCGCGGATTTCAGGCGCTGCCCGACGAGATCCCGGTTGGGGTTCGCTCGGCGATCCAACCGCTCCTCGCGTTGGATCCGAAGGATCGACCCAAATACGTCGATCGGCTCTTCGTGGTCCCGGGCGGTGCCGAAGGGGCGACGGATCCGGGCGGGTACGCTCGACTCGGCGCGTCGTCTCCGGGCGCGACGACCCAGGAATCGAGCAGAGGTCGCCTCGGGCTGCTGATCGGCGCAGGGACGGCGGCGATCGCCGCCGTCGCCGCGGCCGGGTTCTTCCTCGCGTCCGAGCGTGTGTCTCCGCCGTCGCCGTCCGTCGCGATCGAAGGAGCCGTCCCCGCGATCGGGGATACGACCGGGGCGCCCGCGCCCGCGCCCGCGCCCGTCGTCGCGCCGACCGCGTCTGCGGAGACCGTCGAAGTCGAGGCGCGTGAAAAGGCCGCTGAACCCGTGCCGGCGAAGCCGGCTACACGCCGCATGACCGCGAGCGATCGCATCCGGGTCATCGGCCTGCTCAACAATGCAAAACTTGCGCTAGGCGAAAATCGGCTCATGTCGCCGGCGAACGACAACGCATACGATCGCTATCGGAGTGTTCTGGAACTCGATCCGAGCAATCGGGCGGCGCAGGATGGACTGCGAGAAGTCGCCGGGCGCTACTTGCAGCTGAGTAGTGGTGCCGTGGCGCAGGGTGATCGCGACCAGGCGCAGATCTTTCTGGATCGAGCCAGGAAGGCCGACCCGACCCATCCAGGGATCTCCGGAACGGAAGCGCTGGTCGGGAACTAACGCGGCGGACTAGAGCGCCGGGCTTTCCATCGCGTAGGTCTTGAGCTTCTCGCGCAGATCCCCGATCTCCTTCGACTTGATCTCGCGGAGTACGATCGCGTAGGCCGCATTGCGCGCGGCGCCGAAGTAGTCGCCCTCATCGACGAATCGCTTCGCATCGAGGCCGTACTGCTCCTCTGGATCCTTGAGGAAATCGACCAGCTTGACGCCGATCTCGAGCGAGATCTTGTCCGAGAGACCGTCGGCGCCCGAGAGGATTTCGATGTCCGGCGGCAGCTCGACGAAGTCCGTCTCCTGCTTGAACGATCCGAGCTGGACGCCCTGCCGGCCTTCGTCCTGGAAGGTCTGTTTGGTCTGGATCGAGTCGGTGAAGAGGACTCGACCCGAACTCGCCTCGACGACGCGGTACGAGACCGAGATGATTCCGACCTTTCGCACGGAGGTCACGCGGATCGATACGTCTTCGGTGACGTCGCGCGTGATCGTCCGAGGCGGTTCCTGCGTGTTCTTTCGCTCCTTGTCGCGAAGTTGCGCCCAGCGCGTGTGATCCGGGTTCGTGATCGTCTCGCTGCCGGTGACGACGCGACGGGTCTCGCTGCCGGTCTTCTCGGTCGTCTCGACCTTGGCGTCGAGGATCGTTCCCTGCACGATGAAATCGGCGGTGTCGAGGGCGTCGCAGGTGCCGCTGCGCTTGCATTCATCGAGGATGCGTTCGAGCTGTTCTCGCTCGACGATACGGACGTCGCTCGGGATCGTCTGGAAGATGTGTTGTACGACCTTCGAAGCGACCGCGTCCCCGACCTTCGTGGCCGTCGTCTTCGGATCTTCGAAGGGGTAGGCGGTCAGTCCGCGAACGGCGCGTCGCCGCAATTCGTCGCGGGTGATGCGAATGTTCTGCCGGATCTTGGGCGTCATTCGCGAGAACTCGGACATCACGTTCAGGTAACCCATGGCGACGCCAAACTCGCCGGCGGCGAAGGCCTTCTCGTAAGAAGCCTCGATCTTCTTCATGAAGGGGTCGATGCCCGGAAGGTCATTCTCTTCGTCGAGCAGAAGGGTCGAGATCGTTCGCGAATCCTTGTAGCGCTGGTAGGCGACGCTCAATCGGTTCGCATTCGTGGCTTCCTGGCCGAGCATGCCGAAGGCTTCGGCCATCGGTGCGGCGGATTCGGCGAGCCCGTCCTTGATCTCGTCGAAGCAGTCGGTCTCGGAGAAATCCGTCAACATTTCGACAGAGCGCGTGACGCGGCCGGTTTCGAGGGTCTGGGCGAATCGCTTGAGGATGACCTTGCCGTCGACATCGCATTTCTGCTGGCGCGTTGCTTCGTCTTCCGGGTTCACTTCCTGGACGATACCCAGGAGATCCTGCGCCTTTTCGTAGTCTTCGTTCTTGATCGCTTCCTCGGCTTCGGCCGAGACGCTGCGAAGGATGGCGTCCCGCTCCTGGCTATAGCGGGCCTGATCCTGCGAACCGGTCCCGGAGAGCGCCGACAGTTCCGACAGGAGCTTCAAACGATCGAGCACGTCGTCCTTCGAAGTCGTCTGGAGCTGTGCTTCGCGATCCTTGATCGCGCCCTCCGTGCGATCGAGCTCCTTGCCGAAATCGCGACTGATCTCGGCGTATACGTTCGGGTCCCATCGCTTGACGGCGTCGAGCCCGGCGATTTCTCGCTGTAGCGCGCCGAGGGGAACCATGCCGTCCACGCGTCCCGCATCCGCGATCCGGGTCCTCGCTGCGGCTCCGCTTCGCTCGGCCAGCTCCCCACCGACCGTCTTCAGCTGTGCGCTGAGCTTCGCGGCCTTGTCGGATCCGGGCTTGGCGCTCTGCAGTTGGAGCGAGATCTGGCTGAAGAGTGATTCGAGATCGGTCTGCGACGCAGCCTTGGGATCGGCGGGAATCTCGAAGGTCGGCCCGGAGCTACCGCCGCATCCGACGATGCCCAGACATGCGAGGAGGAGAAGGACCGCGATCGATCGAGGCAGCTTGCTGTATCGCATGGGACTTGATTTGCTCCACGGAAGGGAAGGGGACGTGATCGTCCCATGTCTGGTGGGGGAAGCTATTCGAGATGCGGAAATTGATGCAACCCCGTCTTCGGCACTGTGAACCATTTCACAGAGAGAGCATCCATTCTTCCGAGTCATACTCGTCATGAGTATCGACGCGATGCGTGGTGAACTCAACCCATTTAACGTTCGCGTGGCTCTGTGCTCCAGCTTCGGCGATCATGCGTCGAATAGGGGCGAGGAAAGAGGAGGGGTGGCTTGAGTCGTTTCGTGATCCATGGTGGACGTCCGCTCGAAGGCGAGATTCGAGCGAGCGGGAGCAAGAACGCGGTCCTGCCGATGATCGCAGCCGCGTTGCTGACCGAAGACGAGGTCGTTCTCGAGAACGTCCCGTCGATTCGCGACGTCGACGTGATGCTCGAGATCGCCGGTCAGCTTGGCGCTGAGGTCTCTCGCCTCGACGATCGCATCGCGATCCGCGCCGCGAATCTAGAAGCCAGGACGCCCTCCGCCGAGCTCTGCGAGCGGGTGCGGACCTCCTTCCTCTTCGTCGCCCCGATGCTGCATCGGCTCGGTCGCGTGAAGCTCCATCCGCCGGGCGGCGATGGGATCGGAAGACGGCGCCTCGATCCTCATTTCTACGGGCTGCGCTCTCTCGGGGCGACGGTCGACGACCACGAGTTCGAGTTCGACGCTTCGGACGGACTCGAGGGCGCCACGATCTTCTTCGACGAAGCGAGCGTGACGGCGACCGAACACATCCTGATGGCGGCCGCGCTCGCGAAGGGCACGACGACGATTCGGAACGCGGCGAGCGAACCTCATGTGATGGATCTGGCGCAGATGCTCATTTCCATGGGCGCGCAGATCGATGGCCTCTATACGAATACGCTGACGATCACCGGCGTCGACCGTCTCTCGGGCACCACGCATCGCGTCGTCTCGGATCACATCGAGGTCGGGTCCTATCTCGCGCTCGCTGCGGCGACTCGGGGCGGCATCACGATTCATGACACGGTGCGCGGGCACTACTGGATGATGAACCGCGTCTTCGAACGCTTCGGCATCGAGCTCGACATCAAGAGCGATCGGATCGTCATGCCAGCCGGACAGACGCCGCGGATCCAGCCCGACGCCGGCGGCGCGATTCCGCAGGTGGACGACGGTCCCTGGCCGCAATTTCCGACGGACATGATGAGTCCGTTCCTCGTCCTCGCGACCCAGAGCGAAGGCACGATCCTCTTCTTCGAGAAGATGTTCGAGGGGCGCATGTACTTCGTCGATCCACTCGTGCAGATGGGTGCGAATGCGATCATCTGTGATCCGCATCGCGTGATCATCGCCGGTCCGAGCCAGCTTCGCGGGCAGACGGTGCGTAGCCCGGACATCCGCGCCGGGATGGCGATGATCATCGCGGCCTGCTGCGCCACGCGTCGACCCTGCATCGTCCAGAACGCGGAGATCGTCGATCGCGGCTATGACCGCGTCGAGGAGAAACTGCGCGCACTCGGGGCCGATATCGTTCGCGAATCGGACTGAGATCTGGCGCGCGGCTAGGGTGGACTACCCGGCGTGGCGCGGCTGGGGCACCTGTACACCGTTCGTGTAGCAGGCGTCCGATTGGCTCGTCGGGATCAGCGAGCCACCCAACGGTATGACGGCCTTGGCCGCCGCCGCGAGCCGCTCCCTGGCCGCCGCTCGATTGCCGACCGAGGTCTGCGCTTCGCTGCCAGTCTTGGCCGTGGTCCGCACAGAGAAGACGACCGCGCGATCGTCGTTCGAGTCGATTCGCAGCGATACGGGCGCAGATCCCTGGGACAGGGCGACGGCCCAGTCGAAGAGACTTCCGAGGCTCGCGGCGAAGAGCCTCTCATCTCCCCAGATCGTGGCGGGTGCGTCGGACACGTCCAATCGAAGGGTGATGTCGGAGTGATCGATCCGCGCCTGGAACTCGAACTCGATCAGGTCGATGAGCTTTTCGGTCTCGAGCCATCCGAACCTCGCGTTCTCATACGGAGCCTGGACCATCACGTTCTCGACGATCTCCGTCATGCGCGGCGTCGCGAGGACCGCATCCTTCTCGGAACTGGTCTCGGTTGGAGTCTTCGACTCGTGCGATCGACCTTCGGACTGATCGCGCAGGATTCCGACCATTCGAAGCTCACCCTCCGGCGTCCGATACGAACGCAGGGACAGTTCGGCGACGACGAAGTCTCCCGATTCGGTATGCAGACGGATGCGCTGATGGTTGATCGGTTGTTCGATCGGCTGGGAAGCGAAGAGTGCAAGACGCTTCTTTGCGATGTCACGGAAGGGGGGAGGGACCCAGAGGCTGAAGTGACTTCCCGTGACCTGTTCTGGCGTATAACCGAGGAGGTCTTTGATCGAGGCGCTCACGTACTCGATCTGTCCGTTCTCATTGAGTTCGCAGAGAACGTCGACGGCGGTATCGGTCATCGCGCGAAAGCGGCTCTCACTCTCCGCCAAGGCTTCATGTGCGAGCTGTAGAGCCTGGTTCTTTGCTTGGAGTTCGAGTTGCTGCGCTTCGAGGAACTGCAGGACCGAGCTGGCAGAGAAGATCGTGCGGGCGATTCGTTTGGTGCGTGCCCATAGCGTGCGTGACGGAGGAACGATGATCTCGTAGCGCGCTTCGAAGTCTTCGACGCTCGCCGTGACGACTGCGTCGCCGAGTCCGAGAACGCGCGGCAGGGCGCGTGCGCCCCCTGTCGCGAGATGAAGGATTTGTGGACAAGGGCGCAGCCCATCCATGATGCGCGCATGGATCACGATGCGATTGGGTTCTTTCTCTTCGATGCTCGTTTCGATTCCGGGCATCGCGCGTCGAAGCGCCCAGAGACTCGCCGCCCGGTACAGCGAATAGGGCGATGCGGAGAAGCCGGCGAGGCTCGTCAGCATGCGCGCCGGCTTCAGGTCGCCGATGTGTTCGCCGCAAGACTCGAGTGCCTCGGGACCGCCGACGTGATGCTCGAGTCGTTTCATGAAGGCCGCGAAGTCGGCCCACTCGATCGATTCGATGACGCGACCGGATTCGTCGATGGGGATTGGCAGGTCACCGAGCATCTGCGTGGCTGGGATTCGCTGTCTCTCCAGCGAACGAAAAAAGTCTGATAGGAAACGTCCCGAGACGAGTCCTGGTTCTTCCGTTGTCGATTTTGGGTTCTCAGCCAGGCCGGATCGCACAGTCCTACCTCTCCCGAAACGCCGTCTCAGGGGAGAAAGGTGCCATACCTGATTCAAATCAGTGTGTGACGGATGACCGAAATCCAGTCCTTTACGCTTCAATTGCATTCCCAAGGGGAAGAAAACGCATTTACACAGACAGGAACGACGCCTCCGACACCAGCCCTCGCGCTATTCTGCCCGAGATCGAACCAGCCCCCAGTCGTGACCCGCAGCCCTTCCCCGATCATTCGAGAGGCGGAAGGCGGTGTGTGGCACGGGTAGATGTGGAGGCGGCGTGACGCCGACCCACGATGATCAGTTGAACACACGCGGACCAGTCGGGTCAGCGTCGTCCGAACTCGAGACGCGCTGTCGCCGTCGGTCCGCACCCGTGCGCGCGCGGTTCCTTCGAGTCGTTACGCGTGAGCGTCCTGCTCTCGGCATCGGGTCGACGATCCTTTGTCTACCCATCCTTCTTCTCATGGCGTTCGTCGGGCCCGCGTTGGCAGCAACATCCTCCGACGGGCCGAGTGATGCGCTTCGCGGACCGTGGAGATGGCTCGAGCCAGACCTCGAAGGGCTCCACCCGACATCCGACGTTCGCATCGGGCCGTGGCTCGAACTCGCGGTGACTCGCGATCCGGATCGGCGACGGGCGTTCGTTGCGGAACTGGAAGCCCAGCTCGATCTACCGAACAGCCAGGATGTCGAGGTTGTCCAGAAGGCTCCGATCCTGCGTCGGGCGGCGCTCGACTCCGCACGGCTGCTCGAGGCAGCCGGCGAATACGCCGCCGCCGCAGAGGCGTACGCCGGTGTCATCGCTTCACAAGACGTGGCTCTGATCGACATCTGGCACGGCCTGGCGGCGAATCGTGCACGATCCGGTGATCTCATCGGCGCGGAGCGTGCGTTCCTTCGTGGACTCGACGCCTCGGGTCTCGCAGAGGACCAGATCCGCTTCCGCTACGACCTGGCCGGGTTCTACGCTGGGCAGGGGCGGCTGCTCGAATCCCTCGCCGTCGTCGACGCTCTCGTGCCGCATGTTCCCGAGTCTCGAGCGCTCGTTCACGCACGCAGAGGTCTGCGCTCGTCGATCGAACTCAGCAGCCTCATGCACCCGCGCGCCTCACAGATCGAATGGGCCGATCTGTCGAATGGTCCAGACTGGGATGGCTTCGATCCATGGATCGCGACTCTCGGCCGTCGACTGCCGGAATCGACGCAGGCGCAGATCCTGCCGATCTTGCAGCGCGTCGCCGAGGACGGTGGTCTTCGAACGACGATGCTGGTGATTGCGAGCGGGCTGGTCGCGTTCGCGCTCTTCGTGTTGCTGCGACAGCGAGGCGATGTCGCCGTCGCCATCGAGTATCCGGACGAGCTGCGCGGGATCTTCAAGGTCAGTCTCCGCGGAGGTCGGCGGCGCGTGCCGAATGCGTCGACCGAAGAACAGATTCGAGCGGGCGGGCCTTCCATGCGCAGGGAGCACCAGATGGTGTCTCGCGAGACTCGCTTCCAGCGCCTCTTTACCGGTCGCTATCAGATCACCGTCGACGGTCTTCTCATCGACCCCGAGAGCGACGAGGTGCTCGCGAAGGTGCATGAGGAGAAGGTCGTGCGGATCCGCCATAGGCGAACCGTGCGGCTCGAATTCGACGCGCATCCCTCGACCTGTCCCGTCGACATCCGCGTGGTCTGGGGTGACCGACCCGCCGACGAAGCCCAGATCACGGTGCCCGGCTTGATCGACAAGCCGCGGTCGGCCGCGAAGGGCGCGATTCGGATCCTGCTGCCGAAGGGCGATCATCGGCTGCTCGTGGGCTGCGGCGACCGCGTCTTCGACCAGCCGCTCGAGGTTTCGAGCTTCCGTCCGTCGAAGGTCGAGATCGACGTGCTCGAAGCGGAGGCGGCTTTCAAGGGATGTCCGCCTGCCGTCGTCCCGTACCTGACCGGAGATTTAATGGGGGCCGCACGCGCCCTCGATCGAGACGGACAGGCCAGTCTGGGCTTTCGACTCCTGGCGGCCAAGCATCTCGCGGACCGGGACCCCGGTCGCGCGGCGGACTTCTTCGAGTCGGCGGGCGACATTCGGGCCGCCGCGGAGCTGCGGCTGGAGCTCGGTGAGGCCGGCCGCGCCGCTGCGCTCTTCGAGGATGCTGCCGAGTGGCTCGAGGCGGCCGAGGCGTACCGGCGCGATGATCAGACTCTTCGCGCCGGCGAATGCTACGAACGTGCGCTCGACTACGAACGCGCCATCGAGTGCTATCAGCAGGCCGGCGCGATCGATCGGTGGTTGACGGCGCTCGAGCGATGCGGCGATGTGTTCCCGGCGGCGAAGCTCGCCACCGAACACAATCAGCGCCCGCGCGCGATCCGCCTCCTCCAGCGCGTCGAGGCGACCGACCCCGACTTCCGTGAAGCCTGCGCGCTGCTCGCCGAAGCGTTCGAGACCGAGGGACACTACGACCTCGCGGCCGGCAAGCTCGACGAGCACATCTCGACATTCCGACCTGCCTTCGCGACGGCGGATACCTACTCGCGTCTCGCGGAACTATGGGAACAGGCGGGGCATCTCGAACGCTCACTCGAAGTCCTCGAGGATCTGCGAAGGCGGGAGCCGACCTTTCCCAACATCGCCGCCCGCATCGAGGCCCTGCGCAAGCAGCGCAGCGCCTCCGGACATCTCTTCGCCGCGCCGAGTCGATCGACGAGCGGCTCGACGACCGCTTTCGTCGGCGAGGTGCGATACGAGCTACTCGAGGAAGTCGGTCGCGGGGGCATGGGCGTCGTGTACCGCGCACGAGATTCGCGACTCGACCGCATCGTCGCGCTGAAGCGGCTACCGGAGGGTTTGCGGCGACATCATCCGAGGGCGCTCCAGTTCTTCCTTCGCGAAGCGCAGTCTGCGGCGCGCCTGAACCACCCGAACATCGTGACCGTCTTCGACGCCGACCAGCAGGACGGACAGTTCTTCATCACGATGGAACTCCTCGAGGGCCAGCCGCTCCAGACGGTGCTTCGCGAGCGGGGACAACTCTCGCCGTCCAATGTCCTCGGCATCGCGCGCCAGACCTGCCGTGGACTCGACTACGCACATGCCCAGGGCGTGATCCATCGCGACATCAAGACGGCGAATCTCTTCGTGACGACGGAACGCGTGGTGAAGATCATGGATTTCGGGCTCGCGAAAGTCCTACAGGAAGTGCGCGGCGCGACCACGCTCGTCTCGGGGACGCCCTACTACATGTCGCCGGAGCAGGTCGTCGGCGATGATGTCGATCATCGCTCGGACCTGTATTCCCTGGGCGTGACGCTGTTCGAACTCGCGACCGGCAGCGTCCCCTTCGACTCGGGCGAGGTCGGCTATCACCATCGCCACACCCCCGTGCCCGATCCGCGGTCGCTGCGGCCGGACCTGTCCGAGCCCTTGTCGCAGCTGATCCTCAAACTGCTCGAGAAGAATCCCGACGATCGCATGCAGAATGCGACCGCGGTCCTCGAAGCGCTGTTCCAGATCGACCCGGACTCCTGAGTCGGTCGGTTTCGCGGTCGCGCGAGGCCCGTGACGGCCACCGATCTTCTGACGCCGATTCAATCCCACGGCTTGTGTGGCACGTCACTTCCCGCGCGCAGGGCATCCGTCAACCTGCGCGCCAATGAATGCGCCCGTTGTTGATGCTGAGCTCGATGAACTGGTCCTCCGTTTCGGCCATCGCGTCCGTTTCTTCGCCCGTCGCGTCGAACATCGCTTCGGGCTCGGACATCAATGGCGCGACGATCTCGTCTCTTCAGGCTATTGGGGATTGCTGAAGGCGCTGCGTAACCGGCGCTGCGACGCGCACGAGCACGAACTCTCGGCCTACGTATCCAAGCGTGTCGAGGGAGCGGTCATAGACGAGGCGCGGCGCCTCCTCAGCCGACACTCGAGCCAGACCGAACTCGACCCGAACGACCTCGACTCGATCGATCGGCACGAGTCGCGCAGTCACGATTGGGAACTCGATCACGTGCAGCCCGGACCCGAGGAACTCGCTGATCAGCGAGGACGCTGGCGATCCATCGAACGCGCGATCGACCACCTGCAAGGGGATCACCGAGACCTCCTTCTGGCGTACGCGTCCGGTCGCTCGATTGCGGAGATCGCTCGCGTCGACGGTTCGAGTCCGGCCCGATTGCAAAATCAGATGTCGAAGATCTCCCGGTCCGTGCGCGCTCGCTCACCGGAGTTGCGTCGACTCCTTCGTCACGAACTCTGAGCGACGAACGAAGAGCGGACGTCCGGTCGCCCAACCACGAGAATGCTTTCCAAGGTTCGCGCGGAGATGAGCTGGCGGGGGAACGGGGCGGGTGGCTCTAACGGACCCCCCGACTCTGCCGTGTGCGGCGCTCGACCGTCTGGCTGCTGTTCGCAGGCAGCGGGGCGCGCGAGTCTGGGGGGTCCGTGTGTGTACCCTCTCCATTATCCATGGATTGGGAAGCAAGTGGGTGAGAATCGCTTCAAAATTGGACCGTGTCCGACAATTCGCCCCTGGGGCCTAGCGACAGGCGCGCTTTGATTGGGGTCGAAGCGAGTCCTCAGGGGCCGTAACATCCCCGCTCCGAACGAATGGACCGAACGATTTTTGCGGACCCGAGGGTCCCCTGGGAGAACTGAATTCATGTCGGACAATACGAGTGGACGCTCGAACCTGATCGCCGCACTCCTGATCAGCCTCTCGATCATTGGCGGAAGTTTCTTCGTCGCGAACTCGCTGGATCGCGCGACGGCCCAGCTCGAGGTCGCGACCGACAAGCTCGGTGATCTGAACATCGCCGGAGGGGGCGCTGGGCCGGGCCAGAATGCGCGGCCGAACCGACCTAATCGACCGGACCCGAGTCGCGAGTACGAAGTGGTGGTCGGCGAATCTCCGAGTCTGGGCGCCGTCGATGCGCCGGTGACGATCGTCGAATGGTCCGACTTCCAGTGTCCCTTCTGCAAGCGCGTGTCGCCGACCCTCGAGCAGATCAAGGACGAGTACGGCGATCGCGTCCGCTTCGTCTTCAAGCACATGCCGCTCTCGATCCATCCTCAGGCAGCGGGTGCACACGCCGCTTCCGAGGCCGCCCATCGCCAGGGCAAGTTCTGGGAGATGCACGACCTGATCTTCGAGAACCAGCGCGATCTCGAGCCCGCAACGCTCGAGCGACATGCGGAAACGCTCGGGCTCGACATGGATCGATATCGTCGTGACGTGAAGGACGCCTCCGTGGCAGCGCGCCTGAACGAAGACATGCAGCAGGCGCAGAAGCTCGGCGTGACGGGAACGCCCTCCTTCTTCATCAACGGTCGATACCTGTCCGGAGCCCAGCCTTTCGCCAACTTCAAGCGCTACATCGACGAGGCGCTCGAGAAGAGTTCGTAGAAGATGGCACTCGCGTGATCCGAGGGATCGCCTTCGACCTCTTCGATACGCTCGTGGATCAGAACCACGAACGACTCCCACCAATCGAGGTCGAGCCCGGCCGCCGGATCGGCCCGACCACCCCCGCGTTGCACGCACTCATCAGCGAACGGGGGGGCCCCTCGATCCCCATTCTCGAATTCGCCGAGCTCCAGAAGGAGGTCGACCGGGCGATGCGGGTCGACACGACCGACGTGGGCTTCGAGCTGTCGAGTCTCGATCGCTTCGCTGCGCTCGCCTCCCGACTCGGTTGCGACGACGTGCTCGGCATCGCCCAGGCGCTCACCGACGCTCACATGGGGGTGCTGCTGGATGCAGTGAGCGTGCCGGATCATCATGCTCCGATCTTGACGTCGCTCGCCGTCGATCACGCCCTCGCGCTGTGTTCGAATTTTTCGCACGGGCCGACCGCGCGTGCGGTGCTACGGGCAGCGGGCTTCGAGGATCAACTGACGACGGTCGTGATCTCCGAGGAGGTGGGTATCCGCAAACCTCGACCGGAGATCTTCGAGACCGTGGTCGAGTCCTTCGGGCTCTTGCCTGATGAGATCCTCCACGTCGGAGACAGGCTTCAGGCGGATGTCGCGGGCGCAGCGGCGATCGGCATGCGCACGGTCTGGCTGACTCGGCGCGTCGCGAACCCCGAGCGGGAGATGGAGCGCTACGACGGTCCGCGACCTGACTTCGCCCTCGAGGACCTTGCGGATCTACCGGTGCTCGTGGCGCGGCTGAACGTCTCGTGATCGGGAACCCGTCGCAGTCGCGATGTTCAGTGGATCGCGCCCGGTTGGATCAGCTGGAAGAGTCCCACCTCGGCTTCGAACTGCGTCCCGTCCGTACGCTGCATGTCGAACGTCCCAGCCATCGAGCCGAAGGGCGTCGGCAGCGGGCAGCCCGAGGTGTATTCGAAGGCCTGTCCGGGCTCGAGGAGCGGCTGTTCCCCGACGACGCCGGGGCCGTGTACTTCCTCGGTTCGACCGGTTCCGTCGACGATCGTCCAATGTCGATTCAGCAATTGGACCGCGGTGTCGCCCTGGTTGGAGATGCGGATCGTGTAGAGAAAGAACCAGCGGCTCGCCGGTGCGTTGCTGTGTTCGGGCGAATAGCGAGCGCGGACCTGAACGCGAACGCCCGAGGTTTCGGCATCGGAGGAAGTTTCGAAGAGATCGTCATCGGACACGGCGAAAACTCTAGCAGCCGTCGGGAACGCAGATGAACTGTCTCTTGATCGAACCGCACGAATGGGTGCCCGGCAGCGATCGTGTTCGAATTACGGGTCGTCGCCGTCGGCACGCAGACGAAATTCTGCGTGCTTCGCCGGGGGATACGCTTCGAGTCGGTGTGGTGGGCGGGAGAATCGGCAGCGCTCGCATCGTCGAACTCGACGAGGCGTCCCTCGAACTCGCGGTCGAACTCGAGCGGGACCCGCCGCCGAAACGCCCTTTGCATATCGTCCTCGCGCTACCACGCCCACCGGTGTTCCGGCGACTCGTCTCGACGATCGCGAGCCTCGGCGCCGAGCGTCTGCTCGTCGTTGGAACCGCGAGGACCGAGAAGAGTTTCTGGCAGAGTCACGCCATCGACGACGACGAGGTTCGCGAGAGACTTCTGCTCGGACTCGAACAGGCGAGCGATACGATCCTGCCCGCGGTCGAGATGCATCGCTACTTCGAGCCGCTCGTCGAAGAGATCCTGCCGCCGCTGCTCCGCGATCGCAGGGCACTGCTCGCTCATCCCGGTTCCGCGCGACCTTGTCCCCACGCGATCGAGGGACCGATCACGGTCTTCGTCGGGCCCGAAGGGGGGCTGATCGACTACGAGATCGATCGACTCGAATCGATCGGTTTCGAAAGCGTCGATCTCGGCTCGCGCGTGCTTCGCGTCGAACCGGTCATTCCGCTCTTGGTTGGTCGCCTGTTCGACTGAGCGTGAGTGAAACGCGTGGATCCGACGGGTCGACGACCTGCACGACACCCTGCTTCTCGTTCGTGCCCTCGAGTCCGGCATCGGTCGAATCCACTGGCTTGATGTCGAAGGCGAGGATGCCGAAATGCACGATCATCAAGAGCGCATAGACGACGAGTGACGCGTAGAGCCCGAGCCTCGCGAACCGAAAATTCTTGTGCACGAGCAGCACCACGAGCCAGACGCCGACCACGAGACATTTCTGGAGCAGGAAGGCGCCGGGTCCGATGTCGAGGAAGAAGTCCATGATCGGATTCGCTTCCCGGCCGCCTCGCTGTAGCCAGAGCATCGTCAGGAACGCGTCGCCTACGTTCATCAGAAAGACCGACAGGATCAGTGCGACTTCGCGGCGGGAATAGCGATCGACATAGCCGATCTGATCTTCGTCGCGTCGACCGCGCACGCGGCGAAGCGGGCCACGGATCGCCGTCAACGGGCGCGTCGGACTTTCGCGCCGGTCGGCATCACGTCGCTCGACGCCGTCCCAATCACCGGAATCTTCGACGCCGGCATCGACTTCTGATGCTTCGGAAACCGCGGGGTCCACTGGCCTGCGCCTCGACTGCACTCGACTTGCTCCATGCGGCGCCGACGCTCGAGAGGGCCAGCACGCGTTGCGGTCGTATCGGCCGGGAGGGCGTCGAATCTGAGTGCGCACGGGAGATTTTGGACGCGTTCTGGAGGCCTAGGGCATGAAGGCTCGTTCGACGAGCCAATAGATCCCGAGTCCGCAGAGCGCCGCGGCGGAGGCCTCGCCCGCGAGTCGCTTCGACTGGACGGATCCGAATCGAGCGCCGACGACGAAGATCGGCCAGAGCAGGAGCACGACGCCGATCTGACCGATCTCGACGCCGAGATTGAAGCCGATCAGCGCGGGAACGAGACGGTCGTTCGGCAGGCTCATCTCCATGAGGATGCCCGCGAATCCGAAACCATGGACCAGGCCGAATGCGAAGGTCAGGCAGAAGCGCAGCCATTCGCTCTGGCTCCGGGTGGCCAGAGCGAAATAACATGCGGCGAAGATCAACAGGCCGACGGTGGTGAGGACCGGCAGTGAAGTCCAGCCGAACACGGACGCGAGCCCGAGCAGGGCGATGCCCAGGAGGACGGCGCGCGGGATGAATCGATCGCGGTTGGACAGCAACCAACCCTTCTCGATGGCGACGAGGGCGACGGAGAACGCGATGATCGCTTCGACGGCCGCAGCGCGGGGGTGGACGAGGCCCTGAACGGCGAGGGCGAGGGTGAGGCTATGCGCGAGGGTGAATCCGGTGATCAACCGGGCGACCTCACCGAAGCGATTGGCCAATAGGAGAAGCCCGAAGACGAATGCGAGATGGTCCCATCCGCTCAGGATGTGATCGACGCCGAGTGCGATGTAGTCGACGAGTCGCGAGCCGATGTCAGAGGCGGGATTTCCTTCGCTGCGGGGAGGGCGGAGCGCGAACCGCGGCGATGCCTCTGTGAGGACGCCTTCCACGACGCTCTCGGGATCTTCGCTGAAGCGGACCCGCGCGAAATGCATGTGGGAGGGCGCGACCGACAACAGCAATCGACTCTGCACGCTCCATGACGAAGCGTCGACCGGGCAATCCATGCGCCACTCGACTCGGATCCAGCCCGCGTCGTCCGATCGCCGTTGCGGTGCCTGAGCGACGGGGCAACGCGCGCCGTCGGCAACCAGGACGATGTCATCGGCGAACCGTCGAGCGAGTTCTGCGGTCATGTGCGGCTCGCGGGACGCCACGATCGAGGCCTGAGGGAGTACGTCGGGGCCGAGTCGGCTGAGTTCGACGAGCTTCATTCGGACGCTGACGCTCGCCGACCGCGGACCGATCTCCCAGCTCGAGTAGGAGACGCTGCGGCCATGCGCGAGGGAAGCCGAGGGCATCGCGGCCATGACGACGGCGATGAGCAGAAGGAGGCCGACGCAGCGACGGAGGTCGCTGTGGGTCGGGGCCGAATGGGGCGGAGGGAGGTCGCCAGATTTCGAGGAAGGGCTGCGCCGGCTTCGGCGCCGCTGCGGGAGATGCGACATCGAGCGCACGATAGCGCGTGGATTCCCGAGGGTGAATCAGTTGCAGACGCAGAATCGATGGGAAAGAGGCGCATCGAACGCATGCCGTCTGGATGCTCGATCGTGGGGGTTGGCGTTCAGATTCGGGCCTGTTGAGCCAAAGAATGGCTGTTTGAGTTCGATCGACGTGCGGCGTCTTGCGCAAGACGGGATCTATGCTAAAATCTCTCTATCGACGTCAAAAATCTCGCAAGCAACCGCTTGTGGGATTTTTTTTTGGCCACACGCTGCGGGCAGCTTCCTAAGGCAATTCGAGCATCGACGGTTCGAGGGGCACGGCGCATCGCCCACATCCCTTTTCCCCCGCCGCAGCGTCTGCCGCTTCAGAGCCAAGCGAGCTGGAGAGCCCGGCGGATCAATCCGGTCCCACCGGAGCACCCTGTTCGAATCGGGCGCTCTTCGTCCGCTTGCCAGATGGGTCGAAGGTGAGCACCCAGCCGTGCT
>Ga0315338_1002093_pt1 | contig 21218 bp, 20 predicted proteins | sample ASW8metaG_FD_204518 | JGI IMG/M metagenome (GOLD analysis project Ga0315338, IMG submission 204518) | Ammonia-oxidizing marine archaeal communities from Monterey Bay, California, United States - ASW #8 | ecosystem: Environmental > Aquatic > Marine > Coastal | place: USA: California | collected... | reverse complement strand
ATCTTCCCATTTAGATACTCAGTTTCTGATTCTTTATCCCCATTTTCATAATAATTATGGAAGGTTCCATTTAATAGGCCATTTTCATAATGGGCTTCAAATTTAGTTTCTCCATTCTCATATTTTTTAATAGATGAGCCAGTGTATGGCAATTCCTCTCCCTTGACATACTTGATAGATATCAGTTCATCGTAGTTAATACTGCGGTCTGTGTTGCAGCCCATTATAATCAGCATGAATAAAGAAGTTATTGTTCTGTGTTGTAGCATGGCGTGCTCTTCAAAAGTTAATGACAAAAAAAAGGGAGTGCTTTCACACTCCCTCCGTGGTTCAATTCATAAACCTGTTAAATCTTAATTGGTTCCGTGATTTATAAATAAAACCACCGCGGAGGCAATAAAGCCCCCGCTCACATTATTACCTTCAACCTTAGTCATCAGTAAAAGAGTATTCTTTAAGCACTTCCTTAAATGGTGGATAATATTCAATACTCCTCTTGAAAAACCTCGATGCATCTTTATCGTACCAGCAGCGGTGAAGGTCATTGGCAAGATTATAAATGGCTCTGAAGTTCTTTGGATTGATACTCAAAGCATCCAAATTCAGCTGTATTGATTCTGCCTGACGATACTGTTCCGATCTTATCAAGCTTAGTGAGCTGTATGCCCTACTGTACAGCGGGTTTTTTTGAATGACCTCACACAGTAACGCTTCACTTTTTTCATAATTACCGTCATCAAAGTATTCATGGGACTGTCGAAACAGTTCATTGGTGGATTCTTTAAGCTCATTATTATCTGTTTCCAGCGTGTAGTCATCATTGAACTCAGCACCATTAAATACTGGAACATCAATCTCTACATCTACACCAATAAAGTGATTGGTAATCCTTCCATCACATAGGAGTGTGATCAGATGATGATTTGTCCAAGTGAATTTTGGCAGGAACTCTTCTATGTTCTCCTCATTGGTGAACGATGGAATGTCAATGATCCGACAATTCTCATCCAGCTGGATTATGACAGCACCTATACCATAATAACCTCTGAATAGCTTTGCCCATAAGCAGATCAGATCGAGGTTGCAGGCAATAAACTCATTATGAGCATGGGTCAGCTCATCGGTTACCAGGTGACTGGGTTTTTGTTTTACTTGTGACATGATGTGTCTCCTTTATTTTCAGTTAACACATCAGGTGTCTATAAACGAAAAAGACCGCACATCAGGCGGTCTTTGATTCCCCATTTGGGGCACATCTACCGTTTAAGGATCAAACCACCGTGCCCCCTTGGGTCGGTTGGTGGGTTTCAACTCTGAAACCGCTCCTGATGCGATGTTAAATTAATAATTTATAACAATCTATGCATGATATATCACTGGTTTTTTTATTTACTTTGATCCCATCAAGTCTTCTATTCTTTTCATGTCCATTTTTGCAAGTAACCACTACATTAATATGCTGCCATCTTCGCAAAGATGATAGATTATTAATATGTTTGTTCTTCTCATAATGGAGAGAAGCAAAAATAATTGGTTCTGAATCAATAAGTAGTTCTTTCTTTCTAGGCTTAACTAATTGAAGTGAAATCTTCACTTTATTTATTGAAGTATCAGAAACATTCAATTCAGCCATAATATTTTTATGATAATATTTTTGAATGAGTAAATCTGCGATTTTTGAAAATTCTTCTTGTCCTAAACGAAAGTTAGTTGGTTTCCAATTTTTTAGTATATCAACTGCTTTTTCTTTCTTTCTATCTAAAGAAATTTTTGACTTTGAATAAAGATAATCAATTACTCTATAAGCATCATCAGATTCTAAATTTACTCCACATGCGATAGTACCAGTTTTCTTAACAGTTTTTGTCCATCGAATTGAATTATTCAATATTTCATTATAAATAAAATATCGAAATCGATCTATCATGATTTTTGTGCCAACCAATGATAATAATGGATAGCCATCTCTTTTACGATATCCTATGCTTCCATCGCCATCAATCATCCCTCTCCAGAAATGCCTACTATTTAATAATCTTTGATCAGTTATGCATCCATCCCAACTTTTTCTAGGTGTAAAACCATAACCAATTAAATCATCTACTATCTTATAATTATTTATTTCAAAGCCTATTGATTCAGATTCAATAAAATAAACATCAGCAGTTCTACCATATTTTGAAGGATCAAACTTTGCTATACTTTTTCGTGTTTTAGGCCTGTGATCTGTTTCAAGAAATTTCAAGCATTTATTTATATGTGCCCTATCATCTTTCATTAAACCGCATGAAAAAGATTTTGATATTGTTTTAGCTGATTTTTTAAGATGAATACTACCATCAGCAAATAGGAATCCAAGCCAATACTCGCTTTCCTCATCCAATTTTGAAAAAATATTCTCATTTATTGTTGTATATGTTGAAGGGTGTCTCCCTTGAATACGTATTGGAATATCATGCCTCAACAAATATTGACGTATACCCTGTTTGGTCACATTATAGATTTTCGCAACTTTGTCTAGCGATTGAAGATCTTTATAAAGAGAACTAATCCTTTCTTTGTCTCCAAGGGGGATTTTTCTATTGAATTTATTCATTTAACTCTTCAAGATCTCTTTCCATCGAATCTTTAACTTGAAGCCTAGGTGATTCAATCAAAGCAATATTTGATTCATTAAATGAGTAGTAATTGCCATCACAGGATAGAGTCACAATTTCATCTTCTTCGGTATCTTCAAGATTTAGATAAAGCTCTCCTAATCTATCATCAACATACAGTCCGCTTAAAACCTGACCTTCTTTATCGTAAACACCTGTGTGTAGAATCAATTCAGCTATGTCGTCATCAGTCAGATTTTTTTCTTCTATGTATTCATTAATTATTTTTTGATATGTTTTGGAAACTTTATTGTCCGGAAAAGGATTTAACCCTAATTCTTCTAAACCTCTATAAAATTCTATAGCATGCATCTCTTCCTTCCAAGTCAAAACCCATTCTTTATTTCCTGGTAGAGTTTCTGGTGATTCAGCATTATCATCAGTAAATGTAACAAATCTTGTATTCTTTTGATTAAGAGCAACATATCTATTATTCAATGTCTCAAAAACAAACCATTCATTTTCTGAATGATGATAAAATCTGTTAACTGTTCCTTCAGTAACAGGATATACTTTCATTTTGTCTGCTCCATATAATTTTATCCCAATATGACCCCAGAAATAATTGGCATCACCTGTTTTATCATTAACAAAGTTTGGATATAGTTTTTCAGGTTTTTCCTTACCCAAAATTGCATCAATGCTAGTTGAAAAAATCATAGCTAGATCTCTCAATTGTTGAATCTTTGGTTCTGTTTGTCCCTTCTCCCATCTCGCAATAGTTTGCTGATTAACTTTGAGAGCATCTGCTAGCTGTTTTTGGGTAAGTTTGCTTTCTGTCCTAAACTCTTTTAATTTCATAATTATTCACCTTATGATAGTTAAATACACAATTAATGATATGTAATATTAATACACATTAATTATGTATACAACACATATTTTGATAGTTTTATAATATAATAACAATGTGGCTATCTCTTTTAAAAACAAAAAAAGGAGTGCCTTAACACTTCCTCCGTAGTTTAATTCGTAAACCAGTTAAATCTTGGTTGATTCCATTATTTATACTTTTCTGCAAGTGGGATTTCTTCAACTGTACCAGAAAAATGCCCGTCATAAATATTTTCTTCCGCCCATCGCACTTCTTCATCAATCTGGTTGCTATCCTTTAATATTTTGCTCCAAACTGTTCCATCCCACCTATATTTGTTGGCTTTTGCTTTATCTTTTTTTGCCTCATCATATCCAAATGGTATTTTTAGATAATAAAAAGATTTATTTGCATTTTGAACCAACTCCAGAATATATCTGCTCACATCATCTTGGAATTGGTGGGTAACAAGATAAATTAATGCATCAACATCTGACATTGCACGGTGGGAATCATAGTAAAATCCGTGCCAATAGCACAAAAGTTCCTGTTTGCTGCTGGTAAATCCTGTATTTATCCAGTCGATATCATTCACAGAGCATGCCCATATTTTTTCTTTTGAAATGGGAATATACCGATCCATAAACCCCCGGTCGAAACGGGCATTATGAGCCACGATGATGTCTGCTGTATTCAAAATGTTATGGACTACTTCCCAATCAATAGATTGATCCTGCACCATTTCATTCGTGATTCCATTGATTCTTGTAACTTCTTCATCAATGGGCTCCTTGGGATCATTAAACGATTGATATTCGTATAAAACTCCAATTAATTCTCCGCTTTCAGCATTTACTGCAGCGAGTTTCAGTGCCAATTCAATGATTTTATCTTCCTTCTCAATAAGGCCAGTTGTTTCAAGATCTAAAAAACAAACCAGGTGGCGCGGATTCAAAAGGAATTTCTCTGATTCTAGAAGCCTTGGTTCGACATTGGGAATCCAATCCTCCTGAATTTTCCCTAATACAATCTTATTATCAGCTCCAATTAATTTGTCAATGAATGTCATTTCTATCTCTAATTTTTTAGGTCTTGGATGATGTCCATCACTTCTTTTTTGTAATAGCGGCCAATATATCCATTGCATTTTTCACCATCAAGGTGTGCAATCAACTGATTATTGATTTCTATCCCATAATACTGCTCTAATAGATATCTATAAAATGATAACTGCATTGAATACAGTACAAATTTGCAATCCATCAAGTGGGCGGTAATAGGATGAGTGCCCATTTTGCCATTGAATGAAGTTGTGTCAATAGATTTTGATGTTTTCCAATCAATAATTTCATACATATCGGTATGTTTATCGTAAGCAAGAATATCAATACTACCTGCAATTTTTAATTCTTTACTATAAATTTTTATTTCGGGGTAAATATCAATGTCAGATTTCATCTGGTATTTTTCTAACCATTCAATTGCATTACTCGCCCTTGTTTCATCTGGAATGATATTCTGATTGATGTATAATTCAATTTCATTATGCACCTTTGTGCCATGATCTCTTGCAGCATCCCATGTTGCGATTAACGCCTCCACAGTTGTATCTGCATATTTAATATTTGTTGCTACTAATTTTTCAGCTATCGCCTGCTTATCAAATGGTTCAAAATAATTCCCGATTACTTGTGTAACACTATGGAAATCAATGCTTGGGTCTGTTTTAAGCACATATTTATGACCCGGCTCTTTAAGCGTGATATCTTTATTAATAATATTTCTCATCCTGCTATCACTTATATTTTTAATTCGTTTTTCTGAATTCTAGCTATATCGCGGCATTTCGCCCTTAATTCTTTAATAATTGTCCCGTTTTCGTTCAAGCGATTACCAGTAATGTTCAAAATCGGGTTTAATATATAAATAACTTCCTTTTCTAATTCTTTTAATAGCCTCTTACCGCGGCAATATGGGATGAAAGATATTGATAAATTATTTACCATCCATTCTGTAAGTAGTTTTTCGCTTTCAACAATAAATTTAAAATCTCTAACACGGCCTTCATTCAAACTTCTTGGAATTGGTTTAAGAATAAGATGATCTCTTAATATTGCACCCAAACTTCTTCTCAAAGTTGAGGATCCGGTAGCACCATCTTTAAAATGGTTGTCTACTATTCTCTTTTTTAAACCTGATTCTGTTATACCAATATATATGATATCTCCCTTATTTATTCTACCTACACCAAAATGGACAGGAAATGCATCGCCATTAAAGGCAATAGCATATATAGAAGATTGCTCATTAAAACTGTCAATTTCATTAAATGGTTTTAATCCAAATCTTAATGCTTCTATTATCTGTATTGATTCGATTGTCATAATTCTTTTACGATTTAAATAAAATATTTCTTACAATTATTACAAATCCTGGATACTCACTTTTGAACCCGTCAATCGAAATAACTTTTCCCAAAAAAGAATAATATTATTTCGAATGAGTTCATCTTCCATTTCGCCTTCAGATAAACCAGGAATTAGGATTTTTATAGCACAATTTGACAATAGCGGCTTAGGATTTATCAGCTGAAATATTTCATTCGCATAAGTATCGGGATCTTTCTTCAAGGGTCCAAATAACTCATCAAAGTTTTCATTCGAAAACTCATGCTTCATGTCACTGAAAATTTTCACAAATAAAGGCCCCTCATTTGCATACCTGTTGATTTTGTGTATTATCGGGTAAATGTTTGTTTTTAAACGAATATTTCTTCCTATTCCTGGTTCAATCAGAATGTCTTTCAATACCTGAATAAAATTGTTGTTTTCTTTCATCGCATTATTTCTATCATTTAAATCACCATTTGGTAATGGTTTAATAAAACGAACCATAGGGGCCGCTGTTGATGTTGCTAAATGAATAGGATAAACAACCATTCTATCGCCTGCATTCATTTGCTTCAAGGATTGTTTAATCTGATCCAATAAACGATTGGAATTACCTTTAATAAAAATGGGCGTGCTTAATGAATAGTCCACGAATACCAAATGGGTTGCAGGTATCTTTTCAGTACATCCGGCATACCAAAAAAAGATTGCTATTAAAATGAGAACTTTTTTTATGTTGTTAAACAATGGATTTATCTCCTGTCTGAAAGATACCGTTTCGGCTGTATTTATTTAATTCCGAAAGAGCATATTCATGAAAATTATGGTTGTTTTCATCAATCTGATTTGTTGCATGATGAACATCAATATCTGTTTGGTTTATATCTTCAGACACTGATTTATAGGTAGAATCATATTCAAAGGCTAATTCTTTGGCTAAAACTTCAGCTTCTCTATCTAGTTGACTGTTAACTGTTATAAATGAATACGTCTTTATCTTTTCCATCAAATCACATTTTTCCTCTTTTAAGTTTTCAATATCAGACTCACCATTTTGAATATTTTTCAAACATTTTCTTCTATCATTCCACTGTGTCAATTCTTTTGCTGCAATACTCATTAGGGCCGCACCTGCGATCAAAAACATAAATGCGACTACGATAAATGACCATGTCATAACTGTGGGATGAAGGTTGTAGAGCACATCATAAATATTCCCATCCATTGTTACCTTTGTATATTTAAAAATAACTGCACGGTAATATGCTAGATATAAAAAGCCTGATATAATTAAGAGTCCAAAAATAAAATATGTTGTTGTAATAGACCTTTTTATAAATACCAAGTTTGAATGAATACCAGGTTCAAGATATCGATCAAACAATATTTTTATAAAAAATGCCACCATCGCAATACCTAACGCAAGGGTCCATTTTTCAAAAGGATTCTCCAAACCCAGTCCCCAACCCTGGACGATAATCTCTTTTGAAAAGACTACATCGCCCAGGATAAATACTAGGGCAGGGAGCATCCAGAAAAATATTGTTTTGAAAATGTTTACTGCGGGAATGGAATCAAGAATCTTTTTTTCGTCAATTAAAATATTACTGAGCTTTTGAATTCGCTCATCTACTTGCCAATACTTTTCCTTATTGCCTTCGTGTTTACCTTTCTTTTCAGCGGATTCGGCATATATAATTTCCTTTGCCTTTGCACGCAGAAATCCATCAAACTGCTTTGGGGGGGTTCCAGATTTTGCATCAGAAACAGCCCAGGATTTCAGATTGTCAATAAATTCATTTCTTAATGTATTATCTTGCATAAGTATGTAATCTCCTAATAACAGGTTTATTTTTCTTTACTGAATTGTATGATATTGACTTCATTTCTCTTACTGTTTGCCCAATTTGATAATGATATTGAATAACGTAAGAATATTGCTCTTTCATATTTTCTTTTTTCCCCAGAATGCTGTCCAATTTTTTATTGGCTCGAGTATATCGGCGTTTAAAGTAGCCTGCTGTTAACTGGTTTAACTTGATTCTGAGGCTAATAAATCCTGTTTTACATTGTTTAAATACATCTTTTAGCGATTTGATAATGATAGAATTGGTGACATAAATAGCTATGGTCATAATTATACCTGCCAATGCAGATGTCAACCACCCCATACCATTCATATATAATCCTATAAAAAATATTAGGCTTGCAGTAAGAGCCAGTATCATATAAAGGATGGGTTTCCATGTTGGATCTTTATCTGGTTTGTTATAAATAATGAGGCCTCCAATAAAACCTGCACATGCAATTATTGGAATCAGTATTGGATCTATAAAATGACTGGAAATATCCACCATACTATAAAAAAGAAATATAGTTAGGAGCCCCGCAAAAAATACATCTGGCATAAAGGGATGTTGTTTGTACAATGTCATTAAATAATTCAATAGCATATTTTTCTCTTTGATTTTTTCGCCCAAATTTCCAATAGATTCATTTACGTTTGATTCTTCATTATAGAAAAGTCCATCTATATTGCTATTAACTGAATTTGTCAAATTTTCTTTTGGCTTACCAAAATATCCCAGCAAAGCTGCGGAACTTTTTATTTTCATTGATCTTTCAGGCATGATGTTCAAAATATTTTCCTTAATTATAAATTTTTTAGCACAGGAAAGATTGATAGCCGGGAAGTAAAAAACTCGAACCCTCTACAAACCTGTTATGCCTTTCTGGGGCCGGACTAAGCCGACCCCCAGTTTGGTTTTTACTCACTCTTTTTTCCTGTTTCAAATTTGTTGTCATAACTTCTTTACGTTCTACTTTTTCGAATTCTTACAATTATTACACATTTATTCTTATGACACTTCCTTTGTGTCACTTGGATACCATGGATGGGCTATTGAAATTGAAAAAGAAATGCCAAGAATACTGAAAGTAATAGCATGAGATATGGCATAAATAAAATTTGCAGTTTTACATGAGAACATGAATGGCAGGAAATGCAAAGAAAATCCAGTGACATTTAATTCCTTATCATCAATAAGAAAAACACCGGCATAAATATTGCCTATTAATGCTTTTTGGTCCGTCATTTTCGCCACCTTTTAAAAAGACGTCTTAACCCTTTTCTCGCATGTATGGCTCGATGAACAGATCTGGGTAAAACAGTAAGGTTGGAAGGACGATTGTCCCTTTTATTATGGTTTTTATGATGGACCTCATAGCCGGGCCGGATTCTACCGCCTAGTTTTTTCTCAGCAACTCTACGGTGTGTGAATTTCCAAGATCCTAACTTTCTATCGTAATATTGAGAATAACCATTTCGAGTGCGTGTAGAAATACCTCTCTCTCTTCCATAAGATGATCTAGATCTGGTGGGGGTATAAGATCGGCGTGATCCCCCGGAATAACGACGCCTGGAATAACTGGATCTGGTAGGGGTATATGACCGGCGTGATCCCCCGGAATAACGACGCCTGGAATAACCGGAAGAAGAATATCTGTTTCTGCTATATGATCTTTTGTATGCCATAACTCTTATACGTTGCTATAGGAACTTTTCTTACAATTTTTTTCTACTTCTAAGAAATCATCTTCTAGAAAAACAATTTTTCTCAGCCTAAGATGCTTATCCCATCTTTGTTTTAGATAATCTTTACATCGTTGATCATTTTCAAAAATATGTGAACTTTTGAATGAATTACATATACTACATGCTGCAACAAAATTTTCATCTGCATTGGAATAACCATATGAGTATGGGATAACATGATCCCAATTAGGTAATATTTTCCGAATTGAATTATATCTAAAATATGCGGTGCCGAATTTTCGATCACACCAGTAGCATTTATGACCCTGTTTATCAAGAATCTGCTGTTTAACATTTTTTGATGGTGTTCTACGTCCTGGACTAGTTACTTCTATACGTAATGACTCTATTGTTCCTTGAAATCGATGGGCACAAACATCACATTTAAAATTAAGATTAGGACGAAATAATATTTCTTCGCACTTTGGACAACTCGTTCGAAACATTGTGACTTTTCCATAGTGCACTTTTTCTGTGTGCACTAATCCATTATTATTATCTTCTGCTGGATTAGTATTGGCACTTTGATAAGCACCTTTTTTAGGATTTATTACATCTTTTGTCATACCTCCTATATGGAGGAATGAACAAAAAACTTACAAAATAGTATTACTATTATAGTCTACTAATGAATTTATTCTAATATATCTATTAACTGATCAATTTTTTGCTGATAGTATTCGTTCTCCTGAGTTAAATACTCTGGATAATCCGTTAATACTTCTTTTTTTATGATTTTTAAAATTTGTTCTTTACCAGATTTTTTTTCAGTAAACAATTTTTTGGAATATTTCAAAAGCTTTCCGACTAACGGACCTGGTTCTTGCGGAAAGGCATTTAATATGTCTTTTGAATCGATTGGTATAAATATTGTTTTATCACTAATAAAATAATCTTCAACCAATTTCACAGCTTGAGCTCTGACCGAACCTTTGATGTCTTTCACATCATCAAATTTAAAGTTTAACAATTCTTTTTCCCATTTTTGCCAATTTTGTTTTCTAACTTGTTTTGGGTCTAAGTTTTCTATCCCAAAGTAGATGGCACTTTCACTAATAATTTCATCATACATGTAATACGGAAAAAATTTATCTCTTTGTATTTTCCATTTATCAATTATATCATTTTTAATATTCTTTTCTACCTCTCTAATAATTTCAATAGTCTTTAGTAATTCATTGAAATATTCAAGACTAATTTCCAACAATTTGCTATTTGATTTATCGTAATCCTCATTAGTATGAGGAAAACTATTCCCACATGAATAAAAATACCATGATTTGCAATTATCAAGAATTTTTTGATCACCTATTTTCTCAAATTCTAGATCATGGAAATATTTTGTTCTTAGGTGATGGGCAAGTTTTTTATAACCATTAGTGAAATAAAGTTCTGAGTATTTTAATAAACATTTATCCATTTCTATTTTTAATTGATCCCAAGTGTTATCGTTCTTAACAATATCGTATTTTTTTTCATCAGAATAATTTGGAAATATTTCAGACTTTGTTTCATACCCATACATATTCCAAATATATTTATCAATTTCACTGTCATCACTTAACTGATCTTCATTTAGTTCAACAAAAAATTCACTATTAATTTTAAACAAATCATTATTTATTGCTGAGATTAACAAAGTACTGATTTCTGAAATCTCATTCTTCAACTTACCCAACATTAAATAAAACCAATCATCTTTTGACCCTTGTCGATTGTTAATCTGCAACTCATCAATTTTTTTAATCGCAAAATCTTTATCAAAAGATTTTTTATGTTGACTGAGGCAATCAACATTTGGCTTTCCTCTTTCAAAAATCGTTATATATAGCCAGTTAATTAATTTTAGATGTGAAAGCTCATGTTGTTCAAAATTAAAATCTGGCGTAGGATTTTCTGAGAATATATAAAATTCATCTTCATCAATAAATAAATCTGCCCCCAAAGCATTAATTTTTTCTATCCTTTGAATAATCTTAAGAACTAATGAATTAAGAGGATCAACATTCATTTTAATAATTGCCATAAATATTTATTTATGGCCTATTAGATATTTTGAATTGGTACTGCTACAGGTCCTCGAAAATTAAAACCAATATAAAATTCTCCAATTGGAGCTCCTTTTGTCCAATTAGGTGTATCAAAATCCCATCCTAAGAATGGAACTGATATTTGTAGATGACTTGTGACGTTTTCAGATTTATGTGGTACCTTACATCCAATACTCCCTTTCTTGTTAGAATCTATGTACCATTTTACAACTCCATCCTTAATAGGGATTTTATTACCATTTTCATCACCATATATGAAACTTTTTATGATCCTTTTACTACCCATATTCCGTATGATATCAGATCGCTCTACTTCTTTAAAACTTTGCATTCCATCTAATGGGTTTAGGTAAAATCTAACAATGCTATAAATCATCGAGAAATTAATGCTGAAGTTTTCGCCTAGAAAATTTTCCATTTCATTTAACATATCATAACATTGTTTTATTTCATTAAAACTGAAAGGTAATACAATCCCTTCTTCTCTGAGGATTTTCCCTCCGACTTTCCAATTATACCAAGCTTTAAATCTTAGGTGTAAACATTTTGAATCTAAATTTATAAACTTTATGTTTTCTTCAAGATATTGATAACATTCTTTATATTTTTCTTTTTCTTCATCACTGAATAAAACTTTTTCAAAATCAAATTCGAGATCCCTTACAATATTAAAGGCTCTCATATAAAACCCTGCACTGGAGCCTTCTTCTTTTAATTTTTCAAAAGTTTCCTCTTGCAAATCATAATTAGAAAATTGATGTGAATATTCAAACTGGCATTCTAGAATCTTATTGTACTCATTGGCTTGTAAATTTTCATCAGAATTGCTGAATAAATATAAAATTTTGGCGTGGATTTTGTCTTCTAAATTATTATCATCATCTATTAAACCAGCTGTTATACCCTCAAGTAAATTTCTAAAAATAGTGTAAGCAGTAACAATATCATAGGTAGAGTTAATATTTGGATTATCAATTTGTTTTAATGCTTCATCACCACATTCTAAAAACCCTTTTTTCGATTTATCAGAAAATTCATCTTTTTCAATATCATTTATACCGATAAGCGAGGAGTAATGAACCAACCATTTATAATGGGTGCTTTTATGTGCATTTGCATTAATTAATTGATTAATAATATGTAGTCGTAATTTATTTTGGATTCCGATTTCTTCCATAAAATCTTGTGCTTCTAACAAAGGCTCAGTCATTCTTTTATGATGCATTTCTACATTGTTTATATACCAATCTTTTTCTTCATCAGTTAAATCCCTACCACGGTCCAAGTCAGCTCTTATAGCATTTTCCTTAGCCTGATAATAATTTCTATACATTATTGATTCTTGTATCATTATAGAAGGATGCTCAACGGAATATTCGGTTCTTATTTTTCGCAACGTATTAGCAAAATCATAATAATGATTATTATAAGTCTTGTTATTCAATATTGCTTTTGATAATTGTGTTAAGAAATATATTTCAGGATCACGATCTATATCTTTTTTTATAACGGACTCTATAATTTGAGTTATATAATTCACCTTATCACTTGTTTGCAGATTTTCTACATTTAATATCAAACTGGCTTCCCAGTAGTTCCTTGGGCCAATAAAATGATGACCTTTTTCTTCAAACCAGGATATGTTATGTATCCTTTCTGTGATATCAGATATAAGATCAGTAATATTTACTTCATATTTATTTAATATACGTAAAAGCAAATCAAAAGGTATATTCAAATCAAATTCCCCTATAATCCAAATGCTATAAAATATTGTTTGTACAGCATTTTTTCTATCACCTTCAATGTCATTTAAATAATCTTCGCTATCTTTTACAAGGCCTGCATCTACTATTGCCTGTTGAAATGGATTCAATGATAAAGAGTTATTTTCACTATCACTTTCTATATTCTGCAAATTATCCCAAATTTTTGTCATAGCTTCCCTATAATGGACACTCTCTTTCCATTGTCCCTTTTTTATATCTATTTGCGCGGATCTAATAAGATGATATATATAAAAATGGAAATGGGAGTTGTTTTTATTAATGATTTTTCTAAACACAGTATCATAAAGTGCCTGATTATTAGGATCTAAAGTCTTCAAGTGTTCAATTATTTGCTCACATTCATCAGGAGTGGATTCAATTGGAATTTCCATATCAGAGGATTTTTGACCTTCGTAAACTGAGCCAACCAGTAATATTTTGTGACCTCGACCATTGAGAAAATTATTTAAGCTCCTATAATCTCTCCTTCTTTTCATACCATCCCAAACAATGAGAATTTTTTGCACTCCTTTTTTGTGCATCATCTTGCAAATAGAATCAATACTCCACCAGTCATCTTTAATTGACTGTAACTTATATATATATAGCACAGGGAAATTATTTTCTATTTTAATGCGATAGGATAAAATACCCATAGACATTGTTTTTCCAGCACTAGCTTGACCCCCGATAAAAAATGGATTCGTTTCTTGCTGATTTTCTTTTAATCGTCTGTTTACTTTATTTATTAATTCATCATGACAATCTCTTGGAACTGGAAAATTATATTTGAACCCATTCCATTTAAGTCTTTGTGATGCTGTCCCAATAAAATCGAAAAATCGATTAAATTTTTCTTCTTCAGAAATTTTATTAGGGGGATTTAATAGATCATCTCCAAATATTTTTACAGATCCTGCAACACGATTCCATATATCATTTGGTATTTGTAATCTATCTTCTTCTTTCTTTTTATTATTATAAAATGTTACTGATTTTTTTGATACTAATCCTTGGTGCCATGTATCAAAAGAAATTTTTCCTTTACTCTCAGCTTCAGATAAAGTATTAGATAACGAATCAGCGATTTCAATTAATATGCCCTTTTCTATTAATTTATTAATATATGCATCTGATAATAATTCTTCATTAGCTCCAAAAAGAAAAATAGATTTAGATGGAAGCTCATTTAAATGATCATACAATAAATTTGTTGAAAGCATATCTTTATTAGTATAACCATCAAGAATCACCATACCATTAATACCAATTAACGACTTTATTCTTTGTAAAAATTGTGATGATTTATTAGTCCGAATCTCTCGATATGAGAAATTATCATCTAATGGCGGCAAATTTTCTTCAGAGTCCACGGAGCCAAATAAATAGGTTATAGATAATTGCGTTGGGTTTAGATAATTACTAGGCCAGTATTTTATATCATGAATAGGTAATATTGATCTTTGATCAGTCCGAAAAACCTCCTGCCAATCACTATAAATCAAACTAGTAAAAATACTATTCCACTTAAATTTAGATATTATTTCTAAATCTGGGTTTTTTGATAACTTGAAAGAAAGCGATTGTAATATTTTATATTTATCAACATTGCTTTCTAAATCCCAAAATTGTTCATAAGAATTTTTACCTGCTGCTACATCATGTTCATGATGAGCAAAAAATTTAGATAATAAATTATTCTGATATTCTTGACCTAATAATAATATCGAAGGCCCATTTTGATTCAGTTTCTTATAAAATATTTCAAGACTCATTTTTCAATACTTACCTTTTATCTTCCCCATATCATATATCCACCGTACTCCGATGGTTTAAACTTTTTCATTCCAACATAATCATAATTATCTTGATAATAATTCAATGAAAATTTCTTACTTGCAAACTGCCCTAAATCCCAAGAGTGCGTTAGAACTCTTTTAACTTTTTTTTGAAACAATTTATGTGCCCAACCTAAATGCTCAACTGGATATGGCCCATTTTGAGATATAGACCCACTTTTACAGACACTGAAAGAAACGCTTTCCAAATCCTCCGGTAGTGAATTGCAAAAATCAAAGCCATTAATTATATTGCCATTAAAAATGATATCACCATCTAAACCATGAGCAATAATATGGATGGCCTTAGATTTTTTTGATTTTTCCTTAATTGTTTTCAAATTTGGATCTTGAACTAATTCGATTATTTTGTTACTAGTTGATTTTTTTAACGAAATAGCTTCTGAACGTGCATTCTCATCTTTACGGGCATAAAATATCGTTAGATCAATGTCAGATACAAGCGATTTACTATTGTTAGTACTTGCAACATGTAAATTTGGCAAATATCTATATTGGCTTATCTCATAGAGATATTTACCTTTTATTCTTGCCATATGAATTGGAAGCGTAAGACAAAAATTATTGGGAATCACTAGGGTCTTCTCTGATTTTGGATAATAATTATTTTTAAAAAGTGTTTCACCAAAAGAATCTAAGACCGCATCTTGTTCTTTTTTAGCCGATCCAGGATTATTTAGAAACTTTCTAATAAATTCATTTTCAATTTCATATAAACTTTTTGATTTGATTTCATTGATAGAAAAGGTTTTTTCATCATTAATTCTATCCGCATTCAAAATAAAAAAATGCTTTTCGTTCTTAAGATTTCTTATCGTAGATGTTATATAAACCAGTCCTGTATCCGGCTGCTCTTGAGCTATTTTATACAATATTTCATTTACATTAATTAAACCATCCTGTTTTGGCAAATAAGAATGGAGCTCATCAGCTAACAATCGATTTTGAATAATTTCATTCACATGAATTATATGATAGAATTTTTTCCTCATTGATAACTCTGCATCTTCATAAACAGATAGCATCCATTCTTCAATGACGAAACCATAACTAACAAAAATGAATTTCTTATAATCAGAATCTTCAAAATAGTCTATTAAATTTTTTAGTTTTCTTTCGATGTTAAATAATAGTCGAAGGGATTTTTTATTTTCTCCAGAAATTCGAAAGGCTCTTAATAGTATAAACATGAACAATGGAAATTTTTCGGCCTTGCTCCTTGCTTCTGGTGGGGAATCTGGTAATTTGATTACAATTTCATTATTAGCCTTTTGAGCGATAATCAATGCGCAAGTTGCCAAGTAATTTCGATAGTGATCTTTACCTGATTTATTTAATTGTTTTTTTAAATAGATAATGGAATCATTTAATAAGGTAGTTCTATCTGTTCTGAGATAGCCCATAAGATTGATAATTCCTAATCGAAAGAATATCCCCTTTTCATCGTAGAACTTTTTTGGAATCAATTTATATCTATCAATTAGATCCGGGATACCTAAAGGATCATAGTAGTAATAATCAAGATCAATGGATTGTATAATTAAATCTGCTTTTTCACTTTCTATTCCTAACTCATCATAAATCTGGTTTGCTTTATCAAAAAAATGATCATATCGACTATCTTTTCTCTTTCCCATATAGCCAAGTGAAATCGCAAATTGGTGATACATATAACCGAGAAGCGCTAAGTGGCCATTATTCTTATGAATTAAATTTGTTTTTATTTTATCGCATTCACTAATTATATCAAAACATAGGCCGTGTTTATATGTCAAACTATAACCCCTACATAAAAAAACTTTAGCTACTTTAAAGTCAAATTCATTAAGTGCATTAGATTCAATTAATGTTTCTAATTCTGAATAAGAACTCCACTTATCATCAATAAATTGAATTTTAACCTGCTTTTTTAATTCTGCGCTCTCGATTTCTTCATCAATTAAATCAAAAATTTTACTTTTTCTCATCGTCAAGTAAATCCAATGCTTCTTTTCTTTTGCCGATTATCAAATAAGCAGTAGCAATGATATGTTTCTTTTCCTCTTCATTAATATCATCAGTAAACTGAACTAAATTAATTAAATCCTCAATAATTTCATTATTTACACCCGGGACCGAAACAAAAATATCTTTTTTGATCGCATGATCACTCTTTGCAGGTTCATCCATACCTTCACTCCATGTTTGGAAAGCGAGCGATGGAGATTGTGTTAAATTTGAAAGGTGTGAAAATGATTCCTTATGATGGTCAATGATCCAATCAATTGTATTATTAGTGCTTTCCTTTAGTTTTTCAAATTCGCCTGCCATTAATTTTCTCAAAGTTTCTGCAACTGTTGTTTTTTCTTGCTGCAAGGAAATGTTCGCTGCAATTGCCAATTCGAATGATTCTACAGACAATTCTGCCAAATCATACCACCAAGTGTTTGTAGCTGGAACCAGTAAATCCAATCGATAATTTTCAATTATTTCATTAAAAACACTCCAAAACCAACGATTTTCTTTATGTATTACAGATATTTTTTCCTCAAATGCTTTGTAATGATCGAGCTTTTCTGTGGAACTGAAATAATTAACAAATAAGCTATTATTCTGATTTAATAAATAAATCTCATCTCGGATCTTAAAAAGTGCATGCGCACCATTTTCTATTAATGTTTTTTCATCATCGGGGATTTCTTCAAGCGAGTTATAATTTATACCTTCCTTAAATAGATTAATCTGGTTGGTGTATCGAACATCAGAAAAATACTGCTCGCCAAAATTATTCAGTCTACTAAAATAATTTTTTTCTTCCAGCTGTAATGTTTCTAGCGCCAATTGATAGATAGCATCAAAACGTTGTTTTAGCGTTTTATTGAGTTTTAAGGTATTTATTGCCCTTTCATAATTACTTATTGCATAAAAAAGTTCAAAATACAAATACTCTTTTGAGTAGTCATCTTCAGTGATTTCTTGATCATAAGAATATTTAGAAATGGATTGGAGACAGTTATAAGCTTGTGTCTCAAGTTGTTTCAAGTTTTGATTGATTTGTTTAGTATCCATTTTAATCACCAGTTATCGGGTACATGTTTTACTACATTTTGGAATTTTCTATAGTTTAATGTTTTATTCCAATAATCTAGGTTCTTTCTTTTGATCCATTCAAAATCATTCATTACCTTCCTAAATGCAAGCTCTATATCTGAAAGGTTGGAAAATTGTGCATGTCGATAACAAGTCATAATTTTATAGTACTTATTTTCTTTCCGGGAAATTATCGATGATCCATATTTATCAATAATAAGAAGGTTTTTTAAAAAGGATTTGGATTCATTAGATTTCTTTTTCTCATAATGAGCATGAGTTGGCTTATTATCGTCTTCTCTCACAGATTGGGTTATCATATTAATATATTTTTTAATTATTGGTTTAAGTATCGTATTACATTCGTCCGTAAATGTGCATTGATTACACGAATCTTTTTGCAGCGTATTTTGATCTACATTACAATTTAATTTATCTATCTGAGTTGATTTAATTTTTTCTATTTCATCAATATCAATATTTAAAACTCTATCAAACCTCTCGTGATTATTGTTCAAGATAACATGCTTAGTAACATGAAAATTCTTCCAAAATTCTTTAGGACTTTGAAAGAGCATAAAGGTCGTGTTCTCTCCATCAAATTTGGTTTTAATTTTTGCCATATTTTGCCCTATATATCGTATACGGTCCTGTTACATATTTTCTTACAATCCTTTGATAGGTTGTATTAATAGTACCTTTCTTCATATCCAATAGTTTACAGATGTCTTTATCTTTTATTCCTGCTTTACGATTGTAAATATTTTCGCTAATAAAACCTTTGACATCAGATAATTCACTCACGTTTTCTAAATACTCGTATTCTTCATCATCCAATTCAGTAGAGCCATCGATATATGTTTTTAATTTGACCAAAACTCTATCACGAACTTTTGGTATATCTTCCACATATTTTGCGATCATGTCTTTATCTAAATCCACTTCTATATTTTTATCAACGTTAAAACGCTCTTCCAATATTTGTAAATGTTCATCATCATCTGTTGAATCGATTGGAACCCAATTTCCTTTGGCAATTTTCCTCGACATATCGATGTACAAATTATTTAAGACCCGTTTTAACCAAGTCTTAAAACTCGCTTTTGAATAATGATCTGGATTATACTTATTTAGTAGATCTTCTTGGACTATTTTGACAAGTAATTCTGACCAAAAATCTTCCTCCTCAACATGTGTTAAATTTGCATTATTTTTAAATTGAAACCATTCTCTAACAACGGATTCGTATTGATCAATAAAATCTTCAATACTATTAAATGTCATATTATTAATTGTTTTCTATCCCATGCTGAAGTTCATACCGCATTAAAGTTAAACAATTTACCAATTCTTACAAACTTTCCTCGTCTATATAGGTACTTATTCTATTTCCCATGTAAACCATTGGTGTAGTAAGTAGAGACCATCGCTATTGATGGCCATGAAATACACAAAAAAAGGGAAATACAATGACAGAAAACCTTAGATATGATGGAAAGGTGCCCACGGTGCCACATCCTGAACCATTAAATAAGCGCTTCTATAGTGTTCAACAGATCGCTGATAAATTAAATATTCACTTTCGCACGGTCTACAATCTGATCTACACCGGCCAGTTACCATCGATCCGTGTAGGCCGGGTATACCGGATCTCGCAGGACCATTTGAATGCGTTTTGTTTTCAGCAGGAACAAGCGGAGCTTTTCAGACGATAAATTGTCGTAAATTCAGGCATGGCTTTACCGCCATAATGTTCATTGAAAAAGCAGAAAGGTAACTACTATGTCAACTGTCTTTAAACGCAGTTCCAGTAAGTATTACTGGTACGATACGCGATATAAGGGCAGAAGGTTACGACGATCCACCAAGATGACCCAGCGACACTTAGCTAAAAAAGTGCAGCAGCAATGGGATGTGCAGCTCATACTGGGCGAGTATCCATTTGCAACGGCCTCGGTTACGCGGATTGACGCTTATGCATTCGATTATTTCAAGTATTTGGAAAGTCGTATGACCCGGAAGATGCATCGCTCTGCCATGGGGATGATCAACCGGTTTACACGCTATCTAAAAATGCGAAAAATCGATATGCTGGATGAGATTACCACTAAAGTGATCAATCAGTACCTGGACTGGCTTGAGGTTGCGGCAAAGACCAAGCGTAATCACTTAGGCGAGATCAGGCGGATGCTTCAGCACGCCATAATAGAAGAAGTTCTTTTTTCTAACCCCGGCGCGCACGCAAAATGTCCAAAAGGACCCAAAGCCAATTTGCACCGTGACTTAGATGCGATCGATCTAAAACTCATTTTTGAGCATGCAGACCAATGGCACCTCTACTACCGCTTTCTGTATCATACAGGACTGCGGGCTGGAGATGTGGCCATGCTGCGCCTGAAAAACATAGATCGCAAGCATCAAACGATTGTGAGTCTGGTCAGAAAGTCAAGAAAGGTCCATGAGTTTCCCTTGCCACAGATACTGAATCAGGCGATTGATTGGGGTATAGACGACGACTCTCCCCTCTTTCCCTCCCTGTATTCACTATCAGAGCAAACCTTAAATGGGAAGCTAAAGAAACCGCGGAAGCACATGCAGGCGATTTTAAAAGCCCATGAGCGGCCGCACGCTACGCTCCACAGTTTCCGGCGGGCATTTAATAATGCGTTACGGGATCTGGGATTGGATATTGAGGATCGCAAAGCGCTACTGGCCCATGCTTCGGTTGATACGACGCTGATGTACACTAGCCGGAACTTAGAATTGGCGCGTCATTTTGTGGATCAGATCACAGTCGGTCATTAGGTGTGGCCAAAACGTGGCCAAAATGCAAACCAAAGGGTACATTTCACTACCAACCCGCTGAAAAGTGAAAAACCCCATCTTCTGTCGAGAAAATGAGGTTTTTTATTGTAGCGGGGGTAGGATTCGAACCTACGACCTTCGGGTTATGAGCCCGACGAGCTACCAGACTGCTCCACCCCGCGTCATGAATTCTTGTGTGAAAAAGCGCC